>OGQV01002574.1_pt1 | contig 10618 bp, 4 predicted proteins | sample 1553311 | NCBI WGS metagenome assembly OGQV01 (sample SAMEA2579976, study PRJEB22360) | human gut metagenome
TGCCCTGATAGACCAGGTCGTTCCACTCGGGGATCAGGTTGTTCAGCGGGCAGCCCGATGCCATGCCGCCGATCATCATGCCGGCCTGGCAGAAGGGCACGCCGCAGTCCATGCAGCGGGCGGCCTGGGTCTGCTGCTCCTCGCGGGAGAGCCAGACGTGAAACTCGTTGAAATTTTCAATGCGCTCCAGCGGCGGGACATCCGTGCTGGTCTTGCGCGTGTAATCCATAAATCCAGTGATCTTGCCCATGATCCAGCCCTCCTTACTTCTTCTTCTGCACAGCGTAGAATGCTTCGATCTGTGCCTGTTCGCCGTCCAGGCCGCGCTCCTCCATGGAAGCGATGACCCGGAGCATCCGGTCGTAATCGTAGGGGAGGACTTTCTTGAACTTGGGCAGGTACTCGCTGAAGTTGTCCAGGATCTCCTTGCCGCGGGGGGAGCCGGTGGCTTCCACATGCTCGCGGATGAGCTCCTTCAGGGCAGCAACATCGTACTTGTGCTCCACAGGCTCCAGGCTCACGGTCTCCTTGTTGACCCGCTGGTAGAAATCCCAGTTCTCGTCCAGAACGTAGGCCACGCCGCCGGTCATGCCGGCTGCGAAGTTCTTGCCGGTCTGGCCCAGAACCACGACAGTGCCGCCGGTCATGTACTCACAGCCGTGGTCTCCCACGCCCTCGACAACGGCGGTCGCGCCGCTGTTGCGGACGCAGAAGCGCTCACCGGCCACGCCGGAGACGAAGGCCTTGCCGCTGGTGGCACCGTAAAGGGCCACGTTGCCGGTGATGATGTTTTCCTCGGGCTTGTAGCCGATGCCCTCGGGCGGGCGGACGATGATCTTGCCGCCGGACAGGCCCTTGCCCATGTAGTCGTTGCAGTCGCCGGTCAGGCTGAGGGTCAGGCCCTTGGGGATGAACGCGCCAAAGCTCTGGCCGCCTGCGCCGATGCACTCGGCGGTGTAGACATCGTCGGGCAGGGAGCTGCCGTACTTGCGGGTGATCTCGCTGCCAAAGATGGCACCCAGGGCGCGGTCGGTGTTGGAGACCTCCAGCCGGACACTCTGGGGTGCCTTGCTGCCCAGCTTGAACTTCTTCATCAGCACCTTCATGTCGAGGGTGTTCTCAAGGTGGAAGTCATAGGTGTCGGCAGGCACAAAGTGGACGTTGCTGTTTGCAATGGCCGGGTTGTGCAGGATGCAGTCCAGATTCATCTTGGCGGCACGGCTGCCGGCAGCACTGGGCTTGACATGGAGCAGGTCGGTGCGGCCCACCAGCTCATCGATGGTACGCACGCCCAGCTTGGCCATGTACTCCCGCAGCTCCTGAGCCACAAAGGTCAGGTAGTTGATGATATACTCGGGCTTGCCCTTGAACCGCTTGCGCAGCTCGGGGTTCTGGGTGCAGATGCCCATGGGGCAGGTGTCCAGGTTGCAGACACGCATCATCACGCAGCCCTCGCACATCAGCAGGGAGGTGCCGAAGCCGAACTCCTCAGCGCCCAGCATACAGCTGATGGCAACATCGCGGCCGGAGAGCAGCTTGGAATCGCTCTCAATGCGGACGCGGCTGCGCAGGCCGTTCAGGATCAGGGTCTGGTGGGTCTCGGCGATGCCCAGCTCCCAGGGCAGGCCTGCATTCTTGATGGAGGTGCGGGGGGCTGCACCGGTGCCGCCGTCGTAACCGGAGACAAGGATGACCTGTGCGCCGCCCTTGGCAACACCGGCGGCAATGGTGCCGACACCGGCCTCGCTGACCAGCTTTACGTTGATGTTGGCGTGGCGGTTGGCGTTCTTCAGGTCATAGATCAGCTCGGCCAGATCCTCGATGGAGTAGATGTCGTGGTGGGGCGGGGGAGAGATCAGGCCCACGCCGGTGGTACTGTGGCGGGTCTTGGCGATCCAGGGGTAGACCTTGGCACCGGGCAGGTTGCCGCCCTCGCCGGGCTTTGCACCCTGTGCCAGCTTGATCTGGATCTCTTCGGCGGAGACCAGATACTTGCTGGTCACACCAAAGCGGGCTGAGGCCACCTGCTTGATCTTGGAGTTGCTCTCGCTCTGGTAGCGCTCCTCGGGCTCACCGCCCTCACCGGTGTTGCTCCGGCCGCCCAGACGATTCAGGGCGATGGCGATGGTCTCGTGGGCCTCGCTGCTCAGGGCACCGTAGCTCATGGCAGCGGCTTTGAACCGCTTGACGATGGAGCTGACGGGCTCCACCTCCTCAAGGGGGATGCCGCCGTTGGGATCATAGCTGAAGTCCAGCAGACTGCGCAGGTGCATGCCCTCGGCACCCATGTTGTCCACGGTGCGGGTGAAGTCTTTGAAGGCCTTGTAGTCGCCCGTGAAGCAGGCTTTCTGGAACAGATGGATGGTCTGCGGGGTGAAGAGGTGTTCTTCCTTGCCGCTGCGGAACTTGTGGGCACCGCCGTCGGCCAGCTCCATGTTGATATCCAAACCCAGCGGGTCAAAGGCGGCGTTGTGGGCAGCTTCCACATCCGCCTGAATGTCCTCCAGACCGATGCCGCCCACACGGCTGACCGTGCCGGTGAAGTACTTGTCGATGACATCCTTGGAGATGCCGACCGCCTCAAAGATCTGGCTGCTCTGGTAGCTCTGGATGGTGGAGATGCCCATTTTGGAGGCGATCTTCACGATGCCGTTCAGCACAGCCTTGTTGTAGTCATCCACGGCGGCGTAGTAATCCTTGTCCAGCAGACCCTCGTCGATGAGCTGGGCAATGGTGTCGTGGGCCAGATAGGGGTTGACGGCGCAGGCACCGTAGCCCAGCAGGGTGGCAAAGTGGTGCACCTCGTGGGGCTCGGCGCTCTCAAGGATGAGGGCCATGGCCGTGCTCTTCTTGGTGCGGATGAGGTACTGGGACACGGCAGAAACGGCCAGCAGGCTGGGGATGGAAACATGGTACTCGTCGATGTCGCGGTCAGAGAGGATGATGATGTTGGCACCGTCCTTGTAGGCGCGGTCCACCTCCAGAAATACGCGGTCGATGGCTTTTTCCAGGCTGGTGTTCTTATAGTAATTGATGGACACCGTGGCGGTCTTGAAGCCGGGCACGTTCATGTGCTTGATCTTGAGCAGATCGGTGCTGGTCAGGATGGGGTTCTGCACCTTGAGCACCTTGCAGTTCTCGGGCTTGTCCTCCAGCAGGTTGCCGTGGGCACCCACATAGACGCTGGTGGAGGTGACCACCTTCTCACGGATGGCATCGATGGGCGGGTTGGTGACCTGTGCGAACCGCTGCTTGAAGTAGTTGAACAGCGGGGGGTGCTGGTCACTCAGGACAGCCAGCGGGGTGTCGGTGCCCATGGCTCCGGAAGGCTCGGCACCGGCCCGGGCCATGGGCAGGATCAGCTCCTTGATTTCCTCGTATTTGTAGCCAAAGACCTTCTGCAGGCGGGTCAGCTCCTCGCCGGTGTAGCTGGGGACTTTGATGTTGGGAATCTTCAGGTCCTTCAGCCGGACCAGATTCCGGTCGATCCACTCGCCGTAGGGCTCACGGCTGGCGTAGTATTCCTTCAGCTTCTCGTCATCCACCACCTCGCCCTTGACGGTATCCACCAGCAGCATTTTGCCGGGGCGCAGGCGGTCTTTCATCAGAATGTTGTCGGGGGCGCAGGGCAGCACGCCCACCTCGGAGGACAGGATCATCCGGCCGTCCTTGGTGATATAGTAGCGGCTGGGGCGCAGACCGTTGCGGTCCAGCACCGCGCCCACCACGTCGCCGTCGGAGAAGAGGATGGCGGCGGGGCCGTCCCAGGGCTCCAGCATGGTGGCGTAATACTGGTAGAAATCGCGCTTCTTCTGGCTGATGTTCTTGTTGTTCTCCCAGGGCTCGGGGATGGTGATCATCACCGCCAGGGGCAGGTCCATGCCGTTCATCACCATGAACTCCAGCGCGTTGTCCAGCATGGCGGAGTCCGAGCCGGAGGTGTTGATGATGGGCAGGATCTTGTTCATGTCGTCCTGCAGGATGGGGCTCTCGATGCTCTCCTCACGGGCCAGCATGGCATCGGTGTTGCCCTTGATGGTGTTGATCTCGCCGTTGTGCAGGATGAACCGGTTGGGGTGGGCACGCATCCAGCTGGGGTTGGTGTTGGTGGAGAAGCGGCTGTGCACCATGCCGATGGCGGATTCGTAGTCCTCGTCCTGCAGGTCAAGGTAGAACAGGCGCAGATCGTGCACCAGGAACATGCCCTTGTAGACGATGGTGCGGCTGGACAGGCTGGGCACATAGGTGCCGTTGCTGGCCTGCTCGAACACCCGGCGGACGATGTAGAGCCTGCGGTCAAAATCAATGCCCTTGCTCACACGGGCAGGCTTTTTGATGAAGCACTGCCAGATGGAGGGCATGCAGTCCCGGGCCTTCTGGCCCACGGCATCGGGGTCTACCGGCACCCTGCGCCATGCCAGAAACTCAAGCCCCTCCTTGCGGGTGACCAGCTCAAACAGCTTCATGGCCTGTGCCCGCAGGTGCTCGTTCTGGGGGAAGAAGAACATGCCGACACCGTATTCCCGCTCGTTGCCCAGGCTGATGTTCAGCTCATCGGCCACCTTGGAGAAGAACTTGTGGCTGATCTGCAGCATGATGCCCACGCCGTCGCCGGTCTTGCCCTCGGCATCCTTACCGGCGCGGTGCTCCAGACGCTCCACGATGCTCAGGGCATCGCTGACCGTCTGATGGCTCTTGCGGCCCTTGATGTCCACCACAGCGCCGATGCCGCAGGCATCGTGCTCGAACTGAGGGTCATACAGGCCAAGAGGCGTGGCGTTTTCCGTAAATTGATCCATTGCCTTTCCCATCCTTATCTCTCAAAATATCCTCTGGGCCGCGGCACGATCCGCAGCCTCTTGCACAGAAAACAAAAAAGCGCCCCAGAAGGGTATAGAATACCCCTCTGGAACGCCTTTGTTCCGATGATTCTATTATAGCGGATGGTGAGAGATGTTCAAGTGACAGCTGCGCCAAACTTGATGCCCTGAAGTCCGGTCATCTTGTGCGGTTTGATGATGAGATGAAACGGATTCATCCTTCGCCCAAAATCGCTTTCAGGTCCTGCTCCGGTGTCGTGACGGCCATCAGATTGTACTTTTCCTGCAAAACGCGCACCACCCCCGGAGAGAGAAAGGCCGGGAGGGTGGGGCCGAGGCGGATGTTCCGGATGCCCAAAGCCAGCAGGGCAATCAGGATGCAGACTGCCTTCTGCTCGAACCAGCAGAGCACCAGCGAGAGCGGCAGGTCGTTGACGGTGCAGCCGAAGGCATCGGCCAGAGCCAGTGCGATCCGGATGGCGCTGTATGCGTCGTTGCACTGGCCCACATCCAGAAGGCGGGGCAGGCCAGTGCCGGGCACTGTGCCCAGAGGCAGATCGTTCAGCCGGAATTTTCCGCAGGCAAGGGTCAGAATGACCGTATCCGGCGGTGTCAGCCGGGCAAACTCGGTGTAGTAACGGCGGGTGGGCCGGGTACCGTCGCAGCCGCCCACCAGGAAGAAATGGCGGATCTGCCCGCTTTTCACGGCCGCAACGATCTCATTGGCGTGGGAGAGCACAGCGCTCCGCGCAAAGCCGGTGGTGACCGTTTTGCCGCCGTTCATGCCCGGGATGATGGTATCCTCCGGGTAACCGCCCAGTTCCAGCGCTTTCCGGATGACGGGGGTGAAGTCCCGGTCCTCCCCGATGTGCGGCACCCCGGGATAGGAGACCACCGAGGTGGTAAAGACCCGGTCGGCGTAGCTGGGGCGCAGCGGCATGATACAGTTTGTGGTGAAGAGGATCGGGGCGGGGATGTCCTCAAACTCCGACTGCTGGTTCTGCCAGGCGGTGCCGAAATTTCCCTTGAGGTGCGAATAGCGCTTTTTCAGCTCCGGATAACCGTGGGCGGGCAGGAGTTCCGAGTGGGTATAAACGTTGATGCCCTTGCCCTCGGTCTGGGCCAAAAGCTGCTGGGTGTCGTAAAGGTCGTGGCCGGAAATGACGATGAAAGGCCCTTTCTCGATGGTCAGAGGGACTTCTGTCGGTTCCGGTTCGCCAAAAGCACCGGTGTTGGCATGATCCAGCAGTTCCATGGTGCGGAAGCTGGCTTCTCCGGTCTTTTGCACCAGGAGCCAAAGCTCCTCCATGGATAGCCCCGAGGTGCCCACTGCCTTCAGGGCGGTACAGTAAAATTTGTCCAGCTCCGGGTCGATGCGGCCCAGCACCCGAGCATGATAGTTATAAGCGGCCATTCCCCGCAGGCTGAACAGCACAAAGCATTTCAGGCTTCGCACATCCGGGTCAGGCTCCTGCCAGAGCTGCTGCATATCATAGTCCTCGGCAATGCCCGGACAGGCGGCGTGGATCTTCTCGATCAGCTGCCCGACGGTGTGCTCGTCAAAATTTACATTGGTGATGGTGGTGAACAGCCCCTGCATCAGCAGCAAAGCCTGTTCCGGGGCGGGGGCCCGCCCCTCGCCGATGAGCTGGCTGGCGTAGGAGATGAGTGCGCCGGTCAGGCGGTCCTGCGCCGCTGCCGTGTCCGCGCTTTTGCCGCAGACCCCGGCCTTACCGGTACAGGCAGTGCAGTGCGCCGCCTGCTCGCATTGAAAACAAAACATCTGTTCGTCCATTTCAGAACCCTCTCTTCGCTTGATGTGGTCAGTATGGACGGGTTGGCGGGGCTTTATACAGGCCGCACGAGGGGCGTTTCCTCGGCGAATATCCGAGGTGGGGCCCCGCTTGCGGGGCGGGCATGGAATGTCCGTTGACCCGCCGGGAAAAGCTCCCGGAGATGCGGCCAGCGAATAGATACAAAAAGAGCCGCGCTCTTGCGAACACAGCTCTTGAAAATGCTTTGGAACAATTAGTAGGTGATGCCCTGTGCCATCATGGCGGTGGCCACCTTCAGGAAACCGGCGCAGTTTGCACCGACCATCAGGTTGCCCTCGGAACCAGCGGCAACGGAAGCGTCATAGGAAGCGTGGAAGATGCCCTCCATGATGCCCTTCAGCTTGGCATCCACTTCCTCAAAGCTCCAGCTCAGACGCTCGGAGTTCTGGCTCATCTCCAGGCCGGAGGTGGCCACGCCGCCGGCGTTGGCAGCCTTTGCGGGTCCGTACAGGACACCGTTGGACAGGTAGACCTCGATGGCCTCGGGCGTGCTGGGCATGTTTGCGCCCTCGCAGACAACGGTGCAGCCGTTCTTGACCAGAGCCTCAGCGGACTCCTTGTTGATCTCGTTCTGGGTTGCGCAGGGCAGGGCGATGTCGCAGGGGACAGTCCAGACCTTGGAGCAGTCGGCAACGTAGGTTACACCGGCGTGGGTCTCGGCATACTCCTTGATGCGGCCGCGGCGGACTTCCTTCAGCTCCTTGACGTAAGCCAGATCAATGCCGTTGGGGTCGTAGACGTAGCCGTTGGAATCGGACATGGTAACGACCTTTGCGCCCAGAGACTGAGCCTTCTGGCAGGCATAGATGGCAACATTGCCGGAACCGGAGATGACCACGGTCTTGCCCTCAAAGCTGTCGTTGCGCATACACTTCAGAGCCTCGGCGGTGAAGTAGCACAGGCCGTAGCCGGTGGCCTCGGTACGGGCCAGAGAGCCGCCGAAGGTCAGGCCCTTGCCGGTGAGCATACCGCCCTGGAAGCTGTTGGTCAGGCGCTTGTACTGGCCGAACATGTAGCCAACCTCGCGGCCGCCGACACCGATATCACCGGCGGGGCAGTCCACGAACTGGCCGATGTGGCGGTACAGCTCGGTCATAAAGCTCTGGCAGAAACGCATGACTTCCATGTCGCTCTTGCCATGGGGGTCAAAGTCAGAGCCGCCCTTGCCGCCGCCCATGGGCAGGGTGGTCAGGCTGTTCTTGAAGGTCTGCTCAAAGCCCAGGAACTTCAGGATGCCCTGGTTGACAGAGGGATGGAAGCGCAGGCCGCCCTTGTAGGGGCCGATGGCGCTGTTGAACTGCACACGGTAGCCGCGGTTCACCTGAACCTTGCCCTGATCGTCAACCCAAGGCACACGGAAGGTGATGATGCGCTCCGGCTCGACCAGACGCTCGATCAGAGCGGCCTTCTCGTACTCGGGGTGCTTCTCCACAACGGGCTGGATGCTCTCCAGAACCTCGCGCACAGCCTGCAGGAACTCAGGCTCGTTGGCATTGCGCTTTTCCAGACCTTCGTAAACGCGCTTCAGGTATTCATTTGTCAGCATAGTAGAATACTCCTTTTCCCAATTACTCTATAAAATTTGAAAAAGACGAGACCGCCCAGCCCGCCGCACAGCGGACGCGCTGCTAAAACGCTTTGGGACGATCCCGGATTTCCGTTCTTACACACCGGCCTGCTTATGGCTGCAGACCGCTTTATTATTATAAAGCATTTCTGTGGGTTTGACAATAGCGAGAAAGCAGAAAATGCTTCAAAAAAACAGATGAAAAGTTGAGACCGCTTCACAAAACGAAAAATAAAAGAAAAAAACGGCACAGAACCTTGTTTTTTAAAGCGCTGGCAGAACAAAAGAAATACGGAAAAGAACGTCTTTTCTCCATTTTGCTGCATTCTGCAGGCGCAGGAAGCCATATTTTCTGCAACCAAAAAGCCCTGCACCACGCAAACGGCACAGGGCAGAGAAACGATTTTTACTTCTTCAGCAGCTTTTCGCAGGCATCTGCGGCACCTTCCAGATATTCGCCGCCGTAGGTCTCGATCATACCGGCATCGGAAAGCGCAGCCAGCTGGGGATCGATGGGACACTTTGCCAGCACGGGCAGGCCGTGCTTTGCAGCCACCTCATCCACATGGCTCTCGCCGAACACATTGATGTGCTTGCCGCAGTCGGGGCAGACGATGTAGCTCATGTTCTCCACAATGCCCAGCATGGGCACCTTCATCATCTCAGCCATGTTCACGGCCTTGGCCACGATCATGCTCACCAGCTCCTGCGGGCTTGCCACCACAACAATGCCGTCCACCGGCAGGCTCTGGAACACGGTCAGGGGCACATCACCGGTTCCCGGAGGCATGTCCACGAACAGAAAGTCCACGTCCTTCCAGACCACATCGGTCCAGAACTGTTTGACGGCACCGGCGATTACCGGGCCGCGCCACACAACGGGGTCTTCCTCATTTTCCACCAGCAGGTTGATGCTCATAACATCAATGCCCATGCGGCTCTGGATGGGCCAGCAGCCCTTGTCGTCGGCCATGGCACGGCCATGGATGCCGAACAGCTTGGGAATGGACGGGCCGGTGATGTCGGCATCCAGAATGCCGCAGTGGTAGCCGCGGCGTGCCATGGCGCAGGCCAGCAGGGCGCTGGTCATGCTCTTGCCAACGCCGCCCTTGCCGGACACAACGCCAATGACTTTTTTGACGCTGCTGTTGGGGTTGGGGGCATCGTGCTTGGGCGCTGCATCGCGGGAAGAACATGCTGCTCCACAGCTGGAGCAGTCATGGGTACATTCTTCGCTCATTCTCTTTTTGCGCACGGCGGGCGCGGGGCGTTTGCCGTGTGCTTCCTCCTTGATCAGAATACGGCTGCAAAGGCCGCCCCTTTACTATACCATAAAAGCGCTCAGGAAACAACCCGCCGCGCCGCTCTGCTTTTGCATATCCTGTTCCGCCGCTTCATATGCTGGAACCGGAACATTCCGGCAGGAGGTGCGCCATGCGGCAGAGCTATTTGAAAAATGCGGCGCTGCTCACCGGTTCAGACGTGGTGCTGCGGCTGGCCGGCATGGGCCTGCGCATCTGGCTGGCAAACGAGCTGGGCGGCGAGGGGATGGGCCTTTACCAGCTGGTGCTGGCGGTGTATTCACTGTTCGTCACGCTGGCAACGGCGGGTGTCTCGGTGGCAGCTACCCGGCTCATGGCCGAGGAACTCAGCGGCCCGGCTTCCGCCCATGGTGCAGCCCGCGGCATGCTGCGGCGTCTGCTGGCGGCAGGACTTGTGCTGGGGCTGTTTGCCGCCGCGCTGCAGCTGACGACAGCGGATCTTGCGGCCCGGTTGTGGCTTGGCGATGTCCGCGCCGTCGGTGCTTTGCGCGTTTCAGCGCTGGGAATGCCGTGGATGGCGGTCTCGGCGGTGCTGCGCGGTTTTTTCATCGCCCGACGGCATGTAGCTCCCAATGTGTTCAGCCAGCTTACGGAGCAGACGGTGCGCATCGTGCTGGTGGCACTGGCGCTTACCCGCACCGAGGGCCTTGCGGTGGGCGTGCGCTGTATGCTGGTGCTGGGAGCTACCGCTGTCAGCGAAGCGGTGTCGGCGCTGTGCATGCTGGCCTTTTACCGGCGGGGGGGGCCCAGCGGGCTTTTGGGGTGTGCGGGGCAAAAAGCCGTCCGCCCGGCAGCCCCGGCCCGCCGTCTGTGGGAGATCCTGTGGCCGGTGGAGGGCGGGCGGGTGCTGGCAAGCGCCCTGCACACGGCGGAGAATATGCTGGTGCCCGCCTGCCTTGCGGTCTATCTGATCAACGCGGGCGGGCGCACCGTCGCGCTGGAGCAGTACGGAGAACTGAAAGGCATGGCTCTGCCGCTGCTTACGTTCCCATTTGGCCTGCTGGGCAGTCTTTCGGTGCTGCTGATGCCGGAGATCACGCAGGCCCATATTCTGGGCCAGACCGAACGGCTCAA
>OGQV01002576.1_pt1 | contig 10598 bp, 8 predicted proteins | sample 1553311 | NCBI WGS metagenome assembly OGQV01 (sample SAMEA2579976, study PRJEB22360) | human gut metagenome
TGGGGCGAAAATTCGGAATTTGAAATATCGGCGGTCGCAAAAGACGGTGCGGCGGCTTATGATGAGGTTAAAAAACAGCACTATGATTTGGCAGTCATGCAAACGGATATTGACGGAATGGACGGACTTCAGCTTTTAAGGCACATCAGAGGTGAAAGGCTTTGTTCGTGCGTGGTGCTTTTCAGCAGTGAGCCGAATTTTGAAAACGCAAGACAGGGTATAATTTACGGTGCGTTTGATTATCTTACAGAGCCTTTGACTGAAAAGTCGTTCTGTTCGATTTTCGACCGTATAGAGAACAGAACTGACAAGAAGGAAGAAGTTTATCATTCCGAAGAAATACTCAGTTGTATAGAACAGCACGGCGGTAATCTTGAAAAACAGCTTGCCGATACACGCACTGATATATACAATATTGCTACAGATAACGTGCTTGCGGAAAATGCGGTTATCAGCACATACGACAATGTTGTAAACGAACTTTTCAAGCAAAACGAATGGCTTGATTTGTATATTCCGCATATTGATGTCAAGGAGTATGTAGGGATAGAGAGAACCGAGGACGCCGAAAGGGCGGTTATCGAAACTGCAAACGAAGTGTGGGAATTATATCCCAAAGTTCAAAATCCGCAAATGCAGGATGTTATATTATACATATTGAACAATCCGGAAAGTGACCTGAAACAAAAGACTATTGCGTCTAAGCTGTATATGAACAGTTCGTATTTAAGTACGGTGTTCGCAACACAGACAGGTATGCGCTTTGTGGATTATATCACAACTGTACGCTTAAAACGTGCAGGGTGGTTACTGAAAAATACTGAAATGAAAATTACCGAAATCGCATTAAGACTTGATTATAAGGACGTCGGATATTTTTCGCAACTTTTCAAAAAGCAATACGGCATTGTTCCGTCACAGTATAGGTTGCCGGATAATTATAATTATCAGATTTAAACTTGTATAAAGACGGATTTAATAGTATAATGTTACTAAAAAAGAAAAAAAGGGGCGAATTAATGAAACTGAAAAATATATTGATTTTAATACTTTGTATAGAGCTTTGCCCGCCGATAGTAATGGCGGTAAGTGACAATACGGTGTACACCGAATTTACCGGCGGAAACAGTTCGAGTACAGGAAACGGAACAGAACAATCGCCTTATAATCTGTTTGAGGACGCATTAAATGCCGTTGAGGACGGCGGTACAATATGTGTCGGCGAAAAAGGCGCATTTGTAAACAGCAGTGACGATAAACCGCTTGTAATAAACAAAAATGTTACAATCACTTCAAAAAGCGATACCGCACCGGAGATTTCAATACGCAAAGCGGGTGTGGTTTTGGGCGGAAACGTTAGTTTTAAAAATGTGGTTTTGTCGCTTGTAAACGGCAATCACGCACTGATTGCGGCAAACGGATATACACTTACGCTTGACAATGTTACATATTTTCAAAATACAAGGGAAGTACATATTGTAGGCGGTACGTTGTACGACAAAAACGGTGTGAGCCTTAGTCCGACGGTCGGAGAAAAAAGCAAGATAGTTTTAAGCGGTAATAAAACGCATTTCGGAAATATCTATGCCGGAAGTATCAACGGCAGTTTTGATAAAGATGTTGAAATTGATATAAACGATGTGACGGGTAAAAATATCGGTAAGGTGTATTCTTGCGGAGCGAAAGAAGGTTATTATAATTCCGATAATTTCCTTGATCCGAATAATGAGCCGACCGCACCGACTGCCGGTTCGGCAGTGTACGGTGTGACGGGCAATGTGAATATTAATTTGAGCAACAGTTCTATTTGTGAGATTGACGGCGACTGCGGTAGCGGCAGAGCAAATGTCAGTGTGGTAACGGAGTATCAGTACAGCAGTGCAATGAAAAATATAGGTTTGCTTACGGTTGACAGCGGAATGCTTGAACTTACCGAGATTAATGACGATGTCAACGTAAAGATTAATTCAAATGGAATTTTGGATATGTCAAACTTGGGTGAATGCAGTGTAAATGATTTTTACGGCGGAGGTACACTTGTTTTGGCAAAGGACGGATTGCTTACGGTAAACGGTACACTAAGCGGTGTGACAGAATTTCAAACTTCGGGCGGAGTAAATTCTTCGGGTATTGCCGAGTATGACAGGTTATATATTAAGACCTCAAAGGGTGACGGAAGTTTTACTTTCAATCCGTATGCCACTCAATCGCATATGACGCTTGACAAGACGGTGGACGGCTTTAAGACGAGCAGTAAAACGGAAGAAGCTGTTGTTTTGAAAAGTTTTGGGATAACAGGGAGTGAATTTAATGACACTTCGCTTGAAGTTAATCAAGGCTATTTTGAAATTCCGATTGAAACTGAATTTGAGGGCAGTGGGGTTTATGATATAAGTATGGTACCGCTTGTTTATACCGTTTCGTATAACGGTGAAACGTACGGCCCGAGAAATTCGACAGTGATAGACGGCGGAAACTATGAGGGTGATTTTGCGGAGCTTAATATGTGCTTTGCACCGATAACGGACAGTATAAGTGTGTCGAAATATTCATCAACGATTGAATATGCGGGCGATATTGCGGAGGGTGTGTATGATGTGACGGTTACCGCACCGACCACAAGCGGAAATGTTGAACGTAGCTTTAAACTGATTGTCGGAGATGTGACACCGACAGCAACACCAACAGCCGAGCCAACGGCAACACCGACAGTTAAGCCGACTGCCGAACCAATGGCGACACCGACTGTTAAGCCGACAGCCGAACCGACGGCGACACCGACAGTTAAGCCGACGGCCGAACCAACGGCGACACCGACAGTTAAGCCAACCACAGAACCGACTGCAACACCGACAGTTAAGCCGACCGCCGAACCGACGGCAACACCGACAGCCGAACCGACGGCAATACCGACTGTAAGCAACAAAGTTGAGTTTACAAAAGACAGTGACAGGGTTAATGCGAAAATTATATTAGACAAGCAAGTGTCGGCGGAAAATATAAAAATGTATGTTGTATACAAAGAAAATGATGTTTTGAAACGAGTTGAAACGGTGAACGTAAATGATGATTTAACGGCAGAATTTACAATACCGAATGAACTGAAAAATGCAGAAATATCGGTTTATATATGGAACGACAAAATGAACCCGTATATGGATATACAAAAAGTGACGACCGAGCAGTCGTCACTTTTTTAATTTGATGAATATTTGTTTATTTAGTGCGAAAATTCCGCATTTATATTTGAATTTCATACTTGTATTTTTAAAAACAAGTTTTCGGTACATCAAACGAAATTGTTTATAAAGCTCTTTGATTTTATCGTTTTCTCCTAAAATGCCGTAACCTTTAATGATACTGTACATTGCCATAGAAAGAGCCTTTTCGGCGAGGGTGTATTCTTTTTTGTTAAAGAAAAATTGACAACGGTCAAGTATACCTTCGGCGGCGTTTAGGTTTTCGGTTTTAAACTGCGTGTGCATAATACTGCCCTCACGCTGAAGATAAAAATAAAGCGGTTTTTTTGAAACTGCGATTTTACTGCATTGACTTATGATTTGATGTACGGCAAATTCGTCCTCATGCAACGTATTAAGCGGAAAACGAACATTATTCCAAAGATGACTTTTATATAACTTTGCCCACAAGGTGACGTAATAAATTCTTGTGTCGGTGTAAAAATAATTCCAAAATGTATCGGTTGATATAATTCCGTCTGTTACAGTTACGTTTTCCTGCGGAGAGAGATTGCCGTTTTCCTCTACACTGGTGTAACCGCACATTGCTATATTGGTATCACCGATGTTTTCTGAAAGAAACTCAATCATATTCGGTGCGATATAATCATCGGAATCGACAAACGTTATATAATCGCCGTGCGTATTGTCAAGACCGATGTTTCGTGCGGAAGACACACCTCCGTTAGGCTGGTGGATTACCGTAATCCTGTTGTCTTTTTCGGCAAGACTGTCGCATATTTGCGGTGAATTATCCGTTGAGCCGTCATCAATAAGTATTATTTCGAGATTTTTATATGTTTGGTTAAGTATGCTCATAACGCATTTTTCGATATATTTTTCAGTGTTGTATACAGGCACTATAACGCTTATCAATTTCATATTTTCCACCTACCTTTTATAATTAAGATTATAACTGATTATAATAATTAAGTCAACAAAATCATAAATATAACACACACAATGAAATACAGAAAGGATATGAATATATTATGTTTCGAGGGTATAATTTAAAACAAAAAGAAGTTGTGAATATAAAGACGGCTGAGCGGCTTGGACGCATCAGTGACGTGGAGATAAGCGAGAGTACGGGGAACATCGAAGCTATAATAGTTCCGCGAAAAGGGTGCTGTTTGGCAAGGCTTTTCGGAGGGGGTGAACTTGTCATTCCGTGGAGCGCTATTGAGGTGGTCGGGGAAGATTTGGTTCTTGTGCGATTTTTTGATATTGATAATGAAAAATTATCTTGAAAAAAATTATCGAATAGTATATAATAATACCATAAATACTATACATAAAGGAGAAACACAAATGAGATGTCCATATTGCGGATTTGCCGAAAGTAAGGTCATTGATTCAAGACCTACCGAAGAAAGCAATTCCATCAGAAGAAGACGTGAGTGCTTAAAATGTCAAAAGCGTTTCACTACATACGAAAAGCTTGAGGCGATTTCGCTTGCGGTTATAAAGAAAGATCAGTCACGTCAGCAGTATGACAGAGGAAAAGTGTTAAAAGGAATAATTACGGCTTGCGAAAAACGTCCTATATCTCTATCGCAAATGGAACAGATTGCGGACGATATTGAAAGCGAATTGTATCAGTCAATGACGCGTGAAATCGAAAGCACCGCTATAGGTGAAAAGGTTATGGAAAAGCTTAAAAAACTTGATGAAGTTGCTTATGTACGTTTTGCGTCTGTATACAAAAGTTTTGATGACATAGATACGTTTATGGCAGAATTGCAGGGACTTATCGATGATAAAAAAGATTGATTTGCATACGCATTCAACTGCGTCCGACGGTACGTTTACTCCGTCGGAGGTTGCGCATAAAGCACATAAAACAGGACTCAGTGCCATCGCACTTACAGACCACGATACGATAAACGGACTTGCCGAGTTCAAACGTGCTTGCGGTGAATACGGAATTGAGGGTATATCCGGCGTTGAAATAAGTGCAAAGTACGAAAAAGAAATGCACATAGTCGGCTTGTTTATTGATGAAAACGATACTGAACTTGCCGAAAAACTTGACGAACTTAAAAATGCAAGAGAAGTGCGTAACAAAAAAGTACTTGAACTTGTGAACGGGCAAGGTATGGAAATATCGGTTGACGATATACTGTCGCAAAAAGACGGTGCAACGCTTTTGAATACAGGCAGAGCACATATTGCCCATGCTATGGTGAAGAAGGGATATGTTGCGTCAGTAGACGAGGCATTCAAAAAGTATCTCGGCAAGGGTATGAGCTGTTATGTTCCGCGAAAAACGTATTCGCCTAAAGAAAGTATTGAAATGATTAAAAATGCAGGCGGTTTGGCGATTTTGGCACACCCTGTTTATATTACGGAAGATTACGACAAATTGTATTCACTTTTGAAACAATTAAAGGAATACGGACTTGACGGTACGGAATGTTTATATAACTGCTATTCCGAAGAATTTTCAAAAATGTGTTTTGATATATGCGATAAATTAGGACTTGTAAAGTCCGGAGGAAGTGATTTTCACGGCGGTAATAAGCCTGATGTGGAGCTTGGAAAAGTTTCGGGCGGTTATGTGCCTTATGAATTTTTGCTGAATATGAAAGAATAAAGGGGTCTAATGTAATAGACCTCTTTATTTGTAAGAAAGGACTTGATAAAATGGAACGAACTATTGCGGCAATTTCCACTCCGCAGGGTAACGGCGGTATAGCCGTTATAAGAATAAGCGGTAATGACGCTGTTAAAGTTGCGGACAAGGTTTTCTTCGGAAGTAAAAAACTTGCCGATTGCGATACACATACCGTTCATTACGGTTTTATAAAAAACGAAAAGGGCGAAAAGGTTGACGAAGTGCTTGCAACGGTTATGCTTGCACCGAAAACTTTTACGCGTGAAGATGTTGTGGAAATCAGCACTCACGGAGGAAGTACAGCGTCAAGAGCGGTACTTGATACGATTATAAGAGCAGGCGCGTATATGGCAGAGCCCGGTGAGTTTACGAAACGTGCATTTTTGAACGGACGTATAGATTTGTCACAGGCAGAGGCGGTAATTGATATTATAAATTCAACAAACGAACTTGCACAGAGAAACGCACTTTCACAGCTTGAGGGTTCACTTTCAAAAGAAATCGAAAATGTAAGAAATGAGCTTGTTCACCTTGCCGCACAAATGCAAGTCACGATAGATTATCCGGATGAAGATTTGGAGGATATTACGACTGACGATATAAGAAATGTTGCACATGACTGCAAAAACAGAGTGAATAAACTTTTGTCAACCGCCGACAGCGGTAAAATATTGCGTGACGGTATAAAGACGGTTATAGTAGGCAAACCGAACGTTGGTAAATCGTCACTTTTAAATTCGCTTGCAAGAGAGGAAAGAGCGATTGTTACCGACATTGCGGGAACAACGCGTGATGTTATAGAGGAATATATCAACCTTGACGGAATACCTCTTATGCTTATTGATACGGCAGGTATAAGAAATACCGATGATACAGTTGAAAAAATCGGCGTTGAAAAGTCGATTAAATCTATTGAAAAGGCTGACCTTGTTGTCGTTATGATAGACGGCAGCGGATTTTTCGGTGATGAGGACGTGGAAGTTCTGCACGCGACCAAAAACAAAAAACGAATTGTTCTTATCAACAAAACCGACCTGGGTCAAAGCAAATATGTTGAGGCGGTTAAGGCAAAGGCAGTGTTGTTATTGAAGTGAGTGCGAAAACGGGTATGGGACTTGATATTCTTGCCGATGAAATCCGCAAGGTTTATAATTTCGGCGAGCTTGCAAGAGAGGACAGTGCCGTTATAACAAATATGCGTCACAAGACGGCACTTATAAAAGCAGGCGAAGCACTTGGACGGGTTGTTGAGGCTATTGATATGAATATGCCGTCTGATATTGCATCGATTGATATTAATATCGCCATTGACGCACTTGGCGAAATTACGGGCGAAACCGTGTCGGACGATATTGTTACGGCGATATTCCACAGTTTTTGCGTGGGTAAATAGCCGAGTGAAATTGTTAGAAAATTCACAAGCCAAAATAAAGCAATTTTTTAAGATATTTACTTGAAAAAGACGAAAAAAAGGTATATAATAAAAAGAGGTAAAAAATTATAAAGAGAAAAAGGAGTTTTGTGTAATGAGTACATTCATAGAACAATTAAAGGAAAGAGCCAAAAAGGACATCAAAACTATCGTTCTTGCAGAGGGCGAAGAAATCAGAACTTTGAAGGCTGCTGAAATGGTAAAAAAAGAGGGCTATGCAAAGATTATTCTTGTAGGTAACCCTGACAAAATAAAGGCAATGGCTGCCGCTGAAAATCTTGATATTGACGGTATCAAAATTGTTGACAGCGAAAACAGTGAAAAGAACGAAGAATACGCAAACGTATTCTATGAATTGAGAAAGAAAAAGGGCATTACACCTGAACAGGCTGCCGAAACAATCAAAGATCCGTCATATTATGCGGTAATGATGGTTAAACAAGGCGATGCTGACGGTATGGTATCGGGTGCTGTTCACTCATCAGCCGACACAATTCGTCCGTCACTTCAAATTCTAAAGACTGCACCGGGTACAAAGCTTGTATCTGCATTCTTTATTATGAATGTTCCTAACTGCGAATACGGTCACAACGGTACATTTATTTTTGGTGACTGCGGTCTTAACCAAGATCCGACTGCTGACGAAGTAAGTGAAATCGCGATTTCATCGGCTGCATCATACAGACAGCTTATCCAAGACGAACCGAGAGTTGCAATGCTTTCATATTCTACATACGGCAGTGCAAAGAGTGCCCTTGTTGACAAAATGCAAGAGGCTACAAAGCTTGCAAAGGAAAAGGCTCCTGAATTAAAGCTTGACGGTGAACTTCAGCTTGACGCCGCTATCGTTGACAGCGTTGCTAAGTCGAAAGCTCCTTCATCAGACGTTGCAGGCAGTGCGAATGTACTTATTTTCCCTAACCTTGACGCAGGTAACATCGGTTACAAACTTACTCAAAGACTTGCTAAGGCCGAAGCTTACGGACCTATTCTTCAAGGTATCGCAAAGCCTGTAAACGACCTTTCGAGAGGCTGCAGTGCCGAAGATATAGCCGGCGTGGTTGCAATAACAGCCATACAGGCTCAAAATAATTAATAAAAAAATGAAAGGAATTTTAATATGAAAATATTAGTTATAAATGCAGGTAGTTCATCATTGAAGTACCAGCTTATAGATATGGACAACGAACAAGTTATGGCAAAGGGTCTTTGCGAAAGAATCGGTATTGAAGGTTCAAATCTTCAACACACAAATGTTGCAAAGGACGAAAAGACTAAGATTGAAAAGCCGATGAAGGATCACGGTGACGCAATTCAGATGGTTATTGACGCACTTGTTGATGAAAAAATCGGTGTTATCAAATCAATGGACGAAATCGGTGCAGTCGGTCACAGAGTTGTACACGGCGGTGAAGAATTTGCAGGTTCATGCGTAATTACAGAAGCAGTTATGAAAGCACTTGAAAAGTGTACACCGCTTGCTCCTCTACATAATCCACCGAACATTATCGGTATCAAGGCTTGCCAAAAGATTATGCCTAACACTCCTATGGTTGGTGTATTCGATACAGCATTCCACCAGACAATGCCTCCAAAGGCATATATGTATGCTTTGCCATATGAATACTACAAAAACTACGGTATCAGAAAGTATGGTTTCCACGGTACAAGCCACAAGTATGTTTCACAAAAGGCTGCTGAATTTTTAGGCAAGCCGGCAGAAGACCTTAAGATTGTTACTTGCCACCTTGGCAACGGCTCATCAATTACAGCTGTTGACGGCGGTAAATGTGTAGATACATCAATGGGATTCACTCCTCTTGACGGTGTGCCAATGGGTACAAGAACAGGTTCAATGGACCCTGCTGTCGTTACATATCTTATCAACCAAAAAGGTATGTCAGCTAAAGACGTTGACGCTCTTATGAACAAGGAAAGCGGAGTTTCGGGTGTTTCGGGAGTATCATCTGACTTCAGAGATTTGTCTGCTGCCGCTAAAGAAGGAAATGACAGAGCACAGCTTGCTCTTGATATGTTCTCATACCAAGTTAAGAAAGACATCGGTGCTTATGCTGCCGCTATGGGCGGTGTTGACGCAGTTGTATTCACTGCCGGCGTAGGTGAAAATGATGCGGCTACAAGATCAGCGGTTGTTGAGGGCCTTGACTTTATGGGTATCAAGATTAACGAGGAAAAGAACGCTGCAAGAGGTACAGTTGATATTTCGGCTGACGATGCAACAGTTAAAACTCTTGTTATCCCTACAAACGAAGAACTTATGATTGCTATTGACACTAAGAGATTGGTTGAAAACAAGTAACTGAGAGACTGGCGACAAAATGTCGCCAGCTCCAAAAATCACATCTTGCGATGTGATTTTTGAGTATTTTCAGAGAAAAAATCTAAAGTTCCTCCAAAGTCGAAACTTTAGATTTTAAGTCCTTTCTGCCGCACATGTCGTCAGAAAGGATTTTTAATGAGGTTAGCACCTCAAACTCCCAAGAATAAAGTATACAAAACCACATGGTTTTGTATACAATTTGAATTAATATTGTTTTTTACGGAACATACTGTTTTAGTATGCTCCGTTTTTTTGTGTAAATAATTTGTCGAATTTTGTAGACAAATTATAGTAAAATAGTGTATAATAAGCCGTAGAATGAAGTAATGGCGGTGAAATAATGGACACAAACAATCACAAAGGTCACAGAAAAAGAATGCGTGAGGACTTTGAAAAAGGCGGTTTCAAAACGTGGCAGAAACATAAGGTTTTGGAGTATCTTCTCTACAACGTAATTCCGGTGGCGGATACGAATGATATAGCACATAATTTGATTAAAGAGTGCGGTGGATTTGTGAATGTGTTCCACACTTCTAAAAAACGTCTTATGAGCATAGACGGTGTAGGTGAAAAAACTGCCGATTACATATGTTCTCTCGGTGAATTTATACAGTATTACAATACTGAAAAATATAATACGGACGTGTTTGTTTTAAACAGTGAAACGAGTGAAAATTATTTGTGCAACCTGTTTGACGGCAAAAGCCGCGAATGTTGTTATATGATTTGCCTTGATCCGAAAAACAGAATTATTAATCAGGAAATGCTTTTCGAGGGCAGTTTTGAAAGCGTTGAACTTGACGTTGCGAAGGTGCTTAGAAGTGCGGTTAAAAGTGACGCGTCACAGGTTGTATTTACGCACAATCACCCAAGCGGAATTTTAAAACCGTCAAATGCCGATTTGGTTACGACACAGGCTTTGGAGCATACGCTTTTTTTCGCCGGTATAAAAATGCTTGACCATATAAT
>OGQV01002581.1_pt1 | contig 10585 bp, 7 predicted proteins | sample 1553311 | NCBI WGS metagenome assembly OGQV01 (sample SAMEA2579976, study PRJEB22360) | human gut metagenome
TTTTTTGAGGGGGGAGATAGAGAGTGGTTTTTCATCTATCCAAGACCTATTATATAGAGGAAATATGTTTAAATTATGTCGGCAATCTAAAAGAAATCGAAAATTTATAAAGAAAGTTTAAACAAACTTTATAATTTTTATATCTGGTTGCGCCCATTTGAGGAATGTGCTACATTGAAAGAGTCTAATTTCCGCGCTCTGCGGAATGTATTCACGCATCAGTTCGATGCAGAAATCCTATTTTTACTGATAAATATTGTTTTTCTGACGGTTATGCACCGTTTTGCCGGGGAGGGATGCCTTTGTCTGTGGAAAAGTAAGCTTCTGTTAAAAGTGAATGTGTAAAAGATAATGCCATAGCAGGCAGAAATGGAGAATTGAAATGAAAAACAGAATATGGAAACAGATAAGGAGAACTTCAATTGCAGCTGCAACTGCGGGAACTGTACTGGTGGGAAATATTCAGCCGGGAACCGTTTTGGCATCTGCATTTCAGTCAGGGCCGAACCCGAAAGTGGAGCAGAGTTGTTTCTGGACAGACAGAGAGAAGGGAATGGCAGAGCTGGATATCCGGATCACGGGATTAAAGGATTGGATAATGGAGAGAAGGAATTCGGATGGCAATGAGAACCTGTCGGAAATAACAGAACCGGAAAATGAGCAGGAAATGGAGGAAGAAGATGAGTACATGGAGGAGCTGGCATCCGGGAAAACAGTATACGAAGAGAATGAAACGCAGGAGGAAGAGAGTGAGGGCTCACAGGAGGGAACGACGTCCGGAGGAGAAGATGTAGAGAATGAAAGCTCTGCCATGATACTGGAAAACGAAGAAGTCACGGAAGAGGATCAAAATCCGGAAGAAACGGAGGAAATGCCAGAAGAAGAATCGGAAGAGGAATCCGGGGAAAACAAAAATCCTGACGTGGAACCGGAACCAGTGACCTGCGTGGTGTATGTCTCGGAATATTTTTCCCCGGAAACAACATCACTTCCGGAAAATGTACAGACACAGCAGATACCGGTGAAAAATCAGAAAGGCGAAGATACGGAAATCACAAAACTGGTATATAAGATAGAAACGGAAAATTTCCATGAGGAATCTATTTTGCTGCAGATTCCGCTGTCTCTGCGGGAAGAATACAGATATCCGGTGGAAGAAACCAGTTATCTGCTGGTGCAGGATGAACCGCTGCAGAAAGACTGTGATGGTGCGGGAACAGCTCTTCTGGTGAAAGAAAACGGAAGTACTCAGATTCTTGCGGAAGGAATTTCTCCAATTCTTACTGTGGAAGCTGCAAAAGCAGATATGATACTTTCTGTAACTTCCGAGACAGAAGAAATGAAAGCCGGAAAAACCATCCGTTATCGGGTAGATCTTGCGAATACAGGGGCTCTGGATCTTGAGAATATCCGGATGACCAGCAGTTTTTCCTGCCCGAAGATTACGCAGCAGTGGGAAGAAGCACAGGGACTTACCGGAAAAGGCTCCAGGGCGGAAGTGACAGAGTTGAAAGCCGGTGAACAGAGGAGTTTTTATATTCTGGCACCGCTTTTAAATGAACAGGAAAAGGATCTGGAGCATAAAGTGGAAGCAGGGGCAAAAGTGAAAGGCCGTCCGGAGGAAACTATCTTTCGGAAGGCGGAGGTGGTCAGTCCGCTGCAGTCTTTGAAGGCGGATTTTTCCGTAAAAAAAACAGCAGACCGGGAAACAGCAGCTCCAGGAGAAACCGTGACGTATCAGATCTGTATCATAAATACAGGGGAAAAAACACTGCATTCGGTTGTTGGAACAGAACGTTTTCAGGCAGAGGGAATTGAAGCACAGTTTGTGGAAAAGGAAGGCATTAGGTTAAACAGCACCAGAACCAAGGCACTGATCCCACAGATAGCGCCAGGAGAAGCCGTGTCACTTCAGGCAACGGTAAAGATTCCGGAAAAAACCGTAAACCAGAAACTTTTTAACCAGATCTCTGTGACAAGTAAGGAAACCGGTGAAAAACAGGTGACTGCATCCGCAGAGATTACTGTGGAAGGAAAAGCCACCCAAGCGCTGGAAACAGAGATGATCTCAGAAAATGGAGAGCCGGATTCCACATCAGTACAGGAAGGAATGGCAAGAGAGGCATCCACACATCCGAAAACAGGAGATGATACAGATACAGAACTGTTTGTTCTGCTTGCACTGACAGCTGCAATCACAGCTCTGGGGGCTTTCTGGCTGTACCGAAAATATGCCGGAATGCGAGAGAAAAAGTGATGTTTCAGGCGTTGGGCGCACCGTAAAGAAACGTTGAAAACAGGGGGCAGGTGTGCTATTCTATATGGTATGTACATAAAACAAGAATAGTATGCCTTCCCGTATTCTGGCCGCGAAGCGACAGCAGGGATACGGGGAAATGGAGGAGAAAAAATGAAACTTTTATCCTTATTGGAACATCTTGAATACAAATGTCTTCAGGGAAGTACAGACCAGGAAGTTTCTTCTGTTGTTTATGATTCCCGTAAAGTGGAAGAGGGAAGCCTTTTTATCTGCATCCGGGGCGCTGTAGTAGATGGACATAAATTTGTGCCGGATGTTGTGGCAAAGGGAGCCAGAACTCTTATTGTGGAGGAACCTGTAGAAGCTCCTTCTGATGTAACGGTAATTCAGGTGAAGGATACCCGTTATGCCATGGCGTTTATTTCCGCTGCATGGTTCGGACATCCGGCAGAGAAACTGAAAACCATCGGAATCACAGGAACAAAAGGAAAAACCACAACCACCTATATGGTAAAATCCATCCTTGAGAATGCCGGATACAAGGTAGGCCTTATTGGAACTATCGAGGCGATTATCGGAGAAAAACATATCCCGGCTGCCAATACCACACCGGAGTCCTACATGGTACAGAAATATTTTCATGATATGGTAGAGGCAGGATGTGACGCGGTAGTTATGGAGGTTTCCTCACAGGGACTGATGCTTCACAGAACCCAGGGATTCATCTTCGATTTTGGTATCTTTACCAATATTGAACCGGATCATATCGGACCGAACGAGCATAAGGATTTTGACGATTATCTTCACTGCAAATCCATGCTTCTCAAACAGTGTAAAGTCGGTATCGTAAACCGTGACGATGAGCATTTTGACCGGATTGTGGAGGGACATACCTGTGCTCTTGAGACTTACGGATTTTCTGAAAAAGCGGATCTTCGTGCAGAAGACGCAAAACTTGTGGGAAGAAAAGGATATCTTGGAATTTCCTACCATGTGAAGGGACTTCTGGATTTCCCGGTTGAGATTGATATTCCGGGTAAATTCAGCATCTACAATTCCCTGACAGCCATTGCCATCTGCCGTCATTTCAAAGTATCAGAAGAGAACATCATCAAGGCTCTGAAAGTAGCCAAAGTCAAAGGACGTATTGAGATGATCAAGGTATCCGATGAATTTACACTGATGATCGATTACGCACACAATGCCATGGCACTGGAGAGTCTTCTTGGAACACTGAAGGAATACAACCCACACAGACTGGTATGCCTGTTTGGGTGTGGTGGAAACCGTTCTAAACTCCGCCGTTACGAGATGGGTGAGGTTTCCGGAAAAATGGCAGATCTGACCATTATTACATCCGATAACCCAAGAGATGAAGATCCGCAGGCTATTATTGACGATATTAAAATCGGAATGGCAAAAACAGATGGAAAATATGTGGAGATTCCGGATCGTAAGGAAGCGATTGCCTATGCGATTCATCATGGCGAACCAGGAGATATTATTGTTCTTGCAGGAAAAGGCCATGAGGATTACCAGGAAATCAAGGGCAAAAAATACCCAATGGATGAGCGTGTGCTGATTCAGGAAATCCTGGAAGAAGACCAGAAAGCGTAAACGGATGATTTATGCAGATGTGATCATTGACATTTCACATGAGAAGCTGGACCGGGATTTTCAGTACCGTGTTCCGGAAGAACTGGAGCAGTCCATAAAACCGGGCGTTGTAGTTACAGTGCCTTTCGGAAAGGGAAATACAGTCCGGAAGGGTTATGTAATCGGGATTTCCACAGAAGCCAAATACGATGCTTCCAGAACCAAGGAAATCCAGGGAGTATCCACAGATGGTGAGACAACAGAATCCAGGCTGATCGCACTTGCGGCATGGATGAAAGAGACGTATGGTTCTACCATGATTCAGGCACTGAAGACGGTTCTGCCTGTAAAAGATAAAGTCCGGGCCAAAGAGAAAAAACTGATTTTTTTTACCGGGGAGAAAGCGGCTGCCGAAGAATTGCTGAAAGAACTGGAGGGCAGCCGCTTTAAGGCACGTGAAAGATTTCTGCGGACAATTCTGGAGTCAAAAAGTCTGGATTACACCTACGCATCCAAAGAACTGGGGGCCAGCAGTTCTGTTCTTGATTTCTTCGAAAAAAAAGGTTTTATAAAAATCGAAAGTCAGGAAATGTACCGGATTCCGGAAAGTGAGGGGCTTGTAAAAGACGACAGAGAGCTGTGCCTGAATCAGGAACAGCAGGAAGCGGCAGAGCAGATTTTCCGGGAATGGCAGAATCCACATCCGAGACCAACACTCCTGTTCGGAGTAACCGGAAGCGGAAAAACCCAGGTCTATATGCGGCTGATCCAGAAAGTTCTGGAGGAAGGAAAACAGGCCATTGTCCTGATTCCGGAGATTGCCCTTACGTACCAGACTGTCCGCCGTTTTTATGCCATGTTTGGGGATAAGGTTTCGGTTCTGAATTCCAGACTTTCTTTAGGAGAGCGTTATGATCAGTTTAAACGGGCAAAACGTGGAGAGGTGCAGGTGATGGTAGGACCCAGATCCGCACTGTTTACACCGTTTTCCAATCTGGGACTGATTGTGATTGATGAAGAACATGAACCCACATACAAGAGCGAAAATACGCCCAGGTATCATGCGAGGGAAACTGCGATCCAACGTGCACAGATGGAACATGCACAGGTTGTGATGGGGTCCGCAACTCCGTCACTGGAAGCATACAGTCATGGATGCAGCGGAGAATATCTGCTGGTGAGACTGCGTGCACGTTATGAGGAAAGACCTCTTCCACAGGTATCGATTGTGGATTTGAGGGAAGAATTAAAAAAAGGAAACCGTTCTGTGCTGAGCAGGGAACTTAAAACTCAGTTGGAACAGGTTCTTGAAAAACGGGAACAGGCCATGCTGTTTCTGAACCGGAGAGGTTATGCTGGGTTTGTCTCCTGCCGGGCCTGCGGTCATGTGATGAAATGTCCACACTGTGATGTATCCTTAAGTGAGCATAACGGAAATCGGCTGATCTGCCATTACTGTGGTTATGAAACAGCGAAGCCGGAAGTCTGTCCGTCCTGTGGTTCGCCTCATATCGGAGGATTTAAGGCAGGAACCCAGCAGATTGAGAGAGTTCTGGAAAAAGAATTTCCGGAAGCCAGGGTACTTCGGATGGATTTTGATACCACAAGGACCAAGGACAGCTATGAAAAAATCTTGGCATCTTTTGCTGGGCATGAAGCAGATATTCTGGTGGGAACCCAGATGATTGTCAAGGGACATGATTTTCCGGATGTAACTCTGGTCGGCGTGATTGCGGCAGATCTTTCCCTGAATATGGATGATTACCACTGTGGAGAGAGAACCTTTCAGCTTCTGACCCAGGCAGTGGGACGTTCCGGCAGAGGTGACCGGCCGGGGCATGCGGTGATACAGACGTATCAGCCGGAGCACTACAGTATTCAGGCAGCAGCCATTCAGGACTATGAGAAATTTTATAAAGAAGAGATGATGTACCGGATGCTTCTGGATTATCCGCCGGCAGCTCATATGATGACAGTTTTTGGCGCCTGCCAGGATGAGGAACTTCTGAAAAAAGCCATGTATTATATAGAAGTTTTTATCCGCAGGGTAAGTCCGAAGGAGGAGCTTCATATGATCGGCCCTGCGGCGGCGTCTGTCGGGAAAGTAAAAGATGTTTACCGTCAGGTGATCCATCTGAAGCATGCAGATATACGTTTTCTCACGGCAGTCAGAGAAAAGCTGGAGAAATATATAGAGATAAATTCCGGATTCCGGAAGATATATATACAATATGATATGATGTAACGATTTCATAAAGAAAGGAAATCGCTGCAGATGAGTTAAAGGAGAAGAAAAAATGGCACTTAGAACAATTCGTGTACAGGGTGATTCTGTACTGACAAAAAAATCCCGCACAGTGGACAAAATGACACCAAGGATCGGAGAACTGATTACAGATATGCTGGATACCATGTATGATGCAATGGGTGTTGGCCTCGCTGCACCACAGGTAGGAATCCTGAAACGTATCGTTGTCATCGACGTAGGTGAGGGCCCGATCGTGCTGATCAATCCGGAGATCCTTGAGACCAGCGGTGAGCAGACCGGTGATGAGGGATGCTTAAGTGTTCCTGGAATGGCAGGACAGGTAACACGTCCGAACTATGTGAAGGTAAAAGCACTTGATGTAAATATGGACGAACAGATCTACGAGGGAGAGGGCCTTCTGGCAAGAGCGTTCTGTCATGAGATTGACCATCTGGATGGAAAAATGTATACAGAACTTGTGGAGGGAGAACTTCACAAGGTAACTTATGATGAAGAAGACTAAAGGCGGGATAATATGAAAATTGTTTATATGGGAACTCCGGACTTTGCGGTGGCACCGCTTGCGGCGCTGGTAGAGAACGGATATGAGGTCGAGGCAGTGATCACACAGCCGGACAAACCTAAGGGCAGAGGTAAGACCATGATGCCTACCCCTGTAAAAGAAGAAGCACTGAAACATGAGATTCCGGTACTGCAGCCGGTAAAAGTAAGAGATCCGGAGTTTGTGGAGAAGCTTAAAAGTCTTGCACCGGATATTATCGTTGTAGCGGCATTTGGACAGATCATTCCAAAGAGTATCCTTGATATGCCGAAATTCGGATGTATCAATATCCATGCATCCCTTCTTCCGAAGTACCGTGGAGCAGCGCCGATCCAACAGGCTGTGATCGACGGAGAAAAAGAATCCGGCGTTACTATCATGCAGATGGGAACCGGCCTGGATACCGGTGATATGATTTCCAGGATCGTAGTGCCACTTTCAGAGGATGAGACAGGAGGAAGCCTGTTTGATAAGCTTGCTGTGGCAGGAGCAGAGCTTCTGGTACAGACACTGCCGTCTATTTTTGACGGAACTGCCACCCGCGAAAAACAGCCGGAAGAAAGCCCGACACCATATGCAGCCATGATCTCCAAAAAAATGGGACTTCTGGATTTTGGAAAAAGTGCAGAAGAACTGGAGCGGCTGGTAAGAGGCCTCAACCCGTGGCCGAGTGCTTTTACCTTTATCAATGGAAAAACGCTGAAGGTCTGGAAGGCTTCTGTACTGAAAACGCAGGCCGGGAAAGTACCGGGAACTGTACTTGCCGCAGATAAAGAAGGAATTCAGGTAGCCTGCGGACAGAATGTGCTGGTACTTCATGAAGTACAGCTGGAAGGCAAGAAACGGATGGAAGTAGATGCTTTTCTGCGGGGCTATCAGTTGAAACCAGGAGACATGTTTAAAGATTCCAGGGAGTGATAAGCGATGTACGGATATGGTTATTATGGCTGGGGGATGGACCCCACGGTTCTGCTGCTTGTGATCGGAATGCTGCTTTCTCTGGTTGCATCCGCGAAACTGCACAGTACGTTTGCTGTTTATAAAAAGATTCGGAATCATTCCGGGATCACTGGCGCGGAAGCTGCACAGAGGATCTTAAGGGCAGCAGGTATCACGGATGTGCAGGTGGTTCCGATCAGGGGAAGCCTGACCGATCACTATGATCCAAGAACAAAAACAGTTTCCCTTTCTGAGGATATTTATGGAAGAAATTCACTGGCAGCAGTAGGCGTGGCAGCCCATGAATGCGGACATGCGATCCAGGATGCCATCAATTATGCGCCTCTGAACATCCGATCTGCCATTGTACCGGCAGCCAATATCGGCTCACAGCTTTCCTGGCCGCTGTTTATTGCGGGACTGATCTTTTCCATCCGTCCTCTGGTGACTTTGGGAATTGTTCTGTTTTCACTGGCAGTACTTTTTCAGCTGGTAACTTTGCCGGTTGAGGTCAATGCGTCTTCCAGAGCGCTGAAAATGCTGGAAAGTACCGGGATTTTGGGTACAGATGAAAAAAAAGGAGCAAGAAAAGTACTGACAGCGGCAGCGCTTACTTATGTGGCAGCTCTGGCAGCATCGATTTTACAGCTTCTGAGACTGATTATCCTTGCAGGAGGTAGAGATCGTGATTAACAGCGGAGTAAATACAAGAGAACTGATTCTTGAGATCCTGCTGGAGATTGAGGAGGAAGGCGAGCACAGCCACATTGCGATCCGCAATGCCCTTTCCAAATATCAGTTCCTTCCAAAACAGGAACGTAGTTTTATAACGAGAGTATGTGAGGGAACCCTGGAATACAGGATCTACATTGATTATGTGATCGATTCTTTTTCCAAGGTTCCTGTAAATAAGATGAAACCACAGATCCGTGAGATTTTAAGAAGTGCGGTATATCAGCTGAAATTTATGGACAGTGTTCCGGACAGTGCTGTGTGCAATGAGGCTGTAAAGCTGGCACAGAGAAAAGGCTTTTATAATCTGAAACCTTTTGTTAACGGTGTACTTCGCACGATTGCCAGGGAAATAGGAAAACTGGAACTTCCATCCAGAGAGGAAGACGAGGTACGTTATCTCTCTGTGAAATATTCCATGCCGGAATATCTTGTAGAAAAATGGAAAGCTGCCTACGGTGTGAAGACAACCGAGAAGATCCTGGAAGATTTTCTGACAGAAAGACCGATCACTGTGCGGTGCCGGACGCATAAGGCTTCTCTTAAGGAGATTGTTACAAGCCTGAAAGCACAGGGAGTGACAGTACAGCAGGCACCATACCTTCCGTATGCCCTGAAGATTTCGGATTACAATCATATCCTGACACTGGATGCATTCCTCCAGGGAAAGATCCTTGTGCAGGATATCAGCTCCATGCTGGTGGCAGAGGCAGCCAGTCCGAAAAAGGGCGATTACATTATCGATATGTGTGCGGCGCCGGGTGGAAAAAGTATTCATGCTGCCGATAAAATGGGTGATTATGGAAATGTGGATGCAAGGGATGTAAGCCAGTATAAGGCAGACCTTATCAAGGAGAATATCCACAGAACCGGTGTGATCAATGTAGATGCGAAGGTTCAGGATGCGACCGTATATGATCCGGATTCCGAGCAGGCAGCGGATATCGTTATCGCAGATGTACCCTGCTCCGGATATGGAGTTATCGGTAAGAAGCCGGAGATCAAATATCGGGCAACACCACAGAAACAGGAAGAAATTGTAATGCTCCAGAGAATGATCCTGGATAAGGCGGCGAAATATGTGAAGCCGGATGGAACACTGATCTTCAGCACCTGTACCATTGCCCGTGAGGAAAACGAAGAAAATGTATTATGGTTTTTAAAGAACTATCCGTTTCGACTGGAAAGTCTGGACCCGTATATTCCGGAAGAACTTCACTGCAAATCCACAAAACTCGGGTATCTGCAGCTTCTGCCGGGGATACATAAGACAGACGGATTCTTTATTGCCAGATTCAGAAGGAAATAATAAAAATGACAGATATAAAATCCATGACAATGGAGGAACTGAAAAATCTGATGACAGAGATTGGCGAAAAGCCTTTCCGCGCAAAGCAGATCTATGCATGGCTTCATCAGCAGCTGGTTACCTCCTGGGATGAAATGACAAATCTTTCCAAAAGCCTCCGCGAGAAACTGTCGGTTTATCCGATCACAGCACTCAGCCAGGCAGATGTGAGGATTTCAAAAATCGACGGAACCAGGAAATACCTGTTCCAGTTGGAAGACGGAAATGTGATCGAGAGTGTTCTTATGAGATATCATCACGGAAACTCTGTATGTATTTCCTCACAGGTAGGGTGCCGTATGGGTTGCCGGTTCTGTGCTTCTACCATCGGAGGCCTGACCAGATGCCTGAAACCTTCCGAGATGCTGGACCAGATCTACCGGATACAGGCAGATACCGGAGAACGGGTGGCAAACGTGGTAGTGATGGGAACCGGTGAGCCGATGGACAATTATGATAATCTTGTCCGTTTTATCCGGATACTTACCGACGAAAACGGACTTGGCATCAGTCAGAGGAATGTAACGGTTTCTACCTGTGGCATTGTTCCGAAAATGTATGATCTGGCAGAAGAGAAACTGCAGATCACGCTGGCGCTTTCTCTTCATGCGCCTAATGATGAGAAACGTCAGGAACTGATGCCGATCGCCAATAAATATTCCATGGATGAGGTTCTGGATGCCTGCAGAAACTACTTCGACAAAACAGGCAGAAGGATCACTTTTGAGTACAGCCTTGTGGCTGGTGTGAATGACAGTGAGGAAGATGCAAAACAGCTGGCCGGCCGTATTAAGGGGATTAACTGTCATGTGAATCTGATTCCGGTTAATCCGATCAAGGAGCGTTCCTATGTGAGGTCTACTCGACAGGCTGTGGAGAATTTCAAAATAAAACTTGAAA
>OGQV01002589.1_pt1 | contig 10568 bp, 13 predicted proteins | sample 1553311 | NCBI WGS metagenome assembly OGQV01 (sample SAMEA2579976, study PRJEB22360) | human gut metagenome
CGGGGTAGCGGCCGATGCCGCCGGTGCCGGGCAGCAGGGTCTCGGCGTAGGCGGCAAGCTGCTCCACCGGCACACCGGACACCCGGATATCCGCGGCACGGCCATACTGATGCTGGCTGTAAACCGCCCCGCCCACAGCCCTGTTGTGTGCAGCGGTGCGGTAGCCGCTGGTAATGACCACCGGTGCGCCAAAATGGTCACGGATGGCCTGCAGCACCTGCACCAGTTCGCTGTCCACAAACAAAGGGTCGGTGCCGTCTTTGCAGGCAAATTCCTTTGCGCGGAAGCTGCGGCTCAGCAGCGTTTCGCCATCCCTTGCGCGGGAGTAAACGTTAAGCATGGCCGTCCTCCTGCAGCAGCGCTGCCACGGCATCCCTCAGCAGGGCGGGCACATCCTCCAGCGTTTTGATGCCCTTGCGGATCAGGGCCGCATAGATCCTTGCCATTACACACCACCTCCTTCGTACAGTTCACACAGGGCCAGCTGCAGGTCGGTCAGCTGGCAGGTCAGGCTGGCAATCGTCTCGGGCAGACGGGCTGCTTCCTCGGCCTGCTGGCGCTCTTTTTCCCGCGCGGCCAATTCTTCTTCCGTATAGCGGATGTATCTCTGCACCGGCACCTGTTCGGTCCATGCGGCCTGCGCAGGCACGCCCGGCACGTCGATGACCTTCTGCACATCCTTGCCGCCGTTCGGATACTCGGTCACGGTCTCCCAGTGCCACTGCTCCTCCACGCCCTCTACGGCGGGGTGGGTGATCTCTTCAGTGCTGGTGGTCAGATACCCAAGCGTCAGGTCCGGGCTTTCCACGACCGCGCCGTTCTCGTCAATGATCTTCATTGTGTCACCTCCATGGGGGTCACATATTTGCCGATTCGCGAGTAAGATACTTTTCCGTCAGGACTTTCAGCCGACAGCATCCACTGTCCGCCGGTCTTGCCGGAGTCACTGCGGTTTACTTTTACGCATCCATTTTCGTCCAGCTGCATCGGGGGCACAAAGCTACCGTCGCTGCGCCGCAGGTGGAGTCTGATTTTGCAGGTTTTCCACTCTTCCGGGATGGCAAAGTGCAGACTGGTCGGGTGACCCTCACTGCCAAACTGCAATGTTGCCACAGTGTCAAATGTCACAGGGATCATCGCTCAAAACCTCCTTTCTCAGGCCACGCGCCGCCAGATGTGCACATAGTAGGCGGCAGGCTGCACGGTGGCGCTGCGGCCGTAGATGGCATTAGACTTGGATGCATCCAGACTGAACTTATATACATCAGAAAAGGAATTGTATTCGCCCGTAGATGCGATCACGTTGCCGGCAGTGAATGCGCCGGATACCTTATGTTCACCCTTTTTTACATCCGCGACAAAAGAGCCTGTGATGTTCGGCAGTCCGGCCTCCACGGTGGTGCCCGCTGCGTGGCCGCTGCCAGCACCCATCAGTACCCGGTTCTGCGCAATCTCCTGCCATGTACCGCCGAACAGTGCGGCAGGGCTTGTACGGGCGGTGCTCTGGTAGATGCTGCCCACGGGAAAAGGATCCACGCTTTTCAAGCTTTTCAACAGCGCATCCACCTCGGCACGGGTATAAAAGCTGCCACCCCTCATGGATTCGATCACGGCCTTCCACTGCTGCACCAGCGTGCCGGTGGGGATGCCATGCACACCGTCCCTCATCACGCCGCAGACGGTCTCATCTGCGCGCGTGTCGTAGATGTCGGCGGCGGTAACGGCGGTGGAGCCTGCAGGGCGCTTGATCTCGGCAAGGCAGAGGTCGTAGATCAGCTCGGTGCGGGTGATGGCCGGGGCAGCAGGCCCGGCAGAATTCGGGACACCTTCCAGCACCTGCAGGCTGGTCTTTTTGGCGGCGGCATCGTAGCGCAGAACCACACGGTCAATGCGGCTGCGTACAGGGTCCGCTTCGGTGAGCACCACGGTGGTGGGCTGCTCCATGATGATGCTGCGGCCCTTGAACCGCGCCGGGCGCACCCATGCCTGACCGGCGCTCACCTGTACGCTCAGGCCGCCCTGTGCCGTGACGGCAAAATCCTCCTCGGCGCTGTATACGCCGCTCAGGCGGGTGGCGAGGTAACCCGAAGCGTCGTCGGCATCGTAGGTGATGCCGTTTTCGGGGTAAGTAATGATATCAGCCATAAAGTCCTCCTTTCAGGTCTTGTGCCATGTGGGTGTGCCCAGCCGGATGGTGCGGGTTGTGCCGCTGTCCTCGCTCTGGGTGATGATGTCGGCTACCCGCACCATGGCAGTGTAGCCCAGCTGGGGCAGGCTGGCGCTCAACACGTCGCCCACCTGCAGGGTGTCGTCGTCCACGTCAAACTCGATGGACCCGGTGCGCAGCTGGGCCAGCAGCTTTTCGCCGCCCCGGTCAGCCAGCTTTGCCAGATAGCTCTGGCTGGTGCTGGTCTCGTTTTTGTCCTCTTCCGGCTTGATGTCCCGGGCATCGATGTACATTTCCCGCCGGTCGGAGCCAGTGGCGTTTACATCGCCCACCCAGACGGTGGCGCGCTCGTTACCTTCGCCAGCGCCCTGCACAAGGGCCACGTTGGCGTAATCGGTATCGGAAAAGCTCCACCCGGAATTCAGCAGATTGCCCCACTGGGGGCTGTATCTGCGGTTCGGGTCGAAGGTGGGCCGGAAACACTCGAAGAGTAGCTTTTTCTTGCTGCCCTTGCCGTCCAGCACGATGCGGAACCCCAGATCACAGGCCTGCCCGATGGTCTTGCAGTAGTCGAACACCGTGCCGCCGGAGGTCTGCTTTTCAAAGGTGGTGTCAAAGCCGTACTCGGTGCCCAGCTCCAAACGGGGCCACGGCTTTGCGGCGCTCACAAGGCTGCGCATGGCGGCTTCGGCGTTCTGGTTCTTGATGCTCACCGCAGACACCCGCTTTGTCAGCAGCCATGTTGCCGGGTAGCCGGACACCACAAGGTTCGCGTCCTCGTTCTGGTTGGCGCGGGCGCAGATGCGCATGGGGATGCGGGGGTTCTCGTCGCTGCGCACCAGCCAGCGGCCCTCCTGCAAAAGCTGCAGGTTCTCGGTGGTGGGGCGCACCTCAAGGGTAAAGCTGCCCTCGGAGTAATAGGGACTGTCCCAATAGAGGGACACCCACACGTCCACCCAGCCCACGCGGGCAAGGGTGTCTGCGTCCAAAACGTCTATTCTCATAGCGGTTCGGGCAGGATGCCCGCCTCCATCGGGTAAAAGCTCACGGATGCCTGCAGGTAGCCGGAGCCGTTCTCGGCCTGCATGGAGAGCATGTTATCGCCGGGCTGCAGCTCGGTGAGGGTGCTGTCCTCGTCCAGCTTTGCAAAGATGTTCTCGGTCACGCCTGCCCGGGTCAGGGTGCAGGCCAGCCGGTCAGAGGTGCTGCGGTAGATTTCCAGCGTCTCGTCCGGCTGCAGGGTCAGGTCAAAGCCGATGAAGGCCCCGGTCTGCAGATCCACCACCTTGGGATGCGTCACCGGCATGTCGCACCGCAGGGTGGCCGTGAAGGGCACCGGCAGGCTGCCCTCGTTGCGCAGCACTGCCGCCGTGCCGTCCCGTTTGATGCCGTAGATGTGGCTGTCGTAGCAGACAGGAAAGCGGAACGCCTTTTCGTACCCGCCCAGCACGCTGCTGACGGCATTGAGGTCGTACCAGAAGGGCTTTTCGCTGTAGAGCATGAGCGAACAGCGCGGCTGCGGCGTGTAGCTGGAAAAGTAGGGCGTTTTCTGCAGCACGAACCGGGTGAAATAGTGGTCGCCAAAGTACAGGGTGCCCTTGGTGAAGTAGGGCAGCTTTTTGCTGAACGCCCGGGCATTGTCCAGCGCATACGCGCCCCAGAACACCACATCGAGGGTGCGGGACACGCCGGAGACGCTCTGACCCTCCACGGTGTCGCCAATCTGATTGACACCCTGCGCGGTCTGCAGGTCCACATCCACCCCGTTCAGCGGGTCGAGAACGTAAGGGGCATCGTAGTCCCAGCCCAGATGCAGGACGGCACCGGCATCAGTCACGATTTTGAGATGGTCCTTAAATAGCACAGTGTCCTCCTTTCATCGTTTGCGGGCCTTGGCCTTGTCGGCTTCCCAGCGGGTCTCGCGGGCAAGGTCGGCGGCGGTCTGAGCCTTGCTCTGGATGTACTGATTGATGGTGGTATCGCCCTCGCGGTGGTAGCTGCGGGCGGCGGACACCACCTGTGCTGTGCCGGATGCAGCCACGGTGCTGCCCAGACGCATGTTGTCGGAAAGCACCAGCGCCCCCGCCTGCCGGATCATATCGGCAAGGGCAGAGTTGGTCTTTTCCAGCGCCTTGGTGTTGGCGTTGATGGCATCTTCCAGACTACCGGTGCCGGTGGTGATGTCCACGCTGCCCATGCCGCCGGAGCCGGACGAACCGCCGCCAGAGGAACCGCCGCCGTGGCTTACGTTCTTTTTGGAGCCGCCCATGCTGCCCACGATGGCCGCAATGGCAACGCCCAGCGCGACCGCTGCCGCTGCCACGATCAGGCCCATCGGGATGCCGAAAACAGTCGCGCTCAGCGCGGCAGAAATGGCGGTCAGCATTCCCTCAAACGCTGCGCCGATAGTGCCTACCATGGTGGCCACGCCCGCAAAAATGGTGGGGAAGCTGGACAGCAGACCGCCGCTCAGGCCCTGACTGATGGCAAGGGCCGCATTGCTCAGCGGTGTTTTTAGCCCGCCGAAGATCTCTATCAGGGTGGAGCCGAGGCCCTGCGCCTGCTGCCAGACCTCAGAGAAGCCGCCGGTCAGGCCGTTCACGATCTGCCCGCCAAGGTCGATAGCTCCCTGCACCAGCTGATCGCGGGCACCGCCCAGCGCTTTGTTGAGCTTAGTCACGATGCCAAGGGCAAAATCATTGACCTGCTTTTTCTGGTCGGCAGTCAGACCGCCGTAGATGGTGCTTGCCACCCACTTGCCGATGCTCAGCCAGTCCTGATTCTTGACGGCGGTGTACAGATCATCGAAGGTGCCCAGCACGCCGGTATCTGCTTCGGTCTGCAGCTCCTTCCACAGGCCGTCAAAGGTGTCTGCAGCGGATTTCTTGGTGGTCTCGGCTACCTGCACGGTGCCGTCTGCGGCGATGGTCTTGACCCGCTCGATGGTCACGAGGGCACCGTCCACCACGTCGTCGTAGACCTCGGTGATGACCTGTTTCTGGGTCTCGGTGCCGTCGGTCAGGGTCTCGGTGACGGTCTGGGTGGTGGTCTTGACCCCGTCTGCCAGAGTCTCGAAGGTGGAGGTGACCGTCTTAGCGGTCTCCCGCACTGTCTCCATGGTCTGCTTGACGGTCTTGGTACCGTCCGCAGCCACCTCTGTGATGGTTTTGATGTCCTTCAGCACACCGCCCACCATCTGGCGGGAAGTCTCGGTGATGGTCTGTTTCTGCTGCTGTTTGCCGTTGGAAAGGGTCTCGTTGACCGTCTCCACCGTGCGGGTGATGCCGTCTTTCACGGTAGTGGTCGTGTCGGAGATGGACTTGACTACGGACGCAGTGACGGCTTTGGTGCTGGCGCTGGCCTTTTTGCCGGAGGTGCTGACAGCAGATGCGGCTTTGCCTGCGGACTGGGAGATGGTGGAGGCGGCTTTCTGGCTTTCGGCCGCTGCGGCCTTTGCTTCGTTCTGGCGCTCAGTCCAGCTCTTGTTGCTGATGCCCTTGCCTGCCAGTGCGTCCTGATGCCGCTGGTCACGGTTCATTTCTTTGCCGTTGTAGGCTGATGCCACCGCAGAAGCAGCGCCGGACGCGATGCCGGTGGTGGCGGCATTGCTGGCCGTTCCAACGAGGTTGGCAATCAGGCCGGACACCCACGAGGTGAGCTTGCCCCACACGCCTGCAATGCCGTTGATGATGCCCTGAACGATGTTCTCACCAATATGGCCGAACTCGTCCATGTTTCCGTCCCAGACACCCACCAGCTTTGCGATGCAGGCGAGGGCTGCTTCGGCCAGATTTTCGATGCTGCGGATGATACCGTCCACCAGCGTGGTCAGCATAGCTGCACCGCACTTGAGGATGTCCGGCAGATGTGAGATGAGCGCGGCAGCAAACCGTGCAATGAGGTTGGCCGCTGATGTAATGAGGTTGGGCAGACTGTCCGTGATACCGATGATGAGATTTTCCAGCAGCTGGACACCGGTGTCAAAAATATCATCCTGATGATCTGCCAGATAATTAAGCAGCTCAGTCAGAAGGTCAGAAACAGCAGATACAGCATCGGGTATCTTCTGTATCAGTCCGTCGGCAAAATTGTCCAACAGCTCGGCAGCGGTGTCCAACATGGCAGGGACACCGCCCTCTGTGAATGCATCCGTCAGTTCCAGAACAACATCGTTTGCGACCGGAAGCAGGTCGGACAGCGACGAATAGAGCGAATCGGACAGTGCCCCCAGCAGAGCCTTCGTGTTATCGGTCAGGGTGGACAGCCTGCCGTTGAAGGTCTGGCTGGCTTCCAGCATACCGTTGTAGAACTGCCCGCCCTGACTGGTGGCGGCTTCCACCGCTGCTTCCAGCTCGCTGAAGCTGACCTTGCCGTCCGAAATGCGCTTGTACAGGTCGGACATGCTCTCGCCGGTGGCATCACAGATCTGGTTCAGCGGGTTGAAACCCGCATCGATCATCATGTTGACGTTTTCCAGCGTGACCTTCTGCGCCGAGGACATCTTGCCGTAGGCGCGGGTCAGGGTCTGCAGCTTTTCGGCGTTGCCCAGCGAGATATCACCCAGCCGCTGAAGCACGCCGGTGGTGTCGTCTGCCGCAATGCCGAACTGCAGCAGGGTCTGGGTGCCGCTGGTCAGGTCATCCAGCGAGAAGGGCGTGGATGCCGCCATTTTGCGAATTTCGGAAAGCTTTGTGGCGGCGGCTTCCTCGCTGCCCAGCATGACCTTAAAGTTGGTCAGGTAGCTTTCCATGGTGGCGTTGTAATCCACACCGCTTTTGACCACCTCGGCCAGCTTGGACGAAGCCTGTTTTGCAAAGTCCGCGATCATCTGCCCGGCGGCTATCGTCCACTTACTGGTGCTTTTTTCTGCCGGGTCGCTGTTCAGCCTTACTTCGCCGGTGATGCTGAAATCTGCCACTGTGTCCACCTCTCATTCGGAGCGCGGGCACAAGGGCACAGGCTGTTATAACTTGATCTCTACCTCCCGCTTACAGGCGGGATTTTTGCATTTTACCCACAGGCCATGGGCGGATGCGGCATTTTCTGCCCACACCGGCAGCGCCCGGCCGCAATAGGGGCAGGGCACCGGGGCGCGGCTAGTGCCGGAACCGCGCAAGGAACGCAGCGTCATGCTCTTCGACGGACACGACACGGGCTGCACCCCCTCTCAGCTCAGCAGGCAGGGCAAAGCGCTCCTGCAGGTCGGCATAGTGGGCACGCATACTGCCATCGTACTCGGACAGGTCCATGGTGCGCCAGCTCATGATCTTTGCCATGAGGGTATCTTCCGGCAGGGCCGCGAACAGCGCACGAAACCGGAACCAGTGCACCTTTTCGCGGGTCAGGTCGATGCCGTAGGCCTGCTGGAACGCCGCCACGATGTAACCGGCATCACACTGGTAGTCGAAGGCAAGACCGGAAGAGGGCGCGGTACTGCTTTCAGCCGCGGCGCTTTCGGCTGCTTTTTCGCCCGCCTTATAAAACTCGATCATGTACCCGTAGGCGTCGATGATCTTCTGAGGGTCGTTCAGAAAACAGTGTGGGTCTTTGTAAAAACGCCAGAGGGCGCTGACCGCAAAACCGATGGGATCATCTCCTGTCTGGCCGCGCACATAGGTGTTGACCAGCCAGACCATGGGCCGAAAATCCGGGATGATCTCGTGTCCGTGCCACCGAGTGGGCAGCGCGTCCAGCAGCAGGTCAGACATGGCGCTCGGATGCCAGCTGCAGAGCGTACTCTGCCAGCTGCTGCATGGCATCGGGGTCGTCCCGCAGGGCATTCACAGCCTGCCGGGCATCGATCAGCTGGTCGGTCTTGCGGCGGGTCCCGATTTCCGTGTCCGGCCAGAAAGTGTTGGTCTGGGTGATAGGCTGCTGCGCCGGGCGGCTTGCCACCTGCGGGTGGAAACCCTCGCTGCGGGACACGGGTTTCTGCTTGCGCTGCTGCTTTGCCGCTGCGCGCCGCTGCTCCCGGTTCATGGGCTGGGAAGGCTTTGCGGCATAGCGCTGCTTCTCAGCGGAAAAGGCATTGCCCAGTTCCTCGATCACGTCATAGATGGGTGCCATATAGTTTTCGTTAAGCCCCAGACGGTCGGACGAGCCTGCACCGAGGATCTCGTCGATGCAGTCCATGGCAATGCGTGCCTGTGCACGTGCATGGTCGCCCAGACGGACGCCGCCGCGCTGGAACTGCTCTGCTTCCTCGGCGCTCCTGCGCTGCATCCGCTCGTTGGCGTCCTCAAAGCGGTCAAGGTCGTTGGCGTTCATCAGGGAAAACTCAAATTCCTGTCCACAAATAACCATGTTCTGGCTCCTTTCTTGGGCCGTGCCCCGGTTCTGCCCCGGAGGAATAAGCTTTGTTCACGGCATAAAAGATCCCCGTTCCGGTTCGGAGCGGGGAAAGATGCTGTTCCGGACGGGGTCAGCCGCCGGAAACGGTAGTGTAATCAAATTCGTCCGGCGTGCCGATGGCCTTCACGTCGCAGGCAAAGGTGGCCTTGGAACCGGCTGCACCGCCCACATCGCTGGTGACGATGATGGCAGCGCTGCCTTTCTCGCCCTTGCCGGTGCGCAGGCTGAAATAGATGTAGGGCACGATCACATCACTTCCGGTGCCGTACACGATCTTGTGGCTCAGCACAAAATCCTGAAATGCGTCGCCCACGCAGCGGTCACCGTTGACAGCAAGGGTGCGCTGGGTGCCGGTCTTGTCGGTGACGTTGCCGGTGCGGATGTACTGGGAATCCTCGGTGGTGGCGTTCAGGGAGCCGGAGTGCTCCTTGACGTGGTCGGCGCAGACGATCCAGTCAGCTTCTTTGCTCTGCTTAGATTTGTCGGTCTGGAACGCCAGCACAAAATCGTTGGCCGTCTCAATGCCGGTATAGGACGCACTGGGCGTGATGCCGGACTTGGTAATAGCTTCCGCTACGGTCATATCAAAACTCCTTTCATTTGGGCATGTAGTAGGTCAGGCGCATTTGCAGCTGCATCTTACAGCTGCCCGCGCTGTTTGTGACGATGTAGCCGCTGTTCGTCACGGCAATGCCGGTGGGGGTCTTATTCCCGCCGCAGGCCGAGAGGTCGGGCAGGTTGTGCCGGGCATCCTGCCGCATGACCCACTCGGTGAGCTGCTCGAAAAAGCCGCTGTTCTGGATGCTGACGGCATCCACCTCGCTGTACTCCCGGCGGCTGAGGAAGAGGTAATTCTTCGCCATTTCCCAGCCGGAGATGTACTCGGTGATGATGGGATCACCGGGGCTGTCCTCGATGGAAAAGGCGGTGGATTCTTCTTCCAGCCCGGCAATGCGGAATGCTGCGCCGGTGGCTTCCTGCTCGTCAGCGATCAGCGGACAGGTCTTGAGCCATGCCCGCAGAGCGGCAATGGTGGGTTTTACGGTTTCGCTCATTTGCTCCCTCCCAGAAACTGCTTTGCGGCATCATGGGCGAACTTTTCCAGCTCGTCCTTGTGGTCTGCGATGGCGTTCTGTCCCCAGTAGGAACCGCGATGACGTTCTGTTTCGCCCCTCGCGCCGTGAAGGTCTGTGCCCTGCTCATGCAGATAATACTGTTTACGGGCGTAGGGCGTATTGTACACCAGTTTGCCGTCCTTGAAGTCGGATGCAGCACCGTTCACGCTGTCTTTCAGCTGGCCACTGTCTAGCGGAACATATTTGTCCACAACATCGGCCACTTTCTGAGAAAAGGCAAACTGCAACCTTGCAAACCGCGCATCCATGTCGGCCTGAAAGCCGGGCCGGAACGTGATCTTGAAATCAAAAACCGGTGCGCTCATACGATCAGCTCCCTTCCACGTGCCAGTGGGGCAGCAGCGGTTCCCGGTCGTCCGAGACAGCCGCCGCCGTACAGCACAGGTGCGTTTTTTCGAGTTTGGCATACTCTTCTGCGGTCAAGGCAGACACCGTGCCCTGCACCAGCTTCCAGCCGCGTTTCAGGGTCCAGTGCTTGGTCTTTTCCGCCGCAGGCAGAGCCGTCCACTGAGCGAAGGGCAGATAGCCCATGGTGCACACGCTGGCCGGGATGCGGATGTGGGTGGTGCGCTCCGGGTCCTTGGCAGTACCGGAGCCGGAGGTGGAGCGGCATTCTCGCCAGCTGCACCCCTCGAACACCCAGCACACCGGCCTGTCCGTCTCGGTGGTCACATCGTGGATGAGGTTTACCACGGTCACGGCAGTCTGCATCACAAAATCCCCCTGTACAGCAGGCCGTGCGGGTCACTGCCCAGCGCGGTGCGGATGATCTCATAGGCTTCCTGCCGGGTGGCCGCGGTCACATTGGCATTGCTGCCAAAGGTGACGCTGTAGCCGTCGTTGGAGACGCTGGCAGCACCCGGCACAGCGCCCGCCGCAGATGCAGCGGACAAAAGGCCCACGACAAAGTCCCG
>OGQV01002601.1_pt1 | contig 10533 bp, 10 predicted proteins | sample 1553311 | NCBI WGS metagenome assembly OGQV01 (sample SAMEA2579976, study PRJEB22360) | human gut metagenome
TGATTTTGAGATCCAGGGCGCGGGCGCGTATTCCCGCCTCAAATTCGAATCCGGCGTCCACCGCGTCCAGCGCGTGCCGGAGACGGAGTCCGGCGGCCGCGTGCACACGTCGACCGCGACCGTCGCGGTCCTGCCCGAGATGGAGCAGGCGGAGGTCGATATCCGGCCGGAGGACATCGAGATGCAGGTCTACCGCTCCTCCGGCGCGGGCGGACAGCATATCAACAAGACGTCTTCCGCCGTGCGCCTCATCCACAAGCCGTCCGGTATCGTCGTGGCCTGTCAGGAGGAGCGCAGTCAGGTGCAGAACCGGGAAAAGTGTATGCAGATGCTGGCCTCCAAGCTCTATCAGATCGAGCAGGAGCGCATCGAATCCGCCGTCACGTCCGAGCGCCGCAGCCAGGTCGGCACCGGTATGCGCAATGAGCGCATCCGCACCTACAATTTCCCGCAGGGCCGCGTCACCGACCACCGCATCGGCCTGACGCTCTATAAAATCGACTCGATCATGGACGGCGCTTTGGACGAGCTGATCGACGCCCTCGTCACTGCCGACCAGGCCGAAAAGCTGCAAAGCAGCGGAGAAGCGTAACCGATTTGTTTGAACTTGGGAGGAATGGCTATGGTATTCTGGTGTATGATGCTGCTGTTTACACTGATGATCCCGGCCGTGATGATCGGCTTCGGGCGGAGCTTTTTCAAAAGGCCGCCCAGGGATATCAACGCGACGTTCGGCTACCGGACGACGATGTCCATGAAAAATCAGGAAACATGGCAGCTTGCTCACCGTGTCTGCGGGCGGTACTGGTTCATCTGCGGACTGATCCTGCTGCCGCTGTCCGTGCTCCCGATGCTGTTCGTGATAAACCGCGGCACGGAAACGATCGGCATGACTGGCGTGATCATTGTGTTTGTCCAGATCGTTCCGATGATCTGCGTGATCATCCCGACCGAGCACGCCCTGCGGAAGAATTTTGATAAAAACGGGAACCGAATTACCGGCTGAAGCGCCTGCAGTTCTTCCAAATCTTTCCCGCGAAGCTTGAGACAGCCCCTTTTTACGGTGCTTCCGCCTCAGAAAGCATTCACTGCCCGTCCAGCAGATCCAGCAGATCGTCCAGCTCGTCCTCAAGCGCTTCGTGGCGTTCGCCCCAGCGCTCGTAGGCCTTGCTCATCATATCCTCCGGCTCGCGGGCATCCAGCTCCGCGAGCTTTTCGCGCAGCTCCTGCGCAAGCGCCAGAAGCGCTTCACGGGAAAGGGCCTCCAGTTCCGGTTCCTCCGCGTCTGCGGGAAAGGGAATGATCTGTGCCATATGCTTCATCCTTTCAGATTGCTCAATTCGTTGATGATCGCTTCCGCCGTCAGCATTCCGTCCAGCGCGGCGGAGGTGATGCCGCCGGCGTAGCCCGCGCCCTCTCCGCAGGGATACAGGCCGCGCAGACTTGACTGCCGCGTCTCATCGCGCAGGATGCGCACGGGGGACGAGCTGCGCGTCTCCGGCGCGGTCAGGACGGCGTCGGGCCGGGCGAAGCCGTGCAGGCGCTTGTCCAACTCCGGCAGCGCCTGTTCGAGCACGGAAGTGATGCGCTCCGGCAGGATCTCGTGCAGCTCGCAGAGCGTCACGCCGGGCCGGTAGGCCGGCTGGACGGCGCCCAGCGCCTGCGAGGGCTGCTTTTTCAGGAAATCGCCGACAAGCTGCGCAGGCGCGCGGTAATTGCACCCGCCCGCGCGGAAGGCCGCCTGTTCGATCTGCCGCTGCCAGTACATCCCGCCGAGCGGGGAGCTGTCCGGGAAATCGGCGGGGTTCAGTGTGACGAGCAGGGCCGCATTCGCGTTTTCGCCGTCACGCGCATGGTCGGACATCCCGTTCGTCACGACGCCGCCCGGCTCCGACGCGGCTGCAACCACGTACCCGCCGGGGCACATACAGAAGGTATAGGCCGAGCCGCCGCTTGGCAGCTGCACGTTCAGCTTGTAATCCGCCGCGCCAAGCCCCGGCGCGTCTGCAAACGGGCCATACTGGTTCTCGTTGATCTGCCGCTGCGGGTGTTCGATGCGCACGCCCATGGAAAACGGCTTCGGCTCCATCGGTACCCCGGCGCTGTGCAGTGCCTCAAACGTATCGCGGGCGCTGTGCCCGATGGCAAGCAGGACGCGGGAGGCCGGAAGCACCGTCTCGCTGTCTGCGCTCTGTACGCGGACGGCTGTGATGCGGCCGTTTTCGGCTTCGATGCCGGTCAGCCGTGTGCCGAAGCGGATCTCGCCGCCGTAGTGCAGAATTTTCTCCCGCAGGTTCTGCACGACCGTGACCAGCTCGTCCGTGCCGATGTGGGGCTTTGCGTCGTACAGAATATCTGCGCTGGCTCCGGCCTCGGCGAACTGCTCCAGAATCCAGCCGATGCGCTCGTTCTTGACGCCGGTATTCAGCTTTCCGTCTGAAAACGTGCCCGCGCCGCCCTCGCCGAACTGCACGTTGCACTCCGGGTCAAGCTCCCCGGTCTGCCAGAAGCGCGACACGGCTTCGTGCCGCGTTTTCGCGTCCTGCCCGCGTTCGAGCACGAGCGGGCGAAGCCCCGCCATGCTCAGGACCAGCGCGGCGAACATCCCCGCCGGGCCGAAGCCCACGATGATGGGCTGACTGTCCGGCAGCGCCTGCGGCTGCGGGACGCTGTAAAGCGTGTCGCGCGCAATGGACGCCTTCGGACTGTGGGCCATTTTGAGGATTTTATCCTCCCGGCCCTTTACGGCCACGTCGACGGTATAAATGATGCGCACATCGTTCTTTTTGCGCGCGTCAACGGATTTTTTCTTCAGGTCCAGCTGCTTGATCTCGTTCGGAGAAATGCGCAGCTGCCGCGCAGCGGCCTGCACGAGCCGGGCCATGTCGCCGTCCGGCGGCAAAGAGAGATCACGGATGCGGATCATCGGGGAGACCTCCATGTGTGGGAATTTTCATTATCATATCACAGAACCGGCAAAAACGGAAACCAAAAAACTGCCGCGCCGGATTTTACAAAATGTTCACGCAAACGCAGGGAGCGGCAGTATAATATTCATTATATTGTATCAGAAGGGAGCGCGCTTCTCCTATGGCAAAAACGATCCTGATCGTCGAAGACGATCCGAATATCTCCGAGCTTGTGCAGATGTATCTCGAAAAGGAGGGCTACAACACCCGCATCGCCTCCGACGGCGGACAGGGACTTGATCTGTTCCGGCAGCTCCGGCCCGATCTGGTGCTGCTCGATATCATGCTGCCCGTGATGGACGGCTGGAGCGTCCTGCGCACCATCCGGCAGGACAGCAAGACCCCCGTCATCATGCTCACGGCCAAGGGCGAGACGAACGACAAGGTGCAGGGCCTGAAGCAGGGCGCAGACGACTATCTCACCAAGCCCTTCGAAATGAAGGAGCTTTTGGCCCGTGTCGAGGCCGTTCTGCGCCGCGCGGGCGGCGAGGACGACAAGACCAAGCCCCGCCGTCTGGTCTTCGACAAGCTCATTATCGACCTTGACTCGTTCGAGCTCATCGTCGACGGCAAGCGCATCGAGACGCCGCCCAAGGAAATGGAGCTTCTGTTCCATCTCGCGTCCAGCCCGAACCGCGTCTTCACGCGCAATCAGCTGCTCGACGAGGTCTGGGGCTTTGACTATTTCGGCGACAGCCGTACCGTCGACGTCCATGTCAAGCGCCTGCGCGAAAAGCTTGAGGGCGTGTCGGACAAGTGGAGCCTCAAGACCGTCTGGGGCGTCGGATATAAATTCGAGGTCCTGTAACCATGAAAACAACGTTCAGCCGGCAGTTTGCCCTCATTGCGGCGCTGCTGCTGGTCTGTATGATCTTTACGGGCGTCTCGTTCCGGTTCCTGATGCTGGGGTATCTGAAAAACGACAAAAAAGAGACGCTCAGCGCCGCCGCGCCCGCCGTTGCCTCGCTGGCCGAGGCGTATGACTCGACGGGTGAGCTGGAGGAAAACTGGGACTTCCGGCTGAGTCTGTCCCTGTTTTCCGACGTCGGCGAGGCCGAGGCACTGGTCTGCGACGAAAACGGCTTCGTCGTGCTGTGCTCGTGCGACGAGTTTAACTGTGAACATATCGGCCAGCAGGTCGATGCGAATCTCATCACCGAAATTGACGCGAACGGCGAAACGTTCCGCGTCGGGACGCTGGCCGGCATCCACGACGGACGGCGATACATCGCGGGCAGGCCCATTGTCGCCAATGATACGGACGAGACGATCGGCTATGTCATCATCTCCTCCGACATGACGCAGATCACGGATTTCATGCAGCGCAGCTCGTCCCTGTTTTTCTATGTGGCGATCATCGTGCTGGTGCTGGCGCTGGCCGCGGCGACGTTTTTGTCGCACCAGCAGGCGCAGCCGCTGGCAAAGGTCGCGGACGCGGCCCGGCGCTTTGGCCGTGGCGAGCTGGATACCCGCGTGACGGTCCCCGAAAGCTGCGGCGAGGAGGTCGTCGATCTGGCGAACGCTTTCAACACCATGGCGGATTCTCTGGAAAAATCCGAGCAGCGCAGACAGGAATTCATCGCAAACGTCTCGCACGAGCTGAAAACCCCCATGACCACCATCGGCGGCTACATCGACGGGATGCTCGACGGGACCATCCCGCCGGAAAAGCAGCAGCATTATATGCAGATCGTCTCCGGCGAGGTGCGCAGGCTCTCGCGTCTGGTGCGCAATATGCTCGACATCGCGAAGCTGCAGGCCATGGGCGTGGAGGAGAGCCGGAAAACGCGCTTCGATCTCGGCGAGGAGCTGAGCGACGTGCTCATCACCTTCGAGCAGAAGATCTATAACAAGCATCTCGACGTGCGCGTCGATCTGCCGGACAAGCCCGTCTGGACGCGGGCCGAGCGCGACAGCATCACGCAGGTCATCTATAACCTGATCGACAACGCCATCAAATTCTGCCCAGACGGCGGCAGGCTTGCCCTGCGGGTGCAGGTCGACGGCGGCAAGGCCCGCGTGAGCGTCGAAAACACCGGCCCGACCATCGACAAGGACGAGCTGCCGCTGCTGTTCGACCGCTTCCACAAGGCCGACAAATCCCGTTCGGCTGACCGCGAGGGCTGGGGCCTCGGCCTCTACATCGCGAAGACCATCGTCGGCGCGCACGGCGGCGATATCTGGGCCACGAGCGAAAACGGCGTGACGCAGTTCAACTTCACGCTGCCCACAGTCCGCTGACGGACTGCACGGAAGATTTACAGATCGTTCAATGTCTGTTCAAATCCGCGGGATATACTAAGTGCATAACCAAGCAAGAGGGTGTCTGATATGAGCTTTGACAACAATAGCTTCTATGACGACAATTCCACAAAGAACTGGCAGCCGCAGCCGACGCCGATGGAGGACCGCAGGCGCAGGCACACTGGAAAATGGATCACGGCGATCGTGATCCTGGGTCTGCTGGCGCTGGCCGTGACCGGCACGGTGCATCTGGTGCGCGATGTCGGCGTGACGCTCAACCGGTCGGATACCGGCTTTCTTCTGACCGTCGGCACGCAGCCGGCGCAGACCGCTCCAACCGAGCAGACGCAGACAGCAAAGGAAACGGAACCGTCCGTTCAGGCCGAAGCGCCTGCGCAAACGCAGCAGGCCGCCGAGGAGCTGCCGCAGCTGACGATCACGCAGTCGCCCGCAGGCGTGCCGACCGTCGCCTCCGATGAAGCGGGCGCGCTGAGCCTGCAGGAGATCTACCGCCGGTGCATCGGAAGCGTCGTCTCCATCGTGACCGTCACGCCGTCCGGCAAGGCCAGCGGCACCGGCATCATCATGTCGGAGGACGGATATGTCATCACGAACCATCATGTGATCGAAAGCGCGCAGGCCGTGAGCGTCCTGACCGCTGACAGTCGGGAATATACCGCATCGGTCGTCGGCAGCGACGAGACGAGCGATCTTGCCGTTCTGAAGATCGAGGCCGAAGGGCTGCAGGCCGCTGAGTTCGGCGATTCGTCCGTTCTGCAGGTCGGCGACAGCGTCGCCGCCATCGGCGATCCGCTCGGAACGGCGCTGCGCGGCACCATGACCGACGGCATCATCTCCGCGATCAACCGTGATCTGACCGTCAACGACCGCACCATGAGCCTGATCCAGACGAATGCAGCGCTCAACAACGGCAACTCCGGCGGGCCGCTCATCAACTGCTACGGGCAGGTCATCGGCATCAACACGATGAAGATGAGCAACTTCTATTCCTCGTCCACGACCGTCGAGGGCATCGGGTTTGCCATCCCGATCGACACGGCCAAGCCCATCATCGACGAGCTGATCGAAAAGGGCTATGTCTCCGGCCGTCCGGCCATCGGCATCGACGGCGAGACGCTCCCCGCGACGTACCGCATCTATTACCGTCTGCCGCAGGGCATCTATGTGACGCGCGTTTACCGCAACAGCGACGCTGCCGCCAAGGGTATTTCTGAGGGCGACATCATCACCGCCATCAACGGCGTCTCCGTCACGACGATGGAGCAGCTCAACCGCGTCAAGAACCAGTTCACCGCCGGCCAGACCATCACACTCACCATCTACCACGGCGGCGTTTCCTCCGACGTGGAGATCATTCTCATGGACCGCGCAAACGCATAATAGCGCAAAATATGCCCACGGCGCTCCCAGCGCCGTGGGCATTACACTCTGTCGAAGAAGCATTATTTTCCTATTTTGCACAGGATTTCTGAGACAGGTGTAGGGGCGGACGACTCTGTCCGCCTGCAGGATGCTGTGTTTTCACGGGAATCTACGGCAAATTCGCAACATTTTTGGGCCGACAGGGTCGTCGGCCCCTACAGCTACGTGGAGAAATGCAATTCGGATTTGCCGAGGGGATTCCCCTTTTCGCTGCTGCCTGCTGCTCGGACTTCCGGGCGCAGCGCGGCGAAATCAAAGACCATCAAATGTCGTGCCCGTCTGGCGGCGGGCTTCTTCGATGACGGCGGCGGTGAGGATGCTGTCGCGGTTGCGCTTTTCCGGCTGCGTGCCGGAGGCGATATAGCCCGCGAATTCGCGCAGCTCGTACATCATGTTGTTCGGCAGCTTTTCGCGGTATGGCAGCTCGAACGTCTCTCCGCTGCGGCGCACGAGCCAGATGCGGCGGATGTGGTTGATATCGTCGAGCAGGATCGAGCCGTCCTCGCCCATGAATGTGGTGGGCGCGGCCTGTTTGCAGACCTTTGACCAGATCGCCTCGCAGACAAAGCCGTCATAGCGCAGCAGCGCGATGCCGCCTGCCTCAAACCCGCTTTCCAGATGGTACGCCTCCGCCGACACATGCGCGGGTTCGCCAAACATGGAAATGAGCGCGTGGATGGGATAACAGCCCATGTCCAGGATCGCCGCGTTGCACAGCGCGGGGTCAAAGGCGTTGATATGCGGCTCTCCTGCGCGGACGCGGTCGTAGCGGGAGGAATACTGCGTGAACTCCGCTGTGACGCGGCGAAGCGTCCCGATCTCGGGCAGCGCATCCCGGATGATGGGCAGCGCGTCGTCAAACACCAGCCGCATGGCCTCCAGATAGACCACGTGATTGGCGTTTGCCGTCTCGACGAGCGTCTCCGTCTGCTTTCTGGTCAGAACGCCCGGCTTTTCCAGCAGCACGTGCTTGCCGTGCCGCAGCAGGCACATGGCCTGCTCAAAGTGGCAGAGGTTCGGGCTTGCGATATACGCCGCGTCAAACGCGTCCGAGGACGCAAACGCCTCCAGATCGGTGAACACCGCGTCCAGATGGTATTTTTCCGCGAATTCCCGGCCAGTTTCCTCGGTTCGTGAGTAAATTGCCGCCGGGCGCAGCTCCGGCACCTGCTCCATCGCCGCCAGCATCCAGTCGACGACAAAATTCCGTCCGATGATCCCCACGCGAATGGCCATGCTGTATCCCTCCATAAATGCGCATCCGTCCGGCAAGCCGGGCGGATGCGATACTTTTATCGATCGAGCCTGCCGCCCTCATGCAGCAGCCGGTCCTTGATGTCCCACAGCTTCTGCGACAGATCGACGTAATAGGTGTGCGGGTTGTCAAACCGTTTGACCTCGTCCCAGAGTGTGTCGACCTGCTCGGCGCAGTATTTCTGAATGTCGTCCAGCTTCGGCAGCTTGTAGACCAGCTCGCCGTTTTTGAAGATCGGCACGAGCAGCTCCTTCGCCGTAAAGTTATAGACCCTCTTGCGCTTCCACGTCGCCTGCGGGTCGAAAATTTCCAGATCGCTGCTGTCGTCGACCGTCTCGTCGTGGACGCACAGATAGTCCGCGATAGCCTTGCCGGTGTCGTTGCCGAAGAAACGGTAGACCTTTTTGAAGTGCGGGTTCGTGATCTTGCCCACGTTCTCGCTGATCTTGATCTTGGGGATGATAGTCCCGTTCTCGTCCTCGATGGCCGTCAGCTTGTACACGCCGCCGAACACGGCCTCGGATTTGGCCGTGATGAGCCGCTCGCCGACGCCGAACAGGTCGATCTGCGCGCCCTGGTTGAGGATGTCCTCGATGATATACTCGTCGAGCGAGTTCGAGCACGAGATTTTGCAGCTCTGCCAGCCTGCCTCGTCGAGCAGCCTGCGTGCCTTTTTTGTCAGATACGTCATGTCGCCGGAGTCGAGCCGGATGCCGCATTTTGTAAGTCCACGGGGCTTTAAAACCTCGTTGAAGACGCGGATGGCGTTCGGGATGCCGGATTTGAGCGTATTATACGTATCGACCAGCAGCGTGGGGTCGTCGGGATAGGTTTCGCAGTAGGCCTTGAACGCCTCGTATTCCGACGGGAACATCTGCACCCACGAATGGGCCATCGTGCCGCCGGCCGGAACGCCGTAGAGCTGGTCGGTCAGCGTGCAGGCCGTGCCTTTGCAGCCGCCGATGTAAGCGGCCCGTGCACCGTCGACCGCCGCGTCGACGCCCTGCGCCCGGCGGGAGCCGAATTCCAGAACGGTGCGGCCCTTCGCGGCCCGCACGACGCGGTTGGCCTTCGTCGCGATGAGGCTCTGGTGGTTGAGCGTCAGCAGCAGAAACGTCTCGACGAGCTGCGCCTGAATGGCGGGCGCGCGGACGGTCATGATCGGCTCGCGCGGGAAGATCGGCGTGCCCTCCGGCACGGCCCAGATATCGCCCGTGAAGCGGAAGCCGCGCAGATATTGCAGGAAGCCCTCGTCGAACATATTCCGGCTGCGCAGATACGCAATATCGTCCTCGTCAAAATGAAGCTGCTGCACGTACTCGATCGCCTGCTCCAGACCCGCCGCGATGGCAAAGCCGCCGTTATCGGGCACGGAGCGGAAGAAAATATCAAAATACGTGATGCGGTCCTGCATACCCTGCACGAAATAGCCGTTGCCCATGGTGAGCTCGTAATAATCGCAGAGCATACTCAGATTGGCGTTTTTGTTGATATCCATGATCGTTTTCCCTCGTTTTTCTGCCGCATGGGTACATGGGCGGTTTATTCTGCAAGCGCCCGTGCGCGCTGCAGTTTGCTGAGCGGCTGCTCGGACAGATGATAGGTGTCCATAAGCGCCCGCGCGAACGCGGAAAGCGCTTCCTCGCTTCCCTGCTTTAATTCCAGCTCCAGCTCGCACAGAAGCGCCGTCCTGCCCCCGCCGGTCAGATCGCCGACGTCGCCGCAGATCATGCAGCTGGTGTTCTCCGACAGCCGCAGCTCCGCCGTGATGCGGGTGAAGCTTGCCCCGCAGATGGGCGCAAGCGCGTCCGGCTGCAGGGCGGCGATCTCCTGCGGCGCGCCGAGCGCGGCCAGCTTCGGCAGCGCCTCGTCGAGATACGCACTCTCGACCTCCCATTCGCCGCGCGTATGCCCCTCGCCGGGGGTCTTCATGGTGACGACGCTGCGGCCGTCCTCCGTGCGCAGGCGGAGCATCCAGCGCCGCTGCGCAAGAAAGCCGTCCTCCGTATCGTAATACGTTGTCCGCATCCGGATATAGGCATAGGGCGCGCACAGCTTTTCCATAACCATCCGGCTGCACAGAATGCAGTCGAGCAGCTGCAGATCGCCGACAGCCAGCTTGTATTCCGTCTCCTTACCCAAGTCAAGGCCCCCTCCGGGATTTTTTATTATTCTACGCTATTTTCCCCATAAACGCAAGAAGAAGGATGGCTTTTCTTTTTGCCGCCGTGCGCTGGAGCCGTTCCGGCGTTTCCCGCGCCATTTCCCGACGGGTTTCCGCCCGTTCCGGGTGGTACACTGCGCAAAGGAACAAAAGGAGGCGGCGCGATGGGAACAGCAGGAGCGGAGCAGCTGCGGCAGCGGCTGGCGCAGGGATTGGCGGCGCGGCCCGTGCTGCGCGAGGCGCTGCGCGCGCTCGGAGCGGGCGGCTTCAGCCTTGTGCTGGCGGGAGCAGGGCTTTTATCGGCGCACGTGCCGCTGGCGCTTGCGCCGGTGTGCGTGCTGCCGTTCGGCCCGGCGGCTGTGTGCGCGTATCTCGGGGCCGTGGCGGGCTATGCCGTGTTCTGGGGCTTATCGGCTGCGCTGGAGCCGGTCGGCGGGGGGGGGTTTTGAGACACACCG
>OGQV01002602.1_pt1 | contig 10531 bp, 10 predicted proteins | sample 1553311 | NCBI WGS metagenome assembly OGQV01 (sample SAMEA2579976, study PRJEB22360) | human gut metagenome
CCTCGTCCCGTTCCCAGAAAAAGAATCTCATAGGCATACAGTCAAAGGCCCTGATCTCATATCCCACATCACCCTGAGGCAGTTCCCTGCCGTCAAGCTTCTGAAACGCCTCTCTCAGTTCCTTTTCATGACCGGAAAATGTAGCACTGAACACATCCGTCTCTCCGATCTGATACGCTGGCGCAAATGGTCTTGCATTCCTGAGATCTGCAAAAGGGACCCACTTATCCATAATAAAAGCCCCCTCTTTCGCATACCCCAGAAGCGTATAAATATTCAGCATCTCCGTAGTATCCGGTTCTCTCTGTCCATCCAGGCTTCGGATACTGCCGTCTTCCAGACTCACCCCATATCTTCTTCCGAAATGAATGATCGTGAGAAACCCGTTTTCTTCCTTCAGTTCCGGTACCCGTTTATGCAGATCTGCCTGATCCATCTTCAAAAAGCGTTGTGCCCACTCTTCACATAGTTTTACATAGTTGGAAATTCTTTCTTCTTTCATCCTGTCTTCTCCCTGTCTGATAGCGATATCCTTTCTCCGCTGTATTCCGGACTTTTTTTACAGAATACACTGCTTTCACATTTTCCGCAAGAATCTTCGCCGATGTATCCGAAATCCGGCTATTTTCAGTGTTACTGTTTTTTCAGCATCCCGGAACCTTCTTAAGCGTTTCTTTTTTTCGACAGATCATCCATCAATTTTCCCAAATCCGTCTAATTTCCCAATATAAAAATAACGTTTTTTTGCACAAAAAACTGGATTTTCCTTTTTAAAAGGTGTATAATATTAACAAAGTTTATTGTTTTTATGGTTAAAGACACCTGGCAGTAAACAAGAAATGAAAGTGAGGATTCGCCATGAAACAAAACAGTATGTTAGCAATGATTCTGGCCGGCGGAAGAGGAAGTCGTCTTCACGAGTTGACGAATAAAGTTGCCAAGCCAGCCGTTGGTTATGGTGGTAAGTATCGCATCGTGGATTTTCCGCTCAGTAACTGTGCCAACAGCGGCATTGATGTCGTAGGTGTACTGACACAGTATGAATCAGTTTTACTGAACAGCTATGTAGCAGCCGGTGGCCGCTGGGGCCTTGATGCCAAGGACAGCGGAGTTTATGTACTTCCTCCACGTGAGAAGGCTGATGCCGGTCTGGATGTATACCGTGGAACAGCTGATGCGATCTCTCAGAATATTGATTTCATCGACTCACAGAACCCGGAATACCTTCTGATCCTTTCCGGTGACCACATCTATAAGATGAATTATGCAAAGATGCTTGATGACCATATCCAGCATAAGGCAGATGCGACTATTGCAGTTATCGAGGTTCCCATGAAGGAAGCCAGTCGTTTCGGTATCATGAACACCGGTGAAGATGACCGCATCGTGGAATTCGAGGAGAAACCGGAACACCCGAAGAGCAATCTTGCCTCCATGGGTATCTACATATTCAACTGGAAGCTTCTGCGCAAGCTCCTGCTGGCTGATATCAAGAATCCTGATTCCAATCACGATTTCGGTAAAGACATCATCCCTACACTCCTTGCACAGGACAAAGCACTCTACGCCTACAAGTTCAAAGGCTACTGGAAGGATGTAGGAACCATCGATTCTCTCTGGGAAGCAAACATGGATCTTCTCAGTCCAAACAGTGAACTGGATCTTAACGATCCTACCTGGAAAATCTACACTGAGGATGCTACCTCTCTTCCACAGTATATCTGTGATACCGCTGTGATCAACACTGCTTTCATTACTCAGGGCTGTGTTGTAGAAGGTGAGATCACCAACTCCGTACTTTTCACAGGCGTCAAGGTCGGTCCTGGTGCCAAGATCATCGACAGTGTCCTGATGCCGGGTGTTGTTGTTGAAGCAGGTGCCGTTGTCCAGCGTGCTCTCGTTGCAGACGGAGTCGTGATCGGTACCAATGCTCGTGTCGGTTCCAAAGACAGTGAGCACATCGAACTTGTATCAAAACGTGTAAAGGGGGCTGAGTAATATGTTTAAAGCATTTGGAATCGTGAATTCCTCAGAAAGAAATATCCATGTGGAGGGGCTTCAGGACTACCGTGCGATCGGCGCCTTTTCATTTCTCGGAAGATATCGTGTCATCGACTTCCCGATCTCAAATATGACCAACAGCGGAATTGAGTACATTCAGGTCTATGTAAAGAACAAACCCCGTTCTCTTGTAGAACATCTCGGAACCGGACGTCACTACAACATCAACTCCAAGAGCGGTAATCTCCAACTCCTCTTTTCAGAGCATTTCGGAGTCAACGATATCTATAACACCGATATCGACAACTACTACTCCAATCTGGAGTGCATCGAAGCAGTTCATTATCCGTATGTTGTTATCGCTCCGAATTACATGATCTACACCACCGACTATTCCAAGCTGATCGATGCCCATATCGAATCCGGTGCAGATGTGACCATGCTTTATCATTCCGTTGATAATGCCAAGGAGAACTATCTGAACTGCCACATCCTGAACCTGAACCGTCAGAAGGGTGTTCTCTCCATTGAGCACAACCACGGCAATGCAAAGAACCGCAACATTTTCATGGATACCTACGTAATGAGCAAGGAGCTTTTCATCAGCCTCATCCATAAGGCAAAAGAGATTTCCTCTCTTTATACCCTTGCAGACGTGATCAATGCCGGCTGCAGAGACGGTGAGCTGGATGTGCGTGGTATATCTCATCGCGGATATTTTGCATCGATCACTGATTTCAAGAGCTATCACGATGCAAATATGGATCTGATCGACTACAAAACTGCAACCGATCTTTTCCATGATAACTGGCCGATCTATACACGCACCAACAACTCCTGTCCAACCCATTATTTTGACACAGCCAATGTTTCCAACTCCGTTATCTCCAACGGCTCCATGATCGAGGGAACTGTAGAGAATTCCATTGTCGGACGTGGCTGTACCATCAAAAAGGGCGCTGTTATCAAGAACTGTGTAGTTCTTGCAGACTGCACCATCGGTGAGAATGTCCATATCGAAAATCTGGTCGTAGACAAGCATGCCAAGATCACACATGCCAAGGAGATCATCCGTCCTGCTGGTGAGCCTGGCTACATCAAACGTAACGATACACTGTAATATTCATATAATAAGGCCTCCGGTTCCTGTGTTACGAACCGGAGGCCTTATTTATCTCTGCGCTCAGCTGAGCATATGAATCCATCATTTCAGAACAGACTGGATCCATTTCAACGCATTATCTTTATTCTTCACATTACCCGGAAGGCAAATGCACACCGGATCATATCTCAGGCCAAATTCCTGAGCAACACTACTGCTGCCGTCAAGCTCCAGATGCTGATCATCCACAGCGCCCAGAGACTCAAACACCTCATCTCCAAACGTTTCCCTGAGATCTGCATACATTCCGCTGTCCTTCTCATGTTCATAGAGCTCCTTCGGCATGATCAGGACATCAACGGTAGCACTCTGGATTTCCGTCACATATGCGATCCTGGCATAGTAATCAAAATCCTCTCCTGTCTCGTCCGTCATCAGATTCTGTGCCACACTGACTTCTGCATATTTATCCTCTGTTCCCAGTGTCTTCAGAACATCCTCTTCCACCTTCTCTGAGTCATAATTCCCTGCATTCACCACCGCAATGGAAAGCACCGTCTTCATCTGTGCGTGCCGGTAAATATTCACTCCCAGACAGACTCCGCCGATGACAAGAAGCACGCACAGCATATGTATCTTATAATACATCCAGATATACTGAATCTTCTTACCTGTTCCCATTCCCTTCAGTTTCTCTCTTTCGATCCGGCGGCGTTCCTTCTTCGTCAGATCTGTTTCGTTGGGCATCTCCGGATTCAGTACACTCTCATCGTGTCCGTCACTGCCGGCCTCCGCTCTGTTTTGTAAATCCATAAAAATCTCCTTTTTCTTTCATGTCTCAGTATTTTTTACCCTGAAGCAGGATATTACAGTCGATTTCCCCGCATCCTTCGGGGGAGTACTGTGACTTATCAATAAAGGATATTTTAGCATATTTTGGTACAAAATCACAGCGCATAAATATGAAAATACCATAAACTCCTCTATTTCCGGCAGATCCTCATTCCATATCCATACATTACCGCCACAGCAGTCACAAAAACACAGACCATCACCGGTCTCATCCACAGATATAAAAGATTTTTTTCAATTCCTGCTGCCACAGCCACATCCTTAAGGATATCTGCCACACAGAGATGGAACAGATAAATAAAAAACGCATATTTCTGGCCGATGGCTACCGGAAGCCCGGGCACTTTCCGATTTTTTCCCATGATCGCAATAAGAAAAAGTCCCACAGCCATAAGTACTGAACCCATAAATAATTCCTGTTTGCCAAAATACCGGTATTCCAGCAGACTTGCAATCCCGCCACCAGCTACCATGCCATACAAAAGAAACACTTTTTTTCCGGCAAACCAGGCTTCCAGCTTTTCCTGATGTCTGTGTATCAGATGTCCCAACATAAAAAACGGAAATCCGGTAAACAGATAGTTTCGAAACTGCATAACACGGAAATGCTTTTCCGGGAACAGGAAGGTCGAAAATTCCTCCATTCCGAAATGGATCAGAAGAAGCACCGGTATCAGAACATATGCCTGCTTACAAATCCGTAATCTTGCTGCCAGGGCAAAAAGAAGATAACAGTAGAGCAGTGCCGGGAGAAACCACAGATGCCATTTCACCTGAGAGCTGTTATTATATAAAAGAAACTGACGGACATGCTCCCCGGAAACCAGGGCTTCCAGCCATTCCTTCTGGCTTGCTCCGTCGATGTGGTTCTGGATCAGCTCCCACAGACAGCAGACCGGAAATGCCACAAGCATCAGTTTAAGAACATGCCGGACTTTTTTCCCGGTTCTTACAAATTCCGTATCGTCACCACGGAAGCAGAAATATCCGGAAACCATAAAAAACACAGGTACTGCAAATCTGGCAAGTACATTGGCTGTGATCCCGGCATTTCCCGGAAAATGGACATGAAGAAGCACAACTGCATAAGCACAGATCGCCTTTACCATATCCAGAGTACGGTTTCGCATAAAAATTACTCCTTTTTTATCGAACGCTTATCCCGGAAATATGATTCCGGGGTTCCTTTTTTTCGAAACGATATACTAACAAACCAGCAGAATTTTGTCAATGTTGTTTTCTCCTGTACGTTTTACTCTTATGCTGTTTACTCTTGTACGGCTTCCGGATCTGAATTATAATTCTTTTATGACTTCTATGACAGGATGTTTGTTATTTCCTCAGAAAGGATTCTATTTTTTATGAAAAAAGACGGCTACTATTCTTCCGGCGAATTTGCACGCATGGCACATGTAACTCTGCGTACTGTCCGCTATTATGATAAACAGGATATCCTGAAACCCTCTCTCGTTACCGAATCCGGCGCACGTTTTTATACAGACGAGGATTTTGCAAGGCTTCAGCAGATCCTCCTTCTGAAATACCTGGGCTTTTCCCTGGATGACATCCGTGAAATGACCATCGGTGATTCCGATTATCATTTCATGCTGAATTCTCTGAATATCCAGCTTCGTCTGGTCCGTGACCGGATCGAACAGATGCAGCTGGTGGAAAAAGCGATCCAGGATACCGCACAGATGATAAAGGAACAGCACACCATTGACTGGAGCCAGATGCTGAACCTGATCCACCTGACCGGCATGGAAAAAAGCCTCAAGAATCAGTATCAGAATGCCACCAACATTTCCTCCAGGATCAACCTCCACAGCCTGTACTCCCAGAACAAACAGGGATGGTTTCCCTGGATCTTTGAGCAATGCCGGATCTCACCCGGTCTTCGTATTCTGGAGCTGGGCTGCGGGGACGGAACGTTATGGACCGACAACCTTTCCCTTCTGCCGGAGGATATCTCCATCACACTTTCCGATATTTCCAGCGGTATGCTCCGTGATACCAGACGAGCCATCGGTTCCTCGGATACCCGGTTTGCATTCCGGGCCTTTGACTGCCGAAAAATCCCCTGCAAGGACGAAAGCTTTGATCTGGTGATCGCCAATCACGTGCTTTTTTACTGCGATGATATTCCCTCCGTCCTGAAAGAAGTTCGCCGTGTCCTCGCTCCCGGTGGGAGATTTCTCTGCAGTGCTTACGGAAAGGCACATATGCAGGAGGTCAGCCAGCTGGTGCAGGATTTTGATGAACGGATCGTGCTTTCCGCAGACCGGCTTTATGAGCGGTTCGGACGCGAAAACGGCCAGAGTATCCTGGCGCCTTTTTTCCCAAAGGCTCAGTGGCTTTCTTATGAAGACTGCCTTCTGGTCCAGGATGCGGAGCCGCTGATCTCCTACGTCCTCTCCTGCCACGGCAACCAGAATCAGTATATATTGGACCGTTACAAGGAATTCCGGGCCTACACCGCCAGAAAAACTGCCAAAGGATTCCGCATTACCAAGGATGCCGGCGTATTTCTTTGTGAAAAATAGCCAAAAATAAAAAATATGAAAAAAGCTCTTGAAGGTGACCTTGCGTCACCTTTTATAATACAGTTACAGTAACAAAGTTATGTGCAGGCACGACTTATGCTGCACATCATCACGCAAAGGAGAAAACATATGAAAGGAATTATTTTAGCCGGAGGCTCCGGAACACGTCTTTACCCGCTTACCATGGTGACCTCCAAACAGCTTCTGCCGATCTTTGACAAACCGATGATCTACTATCCTATGTCTGTTCTTATGAACGCAGGCATCCGTGATATCCTGATCATCTCCACCCCGCAGGATACCCCGAGATTTGAGGAGCTTCTCGGTGACGGCCATCAGTTCGGTGTCAACCTTACCTACGCTGTACAGCCAAGCCCGGACGGACTTGCTCAGGCATTTATCATCGGCGAGGAATTCATCGGCAACGACACCGTATGTATGGTCCTTGGTGACAACATTTTCGCAGGACATGGCCTCAAAAAGCGCCTGAAAGCTGCTGTAGACAATGCAGAAACAGGCAAAGGTGCCACTGTTTTCGGATACTATGTAGATGATCCGGAGCGTTTCGGCATCGTGGAATTCGACCAGAACGGAAAAGCTGTTTCCATTGAAGAGAAACCGGAAAAGCCAAAGAGTAACTACTGTGTCACCGGTCTCTACTTCTACGACAACAAGGTTGTAGAGTACGCAAAGAACCTGAAGCCAAGCGCAAGAGGCGAGCTTGAGATCACAGACCTGAACCGTATCTATCTTGAGAAGGGACAGCTGAACGTCGAGCTTCTGGGCCAGGGCTTCACATGGCTGGATACCGGTACACACGAAAGCCTTGTAGAGGCAACCAACTTCGTAAAAACCATGGAGCAGCATCAACACCGCAAGATTGCATGCCTTGAGGAGATTGCTTACTTAAACGGCTGGATCACAAAGGAGGACGTGCTCAAGGTTTACGAAATCCTTAAGAAAAACCAGTACGGTCAGTATCTCAAGGATGTTCTGGACGGAAAATATCTGGACGCTCTTCACTGAGCCGATCTGTTTTTTAACACTGTATTTACCGGCGGGCTCCGTTCCGACGGAATCCGCATAAGATCAATCATTCATATTATAAAGGAGATTTTTTATGACAATCATTGTTACCGGCGGTGCCGGATTTATCGGAAGCAACTTTATTTTTCATATGATGGAGGCTCATCCGGACTATCGTATCGTATGCCTGGACTGCCTGACTTACGCAGGAAACCTTTCCACTCTTGCACCGGTTATGGACAAACCGAACTTCCGCTTTGTAAAGGAGAGCATCACAGACCGTGACGCTGTTTACAAGCTTTTCGAGGAAGAGCATCCGGACATCGTGGTAAACTTCGCAGCTGAGAGCCACGTAGACCGTTCCATCGAAAACCCGGAAGTATTCCTTGACACCAACATCAAGGGTACTGCTGTTCTCATGGATGCCTGCCGTAAATACGGAATCCAGCGTTATCATCAGGTTTCCACAGATGAGGTTTACGGAGATCTTCCTCTTGACAGACCGGACCTCTTCTTCACAGAGGAAACTCCGATCCATACAAGCAGCCCGTACAGCTCCTCCAAAGCAGGTGCTGACCTTCTTGTTCTCGCATACCACAGAACCTACGGCCTGCCTGTGACCATCAGCCGCTGCTCCAACAACTACGGCCCGTATCACTTCCCGGAAAAGCTGATTCCTCTGATGATCGCCAACGCTCTCAATGACAAACCGCTCCCGGTTTACGGAAAAGGCGAAAACGTCCGCGACTGGCTCTATGTTGAGGATCACTGCCGTGCCATCGACCTGATCATCCACAAAGGACGTGTAGGCGAGGTTTACAATGTAGGCGGACATAACGAGATGAAAAACATCGATATCGTAAAACTGATCTGCAAGGAGCTTGGCAAACCGGAAAGCCTGATCACACACGTGGCAGACCGTAAAGGCCATGACATGCGCTACGCTATCGACCCGACCAAGATCCATAACGAACTTGGCTGGCTTCCGGAGACAAAATTTGCAGACGGAATCAAAAAGACCATCAAATGGTACCTTGACAACAAGGAATGGTGGGAAACCATCATCTCCGGTGAGTACCAGAATTACTACGAAAAAATGTATGGAAACCGCGAGGAGGTTAAAGCATGAAATTTTTCGTAACAGGCGTTGGCGGCCAGCTTGGCCATGACGTGATGAATGAACTGTCCAGCCGTGGACATGAAGGCGTAGGAAGCGACATTGCACCTTCCTACAGCGGCATTGCAGATGGTACTCCGGTTACCACCATGCCTTATGTCCAGCTGGATATCACAGATAAAGAAGCTGTAGCAAAAGTGATCCGTGAAGTAAATCCTGACGCAGTGATCCACTGTGCCGCATGGACAGCCGTAGATGCTGCCGAAGATGAGGAAAACCGTGAAAAAGTGCGGCTTGTCAATGTAGTGGGAACCCAGAATATTGCGGACATCTGCAAAGAGCTTGGCATCAAAATGATGTACATTTCCACAGACTATGTTTTTGACGGTCAGGGAACCACTCCATGGGATCCGGACTGCAAAGACTACGCTCCACAGAATGTATACGGCCAGACCAAACTTGACGGTGAACTGGCAGTATCCGGTACTGTTGATAAGTTCTTTATCGTACGTATTGCCTGGGTATTCGGCAAAAACGGAAAGAACTTTATCCGTACTATGGTAAATCTTGGAAAAACTCACGACAAACTTACCGTTGTCAGTGATCAGATCGGAACTCCGACTTATACTTACGATCTTGCCCGCCTTCTGGTTGACATGATCGAGACCGATAAATATGGTTACTATCATGCAACCAACGAGGGCGGCTACATCAGCTGGTACGATTTTACAAAAGAAATCTTCCGTCAGGCCGCTGCCCTCGGACATAAAGAATACGAAAATGTGCAGGTTTCCCCTGTTACAACTGCGGAATATGGTGTTTCCAAAGCGGTCCGTCCTTTCAACAGCCGCCTGGATAAATCCAAACTTGTAAAGAACGGCTTCCAGCCTCTTCCAACATGGCAGGATGCTGTTCGACGCTACTTAAAAGAAATTGATATTGACAGTTTATAGACAAAGGAGAGAAAAAATGGGACAAATTAAAGTTGAGAAAAATGCAGGTGGAATTAAAGGATTATGTGTTATTGAGCCAACAGTTCATGGTGATGCCAGAGGCTATTTTATGGAAACATATAATCAGAAGGATATGGAAGAAGCAGGTCTTGATATGGTATTTGTGCAGGACAATCAATCCTGTTCAACTAAGGGTGTTCTTCGTGGACTTCACTTTCAGAAACAATTTCCACAAGGTAAACTTGTCAGAGTAGTAAAGGGCAGCGTATTCGATGTTGCTGTAGACTTAAGAAGCGATTCTGAAACATACGGAAAATGGTTCGGTGTTGAACTTACAGAAGAGAACAAAAAGCAGTTCTACATTCCTGAAGGATTTGCTCATGGATTTCTTGTCCTTTCAGATATTGCAGAATTCTGCTACAAATGTACCGACTTCTACCATCCGGGAGACGAAGGCGGTCTTGCATGGAACGACCCTGAAATTGGAATTGAATGGCCATTTGATAAGATTGGTGGAATTGAAAATTTGATTATTTCTGAAAAAGATAAGCATCTAATGAACTTGAACGCATATAAGGAATTGGTTAAAAACAATTAAGAAGGTGATAACATGGTAAGTAGAAAAGGAAGATTAGCCCAAAATGCTTCTGTTTCAATAATGTATCAGATAGTATTAATAATTAGTGGATTTGTTTTGCCTAGATATATTCTGAATTATTATGGTTCCAATACAAATGGACTGTTGTCATCAGTGACTCAATTTCTTAGTATAGTGTCCTTTTGTGAACTGGGATTTGGTGCTGTAGTACAATCGGCATTATTCAAACCATTACATGATAAAAATGAAATAGAAACGAATCATGTTATCGTACACTGTCGGATTCCCAGCCGCGTCATACGAAATATTCCCCCGTGATACCCGGTCAGCAGGTCCTTC
>OGQV01002603.1_pt1 | contig 10528 bp, 8 predicted proteins | sample 1553311 | NCBI WGS metagenome assembly OGQV01 (sample SAMEA2579976, study PRJEB22360) | human gut metagenome
CTTAGCCCTTAGCCCTTAGCCCTTAGCCCTTAGCCCTTAGCCCTTAGCCCTTAGCGAGTCTTACATACAGTACCGCTATCGCCCAATTTAAAACCAACAAGAAAGGTAAACATGGATCCCGAATTTGCCCAAGATATCTGTGAGTTGAACAACCATTTTTACCGAACTTGGGCAAACTCATTTTCCGATACCCGCCATAGCGCATGGCCAGGCTGGATTCGTTGCCTCGAAGAATCGGGGTTGACCAGTGAGCCCCATCCTGACCAATTGCCTCTCCATGTACTTGATGTTGCTTGCGGCAATCTACGTTTCGAGAGACACCTTGCTCGCTCAATGCCCAATGCCGTTATCGAAGTCCAAGCACTTGACGCCTGTGACGAACTGGCCCAAAGCAGCATTCAGCTTCCCTCGAATGCTTTCGTTTCATTCACCCACTGCGATGTCATGGAGGAGTTGCAATCAGGCACCTTGGCCGATGCGCTTCGATTCGATACATGGGCGGATTTGAGCGTGTCGTTCGGCTTTCTACACCATATCCCCCTTCCTGAATGGCGTGAGACGTTCCTGCAGACGTTGATAAGAGCAACTAAGCCAGGGGGTTTCTCCTGCGTTTCGCTTTGGCGGTTCTTGACCGACGAGGGGCTTGCCGCTAAGGCAAAAACAAGTACCGCATCAGGAATAGCAGAGCTGGGATACCCCGAAGAGCAATTCGGCAAAGGTGATTGCCTGCTGGGCTGGAGAAACGAAGCAGGAGCTTACCGTTATTGTCATAGTTTTTCAGATGAAGAGATCGATGATCTTGCAAGCGCCATTGCGGACGAAGCTTGTTTAAAGGCTCGCTTTCAGGCAGATGGACGCACGGGCACCCTCAACGAATACCTGGTTTTCCAAAGAGCCTAGTAGCTGATTTGCTCCTGGCTTTCACACTCCCCCGATTCGCCACCACGCACCTTCCTTAATCATGTACATACTCTTGAAAACGAAAAAGGAACCCAGCCTTGCGGCCGAGCTCCTTTGTTAAGCGCTTCTACCTTACGGTATATGCTTAGTGATGGTCTACGGAATGATCCTCGCCAACGATAACGTGACGGTTAGGATCGTAAACCAAGCCACCATGCTCCTTACCAAAGAACATAAGGTTTGCGTTAGCAGTACCCTCGATGAATACGAGGTATGCATGCAGCATGGTGAAGATGATGAATACGAACATCATGAAGTAGTGGATGATGCGCATAGACATCGCGCCACCAACAAAAGCGGTACCAGCTGCGAAGAAGGTCCACTCTGAGGTGGGTACCCACAGGCAAAGACCCGTGTAAGCCATGATAAGGATCAGGATGCCGATGGCAAAGTACGAGATCTTCTGAGGAACACCAAGCTTTGCGGAAAGCGGATGATCCTTCTTCATGAACAAGTAGTACTTGATCCAAGGGATAAGCTGATGCTTGTTGTCGTCCTGAGGCATCCAGGTCTTGTAGTCGCGAACACGGTTACGCGTGCCGCCCGTAGGAGCAGAGGTAACCAAGAATGCAAGCACATAGCGAACGATGCAGTTGAAGAGCAGCACCAGACCGCAGAATACATGCACGCCGCGAGCAACGCCCGTAAGAGCTGCCCAGAACGGGAAGTGGATCAAGAAGCCAGAGAAAATAAGCAGAACCATGCAGCTAAGGTTGATCCAGTGGGTGATACGCATCGGCAGAGGATGCGCTTCACGGTAATGAGCCAAATGTGCCATTTACTTCACCCCCCAAGGGCTGGTAACGGTTTCAAAGTGCTTACCGGTGGAAGGCTCGGTCACGTGCACGGCGCAAGCGGTGCAGGGGTCGAAGCTGTGTACCGTACGCAGAGCGTTGATAGGCATATCAACGTCAGCAACGGGGGTACCGATAAGAGCCTGCTCCATCGGGCCCTGTACGCCTTCGGCGTTGCGGGGAGCGATGTTCCAGGTGGTAGGAATGATGATCTGGTAATCGGTGATCTTACCGTTGTTAACCTTTTCGGTGTGCAGCAATGCGCCACGAGGTGCTTCCCAAAGGCCCGTGCCTTCGCCCGTGATGGTTTCAGGGGTACGGAAGTACTCGGAGTCGCCACCCTTAACAGCCTCAATGAGCTCGTCAACCCATTCAACCATGCATTCGGCAATGTAGATGGGCTCGACGTTGCGAGCAGCTACGCGGCCAAGGGTGCTCTGCAGCTGAGGGATGGTAAGACCAAGGTCGGCGCACAGACCGTCAACAGCAGGCTTAACGAACTCGTTGCCACGCAGGTAAGCAGCAAGAACACGGGAGAACGGACCAGCTTCCATGCACTTACCGTCGTAGGAAGGTGCCTTCGACCAGGAGTAGCGATCGTTGATATCGCCGATCTCGTGACCATTTTCCTCGCGCAGGGTGCCAGCCTTGTAGTACTCGGTGAACTCGGGCTCGGTGATGCCTTCACGGGGATTGAGGTCGGAGTCGCCCACATACCAGGAATGACCGATGTATTCCTTGATGAGGTCAACGTCAACCTCGGAAAGGTTAAGGTTCTCATCGATAACGCCAGAAGGCAGATAACGATCAGCCAGAGCGAAGCTCGGACGCTCGAAAACGCCCCAAGCAACATAGCGGCCGCAGCCCTTACCGAAGGAAAGAGCTTCCTTGTAATAAGGAGCAATAGCCTTGGTGTCAGGGATGATGGTTGCCTTGATCCAGTCACGCAGCTCGTGAACGAGAGACCACAGATCGTCGAGCTTTTCTTCCGTGGGAACAAAAGAGGTGCCGCCGGGAACGATGGTCATAACATGAGGCATCTTGCCGCCAAGAAGGGCGCAAACCTCGGATGCCTTGGACTGCATGGTGAGAGCTTCAATGTAATGAGCGGTAGCGATAAGGTCGAGTTCAGCAGGAAGCTTGAATTCGGTATCGGACTGACCGTTCTTCCACCAGTTGCCGGAGAAGATGGACATCTGACCATTTTCTGCGAACTTGGTGAGGCGCTCCTGAAGTGCCTTCAGGTCGGACTGGCAGGAAGTGCCTGCAGCCTCTACCAGATCGTAGGCGCTGCCTACGTTTGCCTTCAGAGCGTTCAGGGGGTTTACGTAGTCCAGAGCAGCCAAGGTGTAGAACCACAGAATATGGCTGTGCAGGAACTGTGCGCCCTCGATGAGATTGCGGATGATACGGGCATTGTTGGAAATGGTGATGCCGTATGCCTTTTCAGCAGCAATGGTTGCAGCGTGGGAGTGGGATACGGGGCAAACACCGCAGATGCGCTGCACGATGTGAGCAGCATCTTCAGGCGTGCGATCCTTAACTACGAGTTCCATGCCGCGGAAGCAGCCGCCGGAAACCCAAGCATCGGAAACAACACCGTTTTCAACCTCCATCTCTACGCGGAGATGACCCTCAATACGGGTTACGGGATCGATTACGGAACGTGCCATAGGTTACTTGCCTCCCTTCAGAACTTCTTCGTCGTACTGGCCGATGGACTCTTTGGGATGCTTCTTATCCCACTCGCGGATAGGCTCGAAATCAGCGCCACCGTCGGTGCGGCCCATCTTCTTCATGCCGAAGCCGTGAATAACAAGTGCGGCAGCCACAACGCCCGTGAGCGTCCAAGCGATTGCCTCAGGCTGAACAACCAGGCCACCAATGCGCAGGTCGCGGAAACGCGCGCGGAAGGGCGTGTTGGTTTCAACCCAGTTCTCGCCAGGATCGTTGGGGTTAGCCGTGCAGCAACCGATGCAAGGGCCGCCCGCTGCAACGCACCAGGAACGACGATGGTTCCAACGAACAACACCGCAATTGGCCTTGGTCTGAGGACCGCGGCAGCCCATGGGATACAGGCAGTAGCCCTTGGCCTCTTCTTCGGTGCCGAATGCGTAGACGAATTCGCCATTCTCGAAGTGACCACGACGCTCGCAGTTGTCATGGATGGTCTGGTTGAAGATGACCTTAGGCTTGTTTTCGGCGGTAAGCTCAGGAAGCTTGCCAACAAGGATTGCGTCTACGAGAACAGCCTCAAGCCATTCAGGGTTAGCAGGGCAACCAGGGATGTTGATAACCGGGGTGTTGATACCCTGTTTCTTCAGGTACTGCTGAACGCCCAGAGCACCAGCGGAGTTGGGGTTTGCACCCATCCAGCCACCGTTTACAGCACAAGAGCCGAGAGCAACAACTGCATTTGCTTTCTCTGCAGCATGGACCAAGTGATCGGTACCGGGCTCATTGGCAACACGCAGCGCCTCGCCGTTCCAGCCTTCCAGAACTGCACCTTCGTAAATGAGGATGTAGTTTCCGGCCTCGATCGTCTGTGCCTTTGCTTCTTCCATGGACCAACCTGCAGCAGCGGAAAGGGTCTCACAATAGTTGAGGGAAACCATTTCCAACACTACGGTTGCGGGATCAGGGGCATCTACCTGTGCGAACGACTCCGTACAACCAGTGCAAGAAGCGCCCTCGATCCAGATTGCGGGATACAGGCCGCCAGATTCTGCGCCGATAACGGAATCCTCGATCGCGCGAGCGACGCGAGGTGCTGCCAGCTCAGACAAGCCTGCAGCCACGGCAAGAGAGCCACAGAGCTTCATGAAGCTACGACGAGAAACACCACGTGCCTCGAGCTTGCTCAGAAACTCCGGACTAATAGCCTCTGTTACCATGTGCACACCTCCTTAAGGGTGTCTTTGTCCTACAAAACTTCTGATGCATATTCTCGTTGATTTGTTCCCAAAAAAGACTGGTTAATTGCCGAATATCGAGTAATTCCCGCCAATGGTCAGAAAATGTTACTGCCTTATTTTCGAGTAACACATTATTTCTCCACTTTTCAGTGATTAAAAATGATTTATGAGCTATTTTCGGTCATTTCATTGTTTTTGACCGTTCTATTATTTAAAAAATGCGAGTTGCAACTAGATTGTTACCCTGCAATCACCGAATGCTCTTCAAATAATGGACATATTTCAGTGTTCGTCCTATCCGTTATTTGGATAGGTGTTTTTTCTTTACTACCCAGAATTTAATTTTTATCCATCGGCATATTGAAGCAAGTCGCGCTTCCTCGCCACGTTGGCGCACCATTATTTGAAACTGGGATTTTTTGCGGACAATGCCTTGCTTTTGCGCCGGCAACATGTTCGCCCGCGCAAAAGCTGCGACCAAAACAATCCGACACTTCCCCAACGGTCGCACCGACAATCGAGTCCATCAACGGCAATAACACCCCACTTAGACCACCAGAGCAGCACCGCCCTGTTAAGGCGGCATTAAATCCAAGGGCAAGAAGCACGAGCACCACAGCGTTTTCTCAATAAAGCGTTATCATTGGCAAATTATCGCTATCCCAGAAAGGACGCTCCATGAGCAACGCAACCATCGCCTACCTCGGACCGCAAGGAACCTATTCCGATGAGGCTGCCCGTCTTTTTGCAAAGAAAATGGGCTGCGAAAACCCCGAATTTGTGGAGTGCCCTTCCTTCAACGAGGTTCACGAAGCGGTTGATCGCGGTCGTTGCGAATTCGGAGTTATGCCGATCGAGAACTCGCTTGAAGGCGTGGTTACCGCCACGCTCGACACCTTGGCATTCAAGGGCGGCGTGAGCATCATGGGCTCAACCGTGCTCAACATCCACCACTGCCTTATGGTGAACCCAGAATCCTCCCTCGATGAGGTGACCACCATCGCCAGCCATCCTCAAGCTTTGGCCCAATGCCGCCGTTGGCTCGACGCCCATTACCCCTCTGTGCCGCGTTTGGCGGTCTCATCCACTGCAGAAGGCGCGCGCAAAGCTTCTCAGGACAAAACAGTGGCGGGCATTTCCAGCAAATTCGCAGGACAGCTGTTCGACTGCACTATTGCCGAAGAGGGTATCGAAGACCACTACGGCAACCAGACGCGCTTCGTGCTCATTGCCCGCCAAGGTCACGAACCAGTGCTCGAGAGCGACAACATGAAAACCACGCTGGCGCTTTCGTTGAACGCCGATAAGCCTGGCTCCCTATTAATGATTCTCTCCGAACTGAACTACGCCAACGTAAACTTGACCATGATCCAGAGCCGCCCCACCAAACAAGGGCTGGGAGATTACCTCTTCTTCATCGACATCGAAGGCACGCCCGCCAATCCCGCAATCAAAACCGCACTCGACTGCCTTCGCCTGAAACTGCGCGAAGTAAAGGTGCTTGGATCCTACCCCGCCGAATAGATAGCCGCTACCGCAAAACAAAAAGCGCCTGTTGCCCCTCACGCGAACCGTCCCCCACTTCTCTCTATGCTAAAAGTGAAAGACGGTTTGAAATGGCAACAGGCGCTTTGCTTATCGAGCGAAGATGCTTCTTGCTGTCGGCATAGCGCGAAGCGGAACCACACGATGCTCCAACAGGTCCTAGTCGGCATAGTAGCGGGCATTCTCCCCTTCGCCTCGCTGGGAAAAGAACCCTTCGGCAACCAGATCATTTGCAATCGAGCGAACAAGATCCGCATCAGGCGCTTTCCTGCCCTGTTTCTTTTCGAAATCGGAAAGGGCAGAGACAAGCTCACGAAAGCTCGCTTCGCGCTGAGCAAGAACGAAACGGACCAGTTCCGCCCTCTTCTGTCGTCGCGACCCCTCGAATTTCGATTGCTTCGTATGATGCTTCGATCGTCGAGAGGGGTTGGGCATCGTCGACTTCAGATAGCTACCGTAATCGAGCAATGCATAGTACCAGCCGCGAGGATCTTCCTTGGAGCACGTTCGCCACACCAAGGGCTCCAATTCCTTGTCGGAGACCTTTTCACGCCCTGGAAATAACTCGTGGATGAACACCGTGCGCACGTTTGTCTCCAGATACATCGAAGGCTTCTGGTAGGCGAACGCCATGATGCCGCCTGCGGTAGCCTTCCCGATGCCGGGAAGAGAAAGCAGCTCTTCCTGGGACTCGGGAAGAGCTCCATTGAATTCTCGTGAACAGATTTCTGCCGTACGTTTCAACGCCAACGCACGACGGTTGTAACCCAACCCTTGCCACATTTCCAGAACAAGAGAAGTTTCAGCACTGGCCAATGCGTCCAATGTCGGAAACAGCGCCATAAAACGTTTCCAATACTTTTCAACGCGTACAACCTGAGTTTGCTGAAGCATGATCTCAGAAACCATAACGGCATAGGGGTCTTCTACGTTACGCCAAGGCAAATCACGGTACAAACGAGCGCCCTCGCTCCACACTTTAGCAACAAGGGCCTGCTCTTCGGGGCTCAGCTCGTCAGAGCAGGTTGAGGGGATTAGGACAGCCATGCTATTTGGCAACCGGCGTATTCTCGCATGAGGCAAACGCCGCCTGAATAGCAGGGTGATTTGCACCCTGAGTGAAAAGCCCCTCTAACGTAACAGAGGCAAAAAGATGGCTTATCAGCGCATTAGACGCACACCACAAGGCGTTGAACGAGCAGCAATCCTTATGGACGCAAGGGTAATCGGCACACGTGCAGTCAGCTATGCTTATGCCGCCATCTACTCCCCGAAGAACGTCAAGCACAGTGGTTTTTGCAGGGTCGCATGCCAGAGCAAGACCGCCCTTCACGCCACGAATGGTTTTAAGCAACCCAGCCTTCACCAATTCATGCTGAATGCTGCGAGCAAAAGAATAAGGAATACTCTCCTGCTCAGCCACCTCTGCGATGGAGATATACGTGTCGCCGCTACGATAAGCGGCGCGAATGATGCGACACGCATAGTCGCAACGACGCGTAATGCTCATTTGCCGTTAGCCCTCCAGCAGATCATCAAAGTCGGAAGTATTCCGGCGCAGCTCTTCAACCGCCATATCCTCCATGCAGCGATACTCCGCAGAATCCAATGGCTGGAAATTGGCTAAACGTGAAACCATAGCACCAGTCTCAACGGCGCAGAAATGGTTTTCAGCGATGCTCTTCCGATAGGCCTCTTCAACCGCTTCACTTGCAATGGCAAGAATCTCAAAACGAGAAAGACCGCGAGACAGCTCCACCATACGAGTAGCATCCAAGCCTCGAGTAGAGGGATGCTGCGCCTGGACTTCTCGCCAAATCTCACGACGCTCACGTGCATTGGGGAGGTCGATATCGATGATGCGATACTGAGACCCGATAAGCTCCCAGAAGAATGGATCAATATCATTTGGCTCGGATGCGGAAATAAGAACCGTTGCCTCGGGGCTTTCAAGTGCTGTCTGGATAAGCGCCAAAGCTTCGCGGGCGCCACGGGACAGCTGCATCTGAAGAAGACCCTGCACGGGATTTTCAGCAAGCTGCGGATCAAAATCGGGGAGATCCCATAAATCGAAATCCTCGAGGATGACCACAGTGGGCGACTCGAAGCCAGCACGCGGCACACCAGAGATACGCGATTTGAAATCAGCCGATGCCATTACGCACAATACCGCTTGGCCTTGCGCATTCTGATCAAGGCGCATACGTATTGCGGGCATATTCAATTCACCAGCCGTGGCAACCATGAAATAGTTGGAGTCTTCACGCGCTGGACAACGGAACAACAAGGTGCCCAGCCGGGGAATACCAGGCAGGCCATGACGGGCATTGAGCATGGCGACAAAGCGGGCAAACTCGGGGTCACGCGAACGACCAACGCCCAACTCCCCCATGGTTGCAATGGCATCGCCAAACCCAACCAGCGATCGATAGTCGAAACGCTGCTCGGGTGTCGCAGGTTCAGACTTCGCCTCGGAAGGCTGCCCGAAAATGAGCGAAGTGAGATCCTTCACAGCTTGTTCCCGATTGGCATCCGACGAAGACTGGTGGGCCTCCGCCGTGCCTGAAGCGTTCTGCGAAGAAATTGCAGCAGCCTGAGGGGCTTCTGCAACAGCTGGGGCGGGAGCCGCAGCGGGAGCGCCTTCCTCAAAGCGACACAGCATATCGGGGGCAGCTTCCATAAGATCCTGGTTCACCATATCGGCCATGCCTTCAATGGCATCACGGTCAAAACCGTATTCCTCGAGCTTGTCAAAGGCCAAGCGCTGAAGTTCGTCAGCATGACGAGAAACCTCGTTGCTGTCCCAATAGGGCTCAAGCTTTTCAAAGATGTATTCAGCAAGGGAGCGTTGTTTCGTTTCGATGGCTAAATCCCATGCCTTGCTCATGCCCTCAAGCACTTCTTCGCCCGGCATGATACTTTCGCGCAAAGCGCGTTCATAGGCAGCAAGATACAGATGAATGCCGAGAACGCTATCCCCTTCCGCAACCGCGGAAGCGGCACGCTTAAGGTATGCCTGAGAAGAATTGGAGCGACTGTCCCGAAAAGGAGCTTGGCCGCTTGCGGTATCTTCACTCATCCTGGTGCACCTCCTTGGCAGGTAACAATAGTTGCAAGCGCGCCCAGCTAGCCGGAGCAGGAGCGCACTGATATGAGAGTTCGTTAATCGCACTTAATTGTATGCCGCTCCAATACAGGCGGCTCAAACAAACCCATTATCCGTCAAATACCCATAGGGTGAACGGCAGACCGAACTCTGTTACAAAGCGTTAAGCCAGCGTTGCCGCAATCACAACGCTTGCTGAAGCCGTACAAACGAGATATAGAACCGCAAAGCAATCAAGCACGTAGAAATGGGCTAGCGCCAGTTCAAAATCGGCCAATTCCGATTGCGCGCGGTACGGCGCAAGGGCCTATCGGGGGTAACCGCAAAAGGATGTTCAGCCGCAGCGAGCAAGGTTCGATCGGAATGATGGTCTCCATAAGCGTGGGTTAGAACCCAGTTCCCTTCCCCGAATCGGGCATTGGCCTCACGGGTAAGAACCTCGAGCTTCTGGCTTCCTTCCACCGGCAAGCCTTCCACTTCACGCGTGTAACAGCCATCGGAATCAGTCTTCATTCGGGTGGAAAAAGCCCGAGTATAAGCATGCTGCGTCATGGCCTGCTGGATAAGGGGCTCAAACGTTGCCGTTACCGCCCATACCTCACGACCTGCAGCACGATGCTCTTCAATAGCTTCGTTGGCCTGAGTGCGGAAGAGCTTTTCCAGGTGGCTATCATAGAAGTCACGCAGGTACTCATCGACCTCTTCTTTCCTCTTGCCTTCAAAGGCAGAGAAGACCGCGCCGCGAACCCAACTTTCATTCTGTGGCAAACGGAGCTTATAAGCAACGCCCCAGCAAAGAATGCGCAGAAGCGTGCCCTTGCCCAAGAGGCCTTTTCGAACCAGATGGCTCACCAAGATGACTGGCGAATTGCCAGATATACAGGTACCGTCGAAGTCGAACGCGGCGATTTCCACCGGCTTCGTCTGACGAGAATCGCCCATCGCGTTTCCATCCTCCTGGTATCTAATGAAACGTTGGCCATACGCAACTTAAAGTTGAACTTGCTTACTATACACCATGCATGAAACGATAAGGAATGCGGCAACATGAGGATTAGGGGGCTTTGGCAGAGAAACACTCTTTAAGTCGTTCGAAAGTCAGTGCCAATAATAGACCCCAGAAACAAAAAGGCTTGCCTTGCGGCAAGCCTTACATGCAAAGTGGCGGGATGTACGGGACTCGAACCCGCGACCTCCGTATTTCCGCT
>OGQV01002604.1_pt1 | contig 10528 bp, 7 predicted proteins | sample 1553311 | NCBI WGS metagenome assembly OGQV01 (sample SAMEA2579976, study PRJEB22360) | human gut metagenome
AACCAAGCAATAAGCAATTCCTCATCATAAATAATTTCACTCTGATCCTCCAATTCGATGTCGTCACTTAGTCTTTTAACCATTAGTTTACCTTTCTTTGGCGTATCGTTTGCCAAAGTCAAGGAATATTTCTCGGCTTCATATACCACTTGAACAGTAGTCTCTTTTGTAATATTCAGTGAGAATGATTTATTAGTTAATATCTCATCCATCTTTTCTTCACCATCAATCATTACACTTGCAACATAACATCTAACAGCCGGTTGAAGTGTAAATGTCACCTTTTCATTATAAGGTATTAAGTCTCCGGAAATTACATCATCTCCATTCGATTTTTGCACAATCATCTTTCCAAACTCTTCATTACAAGAATAATTCAATGAATAAGAATCAATTGCAAATTTCGCAATAATTTGTTGTACGACAAAAACTGTTCCCCGGATTGTTAATCGTCTAACCGATTTTTCCCGCGATGTGTAGAATAAAACATAGATCAATAAAAAAATATATATACCTTTGTTCCCTCACCGTATGCGTGTCGTAAAAGTTTAATTATTTAATGTGCTATGCTGAAAAAGATTCCTCATACTTATACGATTATTTTTTCGATTATTCTGCTTTGTGCCGTCTTGTCCTGGTTTATTCCGGCGGGAGAGTATAGTCGCCATACCGTCGAGGTCAACGGAACGACCCGGTCGGTGATTGTCGATAATTCTTATCATGCGGTGGAATCGGTTCCACAGACCTGGCAGGTATTTTCCGCTTTGTTGCAAGGATTTGAGAAGCAGGCCGGAATCATAGCCTTTTTACTGATTATCGGCGGGGCTTTTCAGATTATGAACAATAGCCGGGCGATCGATGTCGGGATTTTTTCTTTTTTGCGTTTTACGCAGGGATTGGAACGGCATCGTTTTATGAAGCGGATCGGGGTGAACAATCTGGTGATCGCTATGATTATCTTCTTGTTCAGTATGTTCGGGGCTGTTTTCGGTATGAGCGAAGAAACGCTGGCTTTTGTGATTATCATTGTACCTTTGGCTATTTCGATGGGGTATGATTCGATTACCGGATTGTGTATGGTCTATGTTGCGGCCCACGTGGGATTTGCCGGAGCGATCCTGAATCCGTTTACCATCGGTATCGCTCAGGGACTTTCCGGTTTACCTTTGTTTTCCGGTTTTGAATACCGCTTGTTTTGCTGGTTTTTGCTCACCGTGATTTTAGTTGCCTGTGTGTTGATCTATGCGGCCCGGGTGAAACGCAATCCGACCCTTTCCCCGATGTATCGGGCCGACGAATATTGGCGGAATCGCCGTACCGAAAGTGGCGAAGAGGTTGCTTATACGATCCCGGTGGCTTCTTATATCGTGTATGGATTGATTCTCGTGTCTCTGATTATTTTTGCTGTCGTTTATCCGGTTACTACTTTTAGTTTGGGGAATGCTTCGGTCACTTTTTATGCTGTACCGGTCGGTACGGTTTTGTTCGCTTTGTTCGGATGGTTGGGGCTACGGAAATCTTTCCATTTTTTTATCCTTTCTATCCTGGCTTTTACGGTCATTTTTCTGGTGATCGGAGTGATGGGGCATGGTTGGTATCTGCCCGAAATTTCGGCGATTTTTCTGGCGATGGGAGTGTTGACGGGGTATGCTGCGGGCAAAGATACCGACAGCATCATCAAATTGTTTCTCGAAGGAGCTAAAGATATCTTATCGGCGGCTATTGTGGTCGGGCTGGCCGGAGGTATCATCCAGATTTTGCAGGACGGGCGTATTATCGATCCTATATTACATGCCTTGGCTTCCCTGATGAACGAGGCCGGAAGAGTGGCTTCGGTTGGTGCGATGTATGTAATTCAGACGCTGATCAATATCATTATCCCTTCGGGATCGGCCAAAGCTGCTTTGACGATGCCGATTATGGCTCCCTTCTCGGATGTCATCGGTATTTCCCGGCAGGCTACAGTGATGGCTTTCCAGTTCGGTGATGGCTTTACCAATATGATCACGCCCACCTCCGCCGTATTGATCGGTGCTTTGGGAATCGCCCGCATTCCCTATGAGGTGTGGGTAAAATGGTTTGCCAAAATCCTCCTGTTGTTTGTCGTCCTGGGTTTTCTGTTACTGATACCCACAGTAGTCATGCAGTTGCCTGGGTTTTGAAAATCTTAAGCTTTAATGATGTATTTTTGTCTAAATAAATGCTGAAGTAAAAATGGAGAAATTTGCTGCAATAGATTTCGAGACAGCCAATTGGCAGCAGACCAGTGTTTGTTCGGTGGGGATCGTCGTGATGAACCGGGGGGTGATCGAAGACCGGTTTTACAGTCTGATTCATCCTGCACCGAATTTTTATTCCCGGCGTAATACAGCTATTCACGGTTTGAGTCGGGAGGATACCGAGGAAGCTCTGGCTTTTCCTACGGTATGGCGGGAAATTGCTCCGATGATTGAAGGGATACCTTTGGTGGCTCACAATAGCATGTTCGACGAGGGATGCCTGAAAGCTGTCTTTCGGCTTTACGAAATGGATTATCCCGGTTACTCCTTTTACTGTACCTACCGCCTTTCCCGGAAATTATTTAAAGGACTGGAAAATTATCAGTTGCATACCGTTTCTTCCTTTTGCGGATATGACCTGAAAAATCATCATCATGCCCTGGCCGATGCCGAGGCTGCAGCTGTCATTATGCAATCCATTTTGCAGCAATGTCCCGATTTATAGTAGAATTATTCAGTCGTACATTTGTACATTAATTAATAATTCGATAATTTATAACTTTGAAAAGGCATGGACAAAGCCCGATTTTTCTTTGGTTTCTTGAAGCCGTAAGTAACGTTCAGTCCCCATGCCTTTACACTGGCTTTTTCTATCACTGACGAACGGAGTGAGGAGTTCCGCCGGTCAGTGAAGGAAAGCCTTAGCGGACCGTTCCAGACGACCCGGTCTGACGGTATAAAACCCGAAATCGGAATAGAAAGAAAAAATATATCTGCGTTTAAGGTAAACATGTATATAAACACCTTCTTTTATACCAGTGTTTCTAGGAAAGGTGTTTGCCGGTATTATTTCCGGAGGCGTCTATCAGCAAATGTCGGATAAAGTAGTTATGGCGCGGAAACTAGTAGCAGAGAAGGGCTTACAACTATCGGATCAGCTTTCGAACAATGCTTATTTTGAAGAAGTAGCCCGGCAATTCCAGCTATCGGGTCAAGAATTAACTCATTTATTCTGGGAGAAATGCAATCCTTCCGGGATATGGGTGGTTATATTGGCAATGGGTTTTGTTCAAACCTATTTCTCTGGATATACGATAGATTAGCAATCCGGAAAATTCAGGCCCGGTTATGATGTCCGGCCAATAGTTGCGGCAAATACTTTTGTAAAGCCGACATATCCGGATAGATCAAGTCAGCTCCGGCCTCTTGCAATTGTTTTTCAGGAATAGGCCCTGTATTCACGGCGATAGTGAAAACTCCAGCCGCTACACCGGCTTTTACCCCCAAAGGTGCATTTTCTATAATGAAAGCTTCGTCGGGCATAGCATGTGCTTTTTTCAGGCCTTTCAGGTAAGGTTCCGGATGGGGTTTACCATGCTCGACATCGAAAGCAGTCACCAAAGTCGAAGCATCGACAAAACCGGCATATTCTTCGGTCAACCGTTTTAACAACGATTGTTGACCGGAACCGGTAACGACAACGGGCAATAAACCGTGCTCCCGGACGATCTTCAAAACCTCTTTGGCCCCTGGCATAGGCCTGGCCTCAGGCAACTCATTAAAATATTTACTTTTTAAGGTATATAGTTCTTCAATCTCCTGTTTAGTCGCTTGCCGATGATAGGTCCGCTCAAAAATCAAATTAATTGTCCATTCGGCTGTAGCTCCCTCATATTGATAAAATTCATCTCTTTCACAAGGGATCTTCCGGGAAGACAAAGCTCTATACCAAGCTAACGTATGATTCTTCATCGAATCGAATAATACGCCGTCCATATCGAAGAGTACAGCTTTCAACAGATGCCCTTTTTTTATCTCGACCATAATAAAACACAGTTCGATAGCAAAACGAAAAACAAACGAATTTGTTCGTTTAGCTTAGTATAAATAAAATCGTATTCCCCATTCTCACCGACCCAATAATAAATTCAATCGACGGCAGGAACTTTATCTTCAGTTATAATCATCAATTAGAGAACAAATATACGAAAACTCGCTCACATACAGATGGCTTTGGAGAAAATAATGCAAAGTGTTTGAAATCGAAAGAAGTACATAGTTTTGTACCAGATCCTTCTATTAGTGGCTTTTGATCATTTTGAGGGAGGAGACAGGAGAACAAATTTGCTATGTCTGCTGATGCAAACTTAGTCACCTGAGATGATACGAAAAGGCGGATACACATCTATGTACCCGCCATGTTAAAAATCAATGTATTGTTCCTATTTACGGCAACACAATTTTGAAGTTAGGATCTGCCGGTTCGCAGGCACTACGGATCATATCTATAGCTTTGGTGTCTCCGGTAGTTTTCACCTTGTTCGTCTTACGCAAAGTTTGTAAATCCGTTCTGCCGAAGAACAGTTTGACGAAATCCATTTTCGCAATCTCCATGGTCAGGTCAGCTTTTTTATCCTGACTGCCAAGGCGGTGATTCAACACCCCATTTTTGAGCATCAGCATCACCTTCTCCTTCGTATCTGTGAAGTTAATGTTGATAACAGCTTCCTTTCCGCCAGCTTTCTCCCCGTTCAACTGGATGGCACAGTAGTCGAGCAAAGTGCCCATATCCATCTGGGACAATACACCGTCATTGATGAGTTTTGAGGTGTAAGGCACAGCCTTCTTGAGTAAATCTTGAGCTCCAGTCAAGTAGAAGTTACGCCACGGACCGCTTTCCGCCTGATAACCCAATTGGGAATATGTGTCGGACAACAACTGGCGTGCTTCTTTGTTTTCGGGTTCGGCAAAAACGAGATTATCCAGTAGCGTAGCCACCCAACGGTATTCACCTTTGGCATACGAGGCCTTGGCCACTTCGAGTACCTTATCTGCACCACCTATAGCTTCTACATACTTGGCGCCCAATTCCGAAGGGGGCAACGGGTTAAGGTGCGCCGGATTACCATCGAACCAGCCGAAGTAAAGGTCATACTGTGCCTTGACGTTGTGGCTCAGCGTACCGTAGTAGCCACGGCAGTTGAACTGCGATGCCAGCGAAGCGGGGAGTTTCATCTCTTCGGCAATTTCATCAGGTGTCAGACCACGGTTAGCCAAATGCAGGGTCTGGTCGTGCAGATAGCGATACATATCACGTTGAGCTTCCCAGTAGTCCACGATGCGTTCATTGCCCCAGGTGGGCCAGTGATGGGTGGAGAATGACACTTCCACCCGGTCACCGTAACGTTCGATAGCCGTATCCACCGCCTTACTCCACAACAGTCCGTTACGCACTTTCGCACCACGCAGCGTTTGCAGATTATGCATGTTGTGCGTCATATCTTCTGCCGTACAGAAGGCTTTCAGTTGCGGAAGCCAAATCATGATTTCTACGGGAGCTTCTGTGTCAAGTACATAGACAAACTCCATCTCCACGCCGTCAATGGTGTGTTTCTCTCCGGTGTTTGCTATTTCAATGGTAGGGCGGGCGATACCTTTGCTACCCGTTGACATACGCTGTCCCAGACCACAACCCAATGTACCTTTTTCACCCGGTTGCAATTGCAAACCATACATATAAGTGGCACGGCGGGTCATAGCCACTCCGGCCAGCACGTTTTCGTTTTGTGCCGAGGCCATGAAGCCTTTGGGAGCGATGATGTCGAAATCCTTTTTAGATGAAGCCTCCTTCATCGCAGTGATACCTCCGTAATGGTCGCCATGAGGGTGGGTGAAAATTACGCCTTGTACAGGTAGGTCTGCCACATGCTTCTTAATGAGGTCATAGCCCGCCTTGGCAGCGGCATCTGTAGTCGTCACGTCAATGATAATCCAACCATTGTCAGAACGGATGAAAGTCATGTTGGCTATGTCGAATCCTCTCACCTGGTAAAGTTTGCCGGGTATCACTTCAAATAGTCCGTTTATGCGGTTGAGTTGCGACTGTCTCCACAGACTCGGGTTGGCTGTCTGAGGAGTATTGCTCTTCAGAAAATCCCATTCTTCCACAGAATAAGAAACTTTGCCTTCTTTGTCCAGTACAGCGTTTCCATCGATACTTGCGATAAAGCCCCGGTTGGCATCTTCATAATCCTGACGGTCGTTGAAATTCAGTTCCGTCTTTACAGCTTCGTTGGCACGGATAGTGTGTTCCGTAGCCGATTTCTGCGCCAAAAGAACTGACGGAATAACCGTCAGTGAGAGCGCCATAGTCAATAACTTTTTGTTCATTGTCATCTGATTTGATTTCGATACAAAGTAACGGAGATTTTTCACGCTTGTAAATGTGCTTTTCTGTATTTCATTTGTATATTCGTACGATTATTGAGGATTAAATAGTTTATTGACCCTATTTGCATGTTTATTTGTATGATTCAGCCTATATTTACATTCGATAAATTACTTCAACGTTTGCAGTTGGGTAAAGAGGTGACTCCTTTCGTGATTTGGCGCGAAAATGACCTTTTCGGCACACACGATAATCCGGTAAAGATAGACATACCCTGTCTTTTTTTGTGTCTGGATGGAGAAATGCAATTGGATATCAACTTACAGTCCTATCGCTTCAACCGTGAACACCTGTTGTGTTTCATCGCCCCCTGTGCCTGTCGTATTGTAAGTCGTAGCCCCGGCTTCCGATGTGTGGGGCTGTTGCTTTCCAAATCTTTTTGGAGGCAGCTTGTTTTAGCAGAACGTACCTTGGGAAAGATTGCGATACGTGATGCTTTCATTGCCGTCAATGATGATGAGCACGGGCGGTTGACTCGCTTCTACGAGCTCCTATGTCTTTGCGCCGATGCTCCTGGTTTGAGAGATTCCGCAGATACTCTTTATCCGCTCATCCTGGGTATGTTCTGTCAAGTACGTAATATCTGTCGGCGGCTGGAAGACACTGCCACTCCCGCGTCGCACAGTGAGAAGATCTTTTATGATTTCCTCGATTTGCTACACACCCATTACCGTAAGCAACGGCGCGTATCATTTTATGCCGGCGAACTTTCACTGACACCCCGCCATCTTACTACTGTAATCCGACTGGTGAGCGGACGCAGTGCCGCACGGTGGATAGAGGAATACATTGTGCTCGAAGCACAGATTCTGTTGCGTAATTCACCAATGGCCATTAAGGAAATAGCCTACGAATTAGGGTTTAATGAACAATCACTTTTTTCCAAATATTTCAGTCGTGTTTCGGGTAGTTCCCCCGAAAGCTACCGTCGTTCTTCTACAGCATAGAGCATCCGGTTAGACCGGACGGTTTTAGTTTACTTTCTGGATTTTCAATAAAACCATTATCCAAAGCCAGTTGGATAATGGTTTTCTATCTGCAGTGATTTCCCCGGGTTGGCGGCTCCTTTCGTCGGTCGGTGGAGATACGAAGCGAATCAGTTGTATTATGAGATGGAGGTGACTGCCGGAATTTATAACCTGTGTTTTTATTCCGTGAAAGATACGCTTGGAAATGAGTTGTGGTATGGAGTTACACGTTTCCGGATGAAAAAAGAAGGCGATAAGCTGATTTGCGAAGAGTTGGATACCCGGCAAAATGAATTGGGGATCGGGGAATGGCAATCGGTAGATCAAAATGAATTGCGGATAAAGATATGGGATAACGGTAATCCGGAAGAAGCCGGAACCGTACGTATTTATCGGCGCCTGAATGAGGAAGGATAAAAGTGACGGGGGTACAAACGTTCTAAATACGGAAAAAAGGCACTAAATAATTTTTTTAATCCTTTGAAAGGGTTAAATTTGTTCGTTTTTTCAAACAAACAGTTACAGTTAAATATATAAATTATGGCAGAAAAAGAAAATTGTAAGCTTTTCAGTGAGTTTGCGCCGAACACGATGCAAGAGTGGATCGACAAAGTCACTGTCGACCTGAAAGGGGCCGATTTCAATAAAAAGCTTGTATGGAGAACCAATGAGGGTTTTAATGTTCAGCCGATGTACCGGTTGGAGAATATGCAGGATCTGAAAAATCTGGATTGTCTACCCGGCGAATTCCCGTTTGTGAGAGGTAACAAAAAAGATAACAACGATTGGTATGTACGTCAGGATATCGTTGTGGAAGATCTGGCTGAAGCAAATAAAAAAGCATTGGATGTATTGAATCGCGGTGTCAACTCACTGGGTTTTGTACTGAATGGATGCCAGGAATTTACCAAAGCAGATATGGAAGTCCTCCTGAAAGACATCTGCCTGGAATGTGTGGAAATCAACTTTGTCGCCGGATGTAAAAAAGGAAGTATCCTGGATGCATTTAAGGCTGTTGTGGAAGAAAGAGGTATTGCACCTGAAAAAATACAGGGGGGAATCAATGTCGATCCGTTGACCGCTCTCACCCGGAAAGGAAAGAACTGTTGCGACAAACCTTTCGAAAACGTAAAAGTAAATCTTGAAAAAATGGCTGCCTACAAAAACTTCAAGACCATTGAAGTAGGTGGATATGTTTTCAATAACTCAGGATCTTCTATCGTTCAGGAGTTGGGATTCTCACTGGCTGCCGGTGTTGAATATCTGGACAAACTGACGGATGCAGGAATGAAGATCGATGAAGTGGCTCCGAAAATCCGTTTCCACTTCGCTACCGGTTCCAAGTATTTCATGGAGATCGCTAAATTGCGGGCTGCCCGTTACTTGTGGGCTCACATCGTGAAAGCCTACAATCCGTCTTGCGATTGCAAATGTAAGATGAATATCCATGCAGAAACTTCTGAATGGAATAAAACCGTATACGATCCGAACGTAAATATGCTGCGTACTCAGACCGAAACGATGTCGGCCGTATTGGGCGGTGTCGATTCGTTCACCGTTCATCCGTTCGACGATACCTTCGAATGTCATCCCTCCGACGTGGCGGAACGTGTTGCCCGCAACCAGCAGTTGTTGCTGAAAGAAGAGTCGCACTTTGCCAAGATCGTCGATGTTGCCGGCGGTTCATATTATATCGAGGAACTGACCCAGAATATTGCTGAAGCTGCCTGGAAATTATTCCTGGAAACTCAGGAACAGGGAGGATATATCGAAGCATTGAAGAAAGGGTTTGTTCAGGCTGCTGTGAAAGCTACCGCCCAGGCTCGTGACCTGGCTATCGCTCAGCGTAAAGAAAACTTTGTGGGTGTTAACCAGTTCCCTAACTTCAACGAAAAGATCGATCGTCAGCTGTGTGCCTGCATCTTCGAACCCGAAGACGAAACTGCCGAAGGCGCTGAAATCGAAACCCTGAAACCTTACCGCGGACCGGCTGCATTCGAGGCGATGCGCCTGCAAACCGATGCTTTCTCGGCTAAAAACGGTCGTCCGGTTGTCTATATGTTTCCGATGGGTAATCTGGCTATGCGTAAAGCACGGGCTCAGTTTGCATGTAACTTCTTCGCTTGTGCCGGATTTGAAGTAAAAGACAACAATGGCTTCAAGACGGTCGATGAAGGGGTTCAGGCGTGTCTGGACAATAAAGCCGCTATCGTTGTGCTGTGTAGCTCCGACGATGAATATGCCGGATTTGCACCCGAAGCTTTCGAAAAACTGAAAGATAAAGCTATCGTTGTAGTTGCGGGTAATCCAGAAAGCCGTCCCGAACTGGAAGCAAAAGGATTGCTGAACTATATCCACGTGAAGAACAATGTACTGGAAGAACTGAAAGGCTACCAGGTAAAATTAGGTATTAAATAAAGTAACGGGTAACTCTGTAACTTTTTAACTATTGAAACATGAAACCGAATTTTAAAGATATAAATATTAAAGCGTCTGAAAAGGCTTCCATGAGCGCCGCTGAATGGGAAAAAGCCAACCACATCGCTAAAAACTGGACGACCCCTGAGTTGATTCCGGTGAAACCGGTATATACTGCCGATGATTTGAAAGGTATGGAACATCTGGATTATGTTGCCGGTATTCCGCCTTATCTCCGTGGACCGTATTCTGCCATGTACCCTTTGCGTCCCTGGACGATCCGTCAGTATGCCGGATTCTCTACCGCTGAAGAGTCGAATGCTTTCTATCGTCGTAACCTGGCTGCCGGACAGAAAGGTTTGTCTGTGGCATTCGACCTGGCTACCCACCGTGGATACGACTCCGACCACCCGCGTGTAATCGGGGATGTCGGTAAAGCCGGTGTGGCTGTCGACTCTATCCTGGACATGAAGATCCTGTTCGATCAGATCCCTTTGGATAAGATGTCCGTATCTATGACCATGAACGGGGCCGTGCTTCCGGTGCTGGCTTTCTATATTGTTGCCGGATTGGAACAAGGGGCTACCCTGGAGCAGCTGTCCGGAACCATTCAGAACGATATCCTGAAAGAATTTATGGTGCGTAATACCTATATTTACCCGCCGAAATTCTCGATGAAGATCATCGCCGATATC
>OGQV01002609.1_pt1 | contig 10510 bp, 9 predicted proteins | sample 1553311 | NCBI WGS metagenome assembly OGQV01 (sample SAMEA2579976, study PRJEB22360) | human gut metagenome
TTGGGGTGGGGACGAACATGTTCGCGGAGGGGTGCGTTGACGGTGACGTGTTGGCGACGGTGAACATATCGGCGGCAGGAGAAGATAAGCTGTTCTCAGGGGAACATCAGCACAACAAAGGAGTTACGCATGCGAGATTTCATTTTCCACAACCCGGTGAAGATCTACTTCGGCAAAGGGCAGGCGCGCCATATCGCACAGGAGGTGGAGCGTGTCGAGGGCGCCGTTCTGGTGGTGTATGGCGGCGGATCGATTAAACGCAACGGTGCCTATGACGATGTGATGGCTGCGCTGGCAGGAACCGGGCGCAAAATCATCGAGCTGCCCGGCGTTACGCCGAACCCGCGATTGGACAAAGCGCTGGAAGGCGTACGACTGGTCAAGGAGCATGGCGTCGGCCTGATTCTGGCCGTTGGCGGTGGCTCGGTAATCGACTGCGCGAAATTTATTTCGTTGGGTTCCGGCATCGGTGACGATGAGGATTTGTGGGATGACTACATCGAAACCGGCAAACCGGCACCTGAAGGGCTGATTCCGGTTGGCGTGGTGCTCACCACCGCGGCAACGGGCTCGGAAATGGGAGATGCGGCCGTGCTCACCAATTGGGAACGTAACCGCAAGCTCGGCTATACGTCGTTCCCGCTGATGCCCAGGTTCTCCGTGCTGGATCCAAGCTACCTGATGACATTGCCCGCCGAACAGACGGTGTATGGCTTCGAGGACATGTTCTGCCACACGTGTGAGCAGTATTTCTCCTATCCGGTGGACGACAACCTTTCCGACGAAATCGCCGAGGGAATCCAACGTCATATTCTGCGTTCGTGGCGAGCGTGCTTGTCCGATCCGAAAGATTATGAGGCTCGCTCCAATGCAATGTGGGATTCCACGTTGGCTCTGAACCGCATTATCTCGCGCGGCAAGGAAGAGGATTGGGTGACGCACGGCATCGAGCACGCGCTGTCCGCATACACCGATATCGCTCACGGTGCTGGTCTGGCTGTGGTCCACCCGCATTGGATGGCATACGTGTATTTGGTCAACGATGAGGTGACGGCTCGCTTTGCCCGCTGGGCGGTCGACGTGTGGGGTGTGACGCCCACCGGCAAAACCGATCGCACGGTGGCCGAGGAAGGCATTGATCGCTATGTCGATTTCCTGCGTCGCGTAGGTGCGCCGCTGACTCTTTCTGAGGCCGGCGTGCCCGACGATCCCGCCTCTCTCGACAAGTACGCCGATCATGCCGGTGAGGCCGGCGGCTCATTCGTGCAGATTCACCGTGACGATGCCCGAGCGATTCTCGAGGCATGCAAGGAACCGGTGTCGTTCTGACGGTTGGACTAATCCCGTGATTTGAGCCGCCGCGTGCTGTCCCGCACCACCAAAGACGTAGAAAGAACCACGCGCTTCTGAATCTTGCGTCCTTCATTGGTATCGATGACCATGCGGGCTGCAGTGGCGGCCATGTCTTGCAATGGCTGGCGGACCGTGGTCAACGCCGGGCCCATGTACGCGGCGGTCTGTATATCGTCGAATCCGATAACGGACAGATCTTCGGGGATACGGATTTTCAGTTGACGGGCCGCCTCGTAAACGCCCATGGCCTGTAGGTCATTGCCTGCAAAGATGGCGGTCGGGCGACTTTGTTCGTCTTCAAGTAACGCCATGGCTCCTTCGTAACCGCCTGGCGTGGTGAAATCGCCTTCGGTGATGAGTTCGGGAGAGGTGGGGATATTGCGTTCGGCGAGGGCCGCCGAATAGCCGTCAAGCCGGGCACGTGAGCAGAGCATTTCATCCGGTCCGGTGATGATGCCGATGCGCTTGTGGCCGAGTTCCAGCAGATGACGGGTGGCGATGACGCCGCCCATCCAGTTGTCCGCCTGTACGGAGAGATCATCTAATGCCGGATTGCCGGAAGGGTCGAAGACGACGAAAGGAATGCCGTGTGATTGGAACATGCTGCGTTCCTTGTCCGTCAAGTTGGAGAACACCAGAATAGCGCCAATGGGCTGGCGGTCGATGATGCCTTCAACCCAGGAAGAGTCGGGGTGCTGCCGGTCGCCACTTTCCGCAACCATGACATTGATGTTGTGCGGCTTGGCCTCCGTGATGATGCCCCTGAGCACCTCCAGCGCCCAAATGGTCTCAAAATCCCGAAATACCACCTCGATGGTGCGTTGTTTACGGGAGAGGGAGACGCGGCGAATGTAGCCGTTGTCTTTCAGGGCTTTGTCAATGGCCTGCCGGGCCGCCTCCGAAATATCCGCCTTGCCGTTCAGGGCTTTGGACACGGTGGCCAGTGAGTAGCCAGTCTGTTTGGCGATGTCTGCAAGTTTGACCTTGTTCTCGCCGTTGCTTTTGCGCTGTTCTGCCGACGCCATCATTGGCCGCCTTCATCAGAGAATGTTGATATCAGTATATTCGAAACTTTCGTAAAGTCAATTTGACGATAAAGAATGGTATGTATAGATAAAAAAGGTTGGAATTTCAACGATTTTGATAGTAAAAAATTCGATATAAATTTCGTTTGACCGTCAAACTAAGGCTCTCTATGATAGAGATATCGAAAACATAAAGCGAGTTTTCGATAAAGTTAAAGAAGGTTGATGGAATAGGTGAAACGGCGAGGTTTCACTGAAAACATCATTAATTACCAGCTGTTAGATATGTAACCGGCTGATATACCTTTCGAAACTTTCGTAAATCGCGGATCGGTTTCATGCTGGTCAAGAACAATAAGGAGACGATAATGAAGTTCAAGTCCGTGGCCGCCGCACTTCTGGCGGCGGTAACCTGTGTCAGCATGGCCGCTTGCGGGAGCGGCGGCGACACGAATGCCGATGGCAAGGTGGAAATCACCATGTGGCACAACTCCACCACTGGCGACGGCAAAGCATACTGGGAATCCGCCGCCAAGGCGTTCGAGAAGGAAAACCCGAACGTTACCATCAAGATTGAAGCCATTCAGAACGAGGATATGGATGGCAAGCTGCAGACCGCTCTGCAGGACCCGAATTCCGCCCCCGATATCTTTATGGCGCGTGGTGGCCAGAAGCTACGTGATGTGGTCGAAGCTGGGCAAGCCATGGACCTGACCGACAAGATCTCCGACACCGTCAAGAACCAGATGGCCACTGCTGAAGCCACCGGCACCATCGATGGCAAGATCTACAGCGTGCAGCAGTCAGTGCTTCCCGGCGGCATCTGGTATTCCAAGGATCTGTTCGAGAAGGCCGGTATTACTGAAACTCCGAAGACCTGGGATGAGTTCAAGACCGTGGTGCAGAAGCTGAAGGACGCCGGCATCACGCCGATTGCCGTAGGCGGTAAGGACGCCTGGCCGGCCGCCCACTGGTGGTACTGGTTCGCACTGCGCGAATGCTCTGCTGACACCTTCGACAAGGCCCAGTCCGATAAGGACTTCAGCGATAAGTGCTGGACCCGTACCGGTGATGATGTGCAGGCGCTGCTCGACCTCGATGCCTTCAACGATGGCTTCCTGACCACTCCGGCCCAGCAGGGCGCAAGCTCCTCCGCCGGCCTGCTCGCCAACCACATGGCAGCTATGGAACTCATGGGCGGCTGGGAGCCCGGCGTGATCAAGGACCTGACTCCGGACAAGAAGGACATGGCCGACCTCGGCTACTTCGCATTCCCGACCATGGACGGTGGCGAAGGCGATCCAACTGCCATCATGGGTGGTTCCGATGGCATGGCCGTGGGCGAGTGGGCGCCTGAAGAGGCTGTGGACTTCCTCAACTTCGTCTCCGAGAAGGAATGGCAGGAGAAGTACGCTGAGGCGTTCTCCACCATCCCGGCCAACAAGGAAGCCCAGGATGTGGTGACCAACGAGGCTCTGAAGCAGGTGCTGACCGTCTACAACGACGCATCCTCCGTGTCCATGTGGCTCGACACCGTGTTCGGTCAGAACATCGGCAACGCACTCAACGAAGGCGTGGTCAACATGATGGCCGGTCAAGGTTCCGCCCAAGACATTGTCAAGGGTGTTGAAACCGCTGCGGCCAAGGGCTGATTCGCTCTGCCCCGACCGTAATTCCCGGGCCGCGGCGAATGCTTGCACAGCAACAACCGCGGCCCAATTTGTTTTCTTAGGAAGGCCTCAACAATGTCAGTTTCAGCAGGCGCGAAGGTACAGCGCCGCACGTCGGGCTTAAGCGACAAGGTTCGCAAACGTATCGAAATCACCATCCTTTCGCTTCCTGCCCTGATCATGTTCCTCGGATTCGTCATCCTGCCGGTGTTCATGGCCGGCTACTACGGATTCTTCAAGTGGAAGGGCTATGGCAAGCCCACCGTCAACGGCCAGTTCATCGGTTTTGAAAACTACAAGGTCATTCTGACCGACCCGAACTTCCAGCAGGCATTGGGACACACGCTATTCGTGGTCGTCGCTTCGCTCGTCATCCAGGGGCCGCTGGCCATCCTCTTCGCCCTGCTGCTCAACCAGAAATTCAAGGGCCGCGCACTGATTCGTACCCTGATTTTCGTGCCGTACGTCGTTTCCGAAGTCATCGTTGGCACCGGCTGGAGTCTCATCCTCCAGACCACAGGCGCATTGAACGCGCTACTCAAGAAAATAGGACTTGGCGGGGCGGACTGGATCTCCGATCCGAAAATCGCCATCTGGACATTGATGTTCATCATTTCGTGGAAGTACATCGGCTTCGCCGTCATCCTGATGATTGCCGGCATGCAGTCGATTCCCGAAGACCTCTATGAAGCCGCGAAGGTGGATGGTGCTGGATTCTGGCGTCAGCAGTGGAGCATCACCCTGCCACTGCTCGGCCCCACCATTCGTATCTGGGCATTCATGTCGATTATCGGTTCTCTTCAGCTGTTCGACTTGGTCTACATCATCTGGGGCCAGTACGTGTCGTCTACCGCAGGAACGTCCACCATGGCAACCTACATGGTGCGCGAAGGTCGACTCGCCAACAACTATGGTTACGGTTCCGCCGTGGCCGTGGTGATCTTCATCATCTCGCTGGTCATTGCCTTGACCTACCAGCGGTTCGTACTTAACCGAGATCTCGAAGGTGCGCTCACCGACGAGAAGGATGCCAAGCGTCGTGCCAAGCGTGCGGCGAAGGAAGCGGCCAAGCTTGCCAAGGCCAATGGCAATGCCGCAGCAGTTGCAAATGAGGTGGTTTCACAATGACGACCGCAGTCTCCCCGTCCGTGGGCAAGGGCAAGAACAAGACCTATGATCCGTATGCATTGAGAAAATCCGCAAAGACCCCGTGGGGCAACCCGGTCGTCTACTTCTTCTCACTGCTGCTTGTGGCGCTGTGCGTTGGCCCGGTGCTGTACATCATTATCGGCGGCTTCCGCACCAATGCGCAGATTACGAGGGACCCGGCCGGCTGGCCCGATCCATGGAACTTTGAGAATTACAAGACGGTGTTCACTTCGAACATCTTCTGGCCGGAACTCGTCAACTCCCTGATCGTCTCCATTGGCACAATGGTGGGCATCGTGGTGCTGGCCTTGATGGTGAGCTTCGTCATTGCCCGATACGAGTTCAAATTCAACAAACTGCTGTACTCGCTGTTCGCCGCCGGCATGATGTTCCCCATCACCGTGGCCATCACCCCGTTGTATCTGCTGCTGCGCAATCTGCACCTGATCAACTCGCATCTGGGCATTATTCTGCCCCAGATAGCATTCGGCCTGCCACAGGCCATCATCATCCTGGTGCCATTCCTCAAGTCCATTCCTAAGGAACTGGAAGAAGCGGCAGAGCTGGACGGCTGTTCTCGCATCGGCTTCTTCGGCCGTATGGTGCTGCCGTTGAGCTGGCCCGGCGTGGCCACCGTCGGCATCCTGAGCTTCGTGAGCAGCTGGAACGCCTACATGCTGCCGCAGTTCCTGCTCAACGATTCCAGCAAGTACACCTTGCCGCTCGGCGTGCAGATGTTCAGCTCCCAGCATTCGGTCGATACCGCTCAGGTACTGGCCTTCACCTCGCTGTCGATGATTCCCGCGCTGATCTGCTTCACCATTTTCCAGAAGAAGATCGTTGGCGGCCTGACCGGTGCTGTCAAGGGCTAGTCGCAGCAACCATAACCGTGCCGTGGAAAGGTACATGGCTCTTTGGGCCGATTCCTTTCAACCTCTTCCTTTCCTCCTTCCCACGGCACCCATTCTTTTCAATGAGGAGAAAACCATGAAGATCTCCAATCCCGTACTCCCCGGATTCAACGCAGATCCCTCGATGATTCGCGTCGGCGACACCTACTACATCGCCAATTCCACATTTGACTGGTGGCCGGGAGTCCGTTTGCACGAATCCCGCGACATGGTTCACTGGAATCTGCTGCCCGGGCCCTTAAACCGCGTTTCCCAGTTGGACATGAAGGGCAACCCGTCTGGCGGCGGCATCTGGGCGCCTGACCTGTCCTACGCGGACGGCAAATTCTGGCTCATCTACACGGATGTGAAGATCGTCAACGGCGCGTTCAAGGATTGCGCGAACTATCTGGTCACTGCCGAGGACATCCGCGGCCCGTGGAGCGAGCCAATCCGTGTCAATGGCGTGGGCTTCGACGCCAGCCTGTTCCATGATACCGATGGACGCAAGTATCTGGTGCAGCAAACCTGGGACTTCCGTGAATATCATCATCCGTTCGACGGCATCACCTTGACTGAATTCGATGTCAAGACCATGCAATTGAAGCCGGAAACAGCCCGCACCATCTGGCGCGGCACCGATGTGAAATTAGTCGAAGGGCCGCACCTCTACACCATCAATGGCTGGTACTACCTGTTTTGTGCGGAAGGCGTGCACCCAATACGAGCATCAGGAGTCCGTGGCCCGTTCGCGAACCTTGGATGAGCTTTCGTTCGAAAGCATGCCGAGCAATCCGTTCATCTCCAACTTCGATACCCCCGGCACCTACCTGCAAAAGCAGGGGCATGGAGCACTCGTGGATACGCCCGGCGGCGAATGGTATTACGCTTCACTGTGCGGCAGGCCCTGGCGGCACGAGAACGAGCCGGCTCATGGCGTGCGCGGCTGGTGCACGCTCGGCCGAGAGACTTCGATTCAGAAGGTCGAGTGGGATGGCGATGGCTGGCCGTATGTGGTCGGCGGCCATGGGGGAGAGCGTTATGTCGAAGCCCCGGCCGACGCCATCGCAACTGAGGCCCCTACGGATCATAGCCAGCATGACGAGTTCGAATCGAGCGAACTCGACCTCAACTGGAACACCCTGCGTGTGCCATTCACCGAGACCATGGGCCGCGTGGGCGGCGGCTCGCTGACCTTGCGTGGTCAAGGGTCGCTGGCAAACCTGTTTGAACTGTCGCTGGTAGGACGCCGTTGGCAGGCGTTCGATTTCAACGCCGAAACCAAGGTGACGTTCGATCCAAGCAACTACATGCAGATGGCCGGCCTGACCAACTTCTACAACCACCTGTGCTGGTCATGGGCATTCATCACCTGGGACGAGAAGCGAGGGCAGCGCGTAATCGAAGTCGCCCAGAACGATTTCGACACGTACACGTCGTTCCTCAAAGACACAGCCATCGCCATTCCTGATGACATCGAATCCGTATGGTTGCGAACCAAAGTGCGTACTCGTACCTACACCTACGAGTATTCGTTCGATGGCAAGACATGGCATGAGATTCCGGTGACGCTGGACGCCGCCGTGCTCTCCGATGATCATGTGGCCCAACGTTATGGCGGATTCTTTACCGGCGCGTTCGTCGGGTTGGTGGCCGTGGACCTTTCCGGATACGGCAAAGAAGCCATTTTCAGCCATTTCGATTACATGGAAATATGATGACGCCAGGCGGCTTTCCTGATAATCAGGGAAAGTCGCCTGACTATTCGGCACTGGGGAATGAAAGGCGACACTTGTGGCAAGCGACAATGAACATTGCGGCGACCGTGGCCGCGAATGTACCATAACCGTCTCCAACCCGGTGTTGCGTGGCATGTACCCGGACCCGTCCTGGATATGGGATACGACGCGCGAGGAAATCGTGCTGGTCAACTCCTCGTTTGAATTGGTGCCGGGGTTGCCCATTCATACGACCCGTGATCTTGTGACGTGGACGCACACGGCGAATGCGGTGGATGAGGCGATGTCTCATCGACTGCTCATTGATGGCGTCGAGGATTCCGGCGGCCTGTACGCGCCGACCATTCGCCGTATCGGCGGGCGATGTGTGATCGTATGCACCGTGGCCCGCGTGAATGAGGTGAAGGCGCTCGCTGCAGGATGCTCGCAGAAGGATGTCGATGGCTGTCGCGCCGCCCAAGGCAATTTCGTCATCGAGGCCGATGAGTTGACCGGACCATGGCGCGGTCCGTACTGGGTGGCCGGGGCCGAAGGCATTGACCCGGACATCTTTGAAGACGGCGATGGCACAGTGTGGTGGACGCAAACGCGCCCGGCATTACATCCGCAGTGGGATGGTCAAACCGAGATCTGGACGCAGCCCATCGCCCCAGGCACGTGGACGTTGCAAGACCATAAAACCGTGATTTGGCGCGGCTATGGCATGGATGCGGTATGGGCTGAAGGGCCGCATTTGTACCGGGTGGGCGATTACCTCTACCTGATGACCGCCGAGGGCGGCACCAGCTTCGAGCACAGTGAGATGATAATGCGCACGCACGCACCGCGCGGATTCGCGGCGGCGCTCGCCGGTTTTGAGAAGAACCTTGCCGCGCAAGATATCTGGATTGAGCCGGCGCGTGACGGTGAACGAAGCGTGGTGGGTCACGATAACCGGCTGTTTGAGGCTTGCAAACGCAATCCGATCCTCACACACCGTCATTTGGGAGCGGGGGAGCCGGTCCAATGCGTTGGGCACGCCGATCTGCTGCTGCATCCGACCGTCGGCTGGCTGCTCGCGTGTCTTGGCATACGCGAGACTCCGGGCGAGGAACCCGGAGAAACGTTCAGCTACTGTGGCCGGGAAACGTTCGTGGCACCGGTCGTATGGCAGCACAATCCGGTCTCGTGGAAGCTGGACGGTGGGGAGCCGAATAAGCGTATCGATATCGTCGATCCCGGTTGGCCGGTCGTGGCTCCGGGGCTTGGCCGGCTTCCCGAGAAGTTGGTCGTGGACGTTGACGAGGATGGATTGCCATGTGCAGTGAGGGGTGTGGATTCTGCGGGGTGTGATTGCGCTGCTGGTAATAATGCCGCATGCCCTGCTGAGCTCATCCAGCTCGACGATACCCGCCTAGTCGGCGTTCGAGGCCGTGACGATTACCGGTTCCTGCGTGTCGACGGGCAGGAATATGCCGCGTTCACCCGGCCCGAATACACGATGATGATGCATCAGGATTCCACCCATGCTGTCATGGTCATGGCGGAAGCGGAATCCGGCCAATTGACGGCCGAAATCACCGATAGGGGAGATAAGCGGTGCATTGCGCTTGGAGCGCTTGGGGCCAACGAATGGTTCGGATTGCGCTTGCATGGCAATCGTTTGGAATTCCTTGCCGGGCAGCCTGCACCTGACAGCATTGATGAGGGAACAATGCCTGATATTGCACTAATTGCGCACGCGGACGTTACTTATGCTCGTATCATGGCAGATTGTGATGCGCGATTCCTCAGTACCGAATGGGCCGGCGGATTCGTGGGTTGCCTGATCGGCGTAAAACGGCGGTAATGGTCTCAGCCCGCTCTACAATATTGTACAATCATATTGTTTAATCGTTAAACAAATGCAAGGGGGCAATCGATGGCGCACGATCTCGAACAACTCAAGCAAGATCACCCGGATGTGGCGAAACTGTTCGCCGATGACTGGTTGCAGTACCGTAAGTCGGAGATTTTGCCGGAACTTACGCGCGAGGCGCAGTCCACGTGCGACCGCATCAATCGCATCTACTTTGAAGACACCGCCGAAGCTGAGCGACTGTTCCGCGAACTCGTGCCCGAGGCCGGCGAGGGCGTGGACTTCCGCCCGCCAATCCGGCTTGATTACGGGCTGGGCCTGAAAATCGGAGACCGTACGTTCATCAACATGGACCTGCTGATTGTGGGCGGCGGCCCGATCTCCATCGGCTCCGATTGCCTGATCGGCCCGCGCGTGAGCATCTATACGCCAAACCACGCCATCGCCCGCAAGCCTCGACTGGAAGGCTGGCAGCACAACGCCGACGTGACCATCGGCAACAATGTGTGGCTGGGCGGCAATGTGGTGATCTGCCCCGGCGTCACCATCGGAGACAACTCGATTATCGGTGCGGGCGCAGTCGTCACCCACGACATTCCCGCCGATTCCATCGCTGTGGGCAATCCGTGCCATGTGATTGCCGAAGTCCCGGATGACTGGACTCCTGAAGAGCGGGCCGCTGCCGAGGGTCGGTAGGTTTGCTGCTCTGGCCAACTGTCACGGCGAAACCGGGATACAGGAGAGAAAGGAACAATGCAATGACGCAATATCATGTTTCCGCGCAGGCGGCGAAGACGAACGGCGCCGGCAGCGCGGCCGACCCGTTTCTGACCATCGGCCAAGCGGC
>OGQV01002614.1_pt1 | contig 10492 bp, 8 predicted proteins | sample 1553311 | NCBI WGS metagenome assembly OGQV01 (sample SAMEA2579976, study PRJEB22360) | human gut metagenome
TACCTGTAGGGGTATTTCTTTATGATGAGTGGCCGATGGTTTTGTTTTTGGTAGCTTCGGCTTGGATGTTGGGATTGATCTTTTATTGGCAACACTATTTGGTACATAAAGAAAAGCGGATCCGGCAGCATGAGGAATTGAATATTCAGACTGTGAATCACGATATGAAGTCACCGGTTGGAATTGCCGGGACATACTTGGGTTTGGTGGACCGGGAGGGGATAAGCGGTTTGACTTCGCAACAGCAAAAAAATTTCCGGGTAGCGCAGGAAGCCATCGGACGTTTGGAAATTTTGGTAAAAAAGATGTCGGTAAAACTGGTGAATGAGAGGGGATTGGTATTGAACTATGAGGTATTTGAATTACCGGTATTGGTACAGGAAGTATGGAGAAGTATAGAAGGAGAGATTCCGGATCGGAAGGCAGTACGGTTTTCGGTTTTATGTAGGCTGAAGGGAGATCCGATGATTTGTGCAGATCGCTTGCAATTGGGACGTGCGTTGGGGAATTTACTCCGGAATGCGGTGAAATATTCCAGAGAAGAGGTCGGGATTGTGGTCGGATGTGTCCGAAAAGGGACGAGATTATGGATTTTTGTAAAGGATAATGGTTATGGGATTGAGAAAGCAGATCAGAAACATATGTTCGAGACGGGCTATCGTTCGCCTTCGGTGGAACGCAGGACGGAGGGAACAGGACTGGGATTGAGCTTTGTTAAAATGGTAATGTCGGCACATGGAGGAAGAATAGTCTACCGGACCCGGGAAGGAGGGGGAAGCCGTTTTGTCTTGATCATGAAAAGTAAACAGAGATGACAACGATTCATTTATTATATGTGGATGATGAAGAAAACTGGTTGAATGCAGTCGGACAGATCTTGCAAACCGGGGAGTTTGTCGTAGATACGGCCACTGACGGGGAAATGGCGTTGCAGAAAATGGCTGAACAGCGGTATGATATGATTCTGCTGGATGTTCGCTTGAAGGAAGAAAACGGTTGGGAATTGGTACGTAGATTTAAGCAGGTCCAACGGGAGGTGGCTGTAGTGTTGTTTACTTCGGATTATGAAGTGGAGAGGTTGACCGATGTTTTTGGGGTCGGTGTAGAAGATTATTTGGAAAAAAGCAGTGATATCGGGATATTAGCCAACCGATTAAAGGCCTTACATTATCGTTTTGTGAAAAGTCGGGAACAACAGGAGTGTTACCGGATTGCTTCCGAAGTATTTTTTCGTGTGAATGCCGGAATCTTGGTTGTAAAGGGGAAAGAACGTTATCTGAAATCGAATGAAGCTTGTCTTTTGAAGTTATTGTGTCGGAAAATGGGAACGGTGGTGAAGATCGAAGAGTTGTATGCAGGAATTTGGGGAAAAGCTATACTCTTCGATTCTAAGGATAAAGCACTCCGGAATCTTGTATCAGAGTTGAGAAAGACCTTGGAAGGTACTGGGTTAGAGATTAGAAATAAACGATTTGCAGGATATTATTTGAAGGGAGAATAAAAAAACGGAAATTTATTCCCCCAGTCAGATTGCTGATTGGGGGAATATCGGTTCTTATTGCATAAACGAGCGGTCGGAGGATTCGCGGACGATCAGTTCGCTGTTGATCACTTCTTCGCGGATTTGTGCATGTTTGGCGTCGAGGATTTGTTCGAAAAGAAGCTCGGCAGCCGTTTCGCCGATCTTTTCGGGAAATTGGTTGATGGTGCTGACCGAAGGGGTCATATATCGGGAACGTTTGCTGTTGGAGAAACCGAAAACAGCTACTTCTTCCGGTATTTTCAATCCTTTTTCTTTTATTGCTTCGATTGCTCCGATGGCCATATCGTCATTGATTCCGAAAATGGCATCCGGCATATTTTTCATATTCAATAACCGTTGAGTGGCCTCTTTGGCTGCTTTTACGGAGAAGTCTTCACATCTGACGATGTAGTCGGTATTGATTTCCAGTTTGTTCAGCGTCATGGCTTTCAGATACCCTTTCATCCGGTTCTTCCCGATAGAAAGTTGTTCCGGGCCGGTTAGCAGGGCGATTCTTCTGGCTCCGCCATGGATGAGATGTTGTACGATTTTGAAAGCAGCATCGGCATCGTCGGCAACGACTTTAGAGACATCCAGTTCTTTCGCAGTCCGATCGAATAATACCAAAGGCACGCCCATATCCTGAATCTGTTTGATATGTTCGTACGAAGTGGTGGCTTTAGAAATAGACAGAATGATTCCATCACAACGGTTGGCCAGAAATATATCGATGTTTTTCTTTTCTTTTTCGAAAGTTTCGTTGGAAGAAGCTACCAGTACATTGTATCCGTATTTATCGGCAACATCCTCTATCTTTTTGACAACGGTGGCGAAAAAGGTATTCACAATCTGAGGCACCACCACGCCGATCGTGTTACTTTTGTGAGTCTTTAAAGCCACTGCTATGGGATTGGGTTTGTAGCCCAGTTCTTTGGCCAGGGCCTGCACGGTTTTACGGGTTTGTTGGCTGATCTCAGGATTATCTTTCAGCGCCCGTGACACTGTAGATACAGAGATATTTAGTTTTTCTGCTAAGTCTTTGATTGTGATGGCTTTCTGTGTCATATTCCTAAGTTTTAATGTTTATTTTTTTTCTTCTTGTTTGAGTTTAGGATAAGCGATTCGGGAATGGTAGATGTTAGTCAGCATTTCGATAAATACCTTTTTCACCGTTGCAATGTCTTTAAAAGTGATGTCTGCATTGGCATAGCGCCCGTCCTGTAGTTGCCCGTCGATGATATTGTTGACTACTTTCGTGATATTTTCTTCGGTCTTGTCGACCAGCGTACGGGAGACTGCTTCTACGGCATCGGCCATCATAACTACGGCACATTCCCGGCTGACCGGATCCGGTCCGTCATAAGTGAACAGCGATTCGTCGATTTCCCGGTCAGGATATTTGTTTTTAAAAGAATTGTAGAAGTATTTTACCTTGCTTTTTCCGTGATGGGTACGGATAAAGTTGATAATACCTTCGGGCAAATTATACTTCTTGGCCATTTCGACTCCTTTACGGACATGGTCGATGATGTGCTGGGCACTGACATCGAATTCACACTGGTCGTGTGGGTTGATTCCCCCGCTTTGATTTTCGATAAAAAAGATCGGATCGAATGTTTTACCGATATCGTGATAAAGAGCACCGGTACGGGTGAGCAAAGGATTCCCGCCGATCCGGTAAATAGCTTCCTCGGCCAGATTGGCGACCATCAGCGAATGCTGGAAGGTACCCGGAGCTTTCTTGGTCAGGTTGCGCAAGGCCGGATGATTCGGATTCGAGAGTTCGATCAGTGTGATTTCGGAGGTATAACCGAAAATCCGTTCAAAGATATAGATCACCGGGTAAGTGAGTGTCAGTAACAGGCAGTTGATGGCCAGCCAGATCAGCGCAAACAAGTGGGTACCGCGGATCTCGCCTTCCTGAGTCAGGATAAAGGCCATATATACGAGTGTATAGGTGATAAAAATCAGAAATATAGACAGGATCAGCTGACTACGCCGTTGCAGGTGCGACAGACTGAATATGGCTACAATGCCGGCTGTGACCTGCATGAAAGCGAACATGTAACTGTTGGGGGCATAGTAGGAAATCAGCAGCGTACTGCTCAGCAGAAGATACAAAGCCGAACGGCTACCGATCAGGATGTTTACGATGATGATGAAAAACAATACCGGTACCGCAAACATATTGATACTCTGATGATATCCCAGGCTACCGAGCATAATGGTGGCTAGAAATAAACCGTAAAGGAATATAAATTCCCGGTTGTTGTAGAAAATCCGTTTTTTGGAATAGTAGAAAAAAATGGAAAATACCAGCAGGGCTACCAGCACCAAAAGGAATTGACCGCCGATAGTCCGCATATAAGTTTCGGTAGATCCCAGATTATTCTGGTATTCGGTTTTGAGGGAATTCAGTATCTTTACCTTTTCGGGAGTAACCAGTTCACGCTTGGTGATGATAATATCGCCTTGTTGCACCATGCCTTCTGTGAGACTGATACTTTTCAGGTGGTTCAGGTGTTCGATCGTTGTTTTCGAGGCGTCGAATTCCAGGTTTGGCTGCAAATAGTTGTTCAGGTTCAGGCTTAGAATATTTTCCCGTACCGATTTCGGAAAATGGAGTTGGTCGATAGCCTGGCTTAAAGCCGAATAAGCCTTTTTCAAGGTATATACCTGATCGAATTCTACGGTATGCCCGATATTGTTCTCGACGATTTTAATGGTTTTTACTTTCCTGGCATCCAACTCTTCGGGCAATTGCAGGATGCCGGCCGTATAGATATCTTTGAGCCGGTCGGTCAGTTTATTCAGGGAGCCGGAAGTCGTTTCATTGCGGAAAGCATGCAGGGCTGTCCTGAATTTACCGGTTTGCAGATCGGCCGTATTCGTATTTAAGATAAAAATCGGACTTTGTTCCTGTACTAATTTTTCCCGTTCTTCCTGTAATTCGTCTTCTGTTTTATGGATCGGAAAATCGAAAGGAGCCGTCAGGGTTTCGTATCTCCAGGGCATACCTTTTTGATATTCATACTGGAAACTACCGACTTTGGGGAATAAATATACCGTGATTACACAAATCGAGAGTATAATCAATAATCTGAAAAAGGCATTTAAACGACGTTTTAATTTTTTGTCGGACATAGAGGTACACAATAGCCATTATACAGGGCTAAAGATATGAAATTATTGGAGAAAAATCGGAAACCTTCGGAAATTTGTTTTGAGAGGAAAAAAGTACATTCAGTTTGCCGGGATTCATTTGTGCTTGTTGAGAAAACCTGAGGCTCTGTTTAGAAAAATTGTCTCAACGGAATCTCAGATTCTCTCAGTAATTTTTATTGAATACCGTTGGTCTCGATTTCGGTGCTGACCTTTTTAAGCAGGCCTTGTAATACTTTGCCCGGTCCGATTTCCAGGAAAGAGGTAGCTCCGTCGGCAATCATATTTTTCATGATCTGTGTCCATCTGACCGATGCGGTCAATTGGGCGATCAGGTTTTCCTGAATCTTAGCCGGATCGGTATAAGGTTGGGCATCTACATTCTGATAGATCGGGCAGACCGGGGTTGAGAAACGGGTGTTTTTAATGGCTGTTTCCAGTTCCTGGCGTGCCGGTTCCATCAACGGAGAGTGGAAGGCACCTCCGACTTTTAAAGGCAATACACGTTTCGCTCCGGCTTCGGTCAGTTTCTGGCAAGCGGTCTCGATCCCTTTGTTGCTACCTGAAATAACGATCTGCCCCGGACAATTGTAGTTGGCGGGAACCACCACTTCGTCGATCTCTTTACAGATCGCTTCTACTTTTTCGTCGGCCATTCCGATCACTGCGGCCATGGTAGAAGGATTGGCTTCGCAGGCTTTTTGCATCGCCAGCGCTCTGGCGTGTACCAGGCGTAATCCGTCTTCGAAAGATAAAGCTTTGGCAGCGACCAGGGCTGAGAATTCTCCCAGGGAGTGGCCGGCTACCATATCCGGGGTTTCGGTCAGCGAGTTGGCCAGAATCACGGAGTGAAGGAATATCGCCGGTTGGGTTACTTTGGTTTGTTTCAGGTCTTCGTCGGTGCCGTTGAACATCAGATCCGTAATGCGGAATCCCAATATTTCGTTCGCTTTTTCAAATAATTCTTTTGCTTCGGGTGAGTTTTCATACAAATCCTTGCCCATTCCTACGAATTGAGCTCCCTGTCCCGGGAAAACAAATGCTTTTTTCATACTCGTTTTGTTTATTTCTTAATGAAACTTATTACTGATCAGCCGGATGAATTCCTCCCGCGTGGCGAGTTTCTCGAATGCGCCGCTGAAGTCGGAAGTCGTTGTTACCGAGTTTTGTTTTTGAACGCCCCGCATCATCATACACATGTGCTGTGCTTCGATCACCACGGCAACGCCCAGGGGGTTGAGGGTGTTCTGGATGCAGTTCTTTATGTCGTTTGTCAATCTTTCCTGTACTTGCAGTCTTCTGGAAAAAGCTTCCACTACCCGTGCTATTTTGCTTAGCCCGGTGATGTATCCGTTCGGGATATACGCCACGTGAGCCTGCCCGATGAAAGGCAACATATGGTGTTCACACATGGAATAGATCTCGATGTTTTTCACAATAACCATCTGGCGGTAATCTTCTTTGAAAAGTGCCGACCGCAGAATTTCCTCCGGATTCTCGTGATACCCCCTTGTCATAAATTGCATGGCTTTTGCCACGCGGTAGGGAGTTTTTACCAAACCTTCCCTGTCGGGGTCTTCGCCCAGCAGTTTCAGTATTTCTTTATAATGGTAACTTAATTGTTCGGTCTTTGTTTTATTGTAGTATTCTACTTTGTGGTAGAATTCTTCGCAGTCGTTCAATTCCGTGTATTTCATTCAAACTCTCTTTTATATGCTTGATTTATCATTCGTGTCGGTAATGAAAAACCCGGTACAAAGTAAAATATAATAATCGAGAATTGAAAATCGGGAACAGGAATTTCATGGACCGGGTTTTTGTTCATGTTTTATCATGAATTTATTTTCACGTGGAAATATCGGCAGGCGGAGAACCTGGTGCCGGTTTCGTTGCAGAAGAAAATGTACACGTGCGCCTTTTTTCCGATGGATTCATCGAGGGTAAATTCTCCATGCAGTTCTCCGCGTCTTCCTTTTACCTGGCTGGTGACCCGGGGGATACGGGAATCGTTGTCATATAATACCCCTATTTGTAATCTGTCCGTTCCGGATACGGTTTTCCACATCCGTTCTTCTTGCCATGTGACCTTGAACAGAGGACCTTCCCCGCTTACTTTCAGATTCCTGGGGAGAGGTAAAGTGCCGTCCGTGAACATGAAATTCCCGAAATCGGCGATTTGGCCTTCCTCCCCGAAGCAATGGAAGTTTCTTGAGAAAAACACGTTCGGGGCGTGTCGTCCCACTGTTTTTGCCACGGCCCGCCAGATTTCGGGCGACACTTGTTTGGCAAACGTCATGTAAAAAACTTGTACTGCCTTGAAGCGTATCGCTACGGCCTGCTGTTTGGGGGTACGTCCCTCGGTTTCCCATTTCCGTTTTTTGCCGGGAATGGCATAACGCCGGACGTATGTGTTATTACCTCTCGTGTAAAAAATAAGGTTATTGTGTCTTCCTTGAAATTGTCCGTTGATAAAATCTTTGACTTTCATGATATAATACTTTAAATATTTGATAATGGTATTTATATAGACGAAAGGGGGGAAAGCACCCCCTTACGTTGTGTTAAGCTTCTTCTGTCAGTGTGATACAGACAGATGGCGAAGCCATCTTCCTGTTCGCGCTCGTGGCGAAAACGTACACTTTTACGTGTTCTTTTTCCCATTTTGCAGGAAGAGTGACGCTTGTCGAGCCGCTTTCTCCGCGTTCGCCGAGAGGAATCACCCGGCATCCGCCCCCTTGGGTGTTCACCAGCACTCCATACGTCTTGTCGTCCGCATTGCAATAGGCGAGGTCTTCCATAGCCGTGTTCTCAAACGTGATTTTTGAAGTCGAAGTGTTGTACGTGGCGGTGATGTCCGGTTCCGTGAGCGATCCTTGTGCACATTGCAGCTGTTCGTAGTCCACGGTTAGCGTATCGTCTTCCAGCGTGCAAATTTCCTTATTCAAGGACATGAAGGCGTTTGCCGGCGATTGTCCCCGCTTACGTTGGGGAAATCCGAGTGTGATTGCCGGGGCGAGTTCCCGGGATAATTTAATCAATCTTCCGAACTTTGTCCGTTGTGCAACGGCTGCCGGCGAATCAGAAATTTTCCCTGCAGACGAACTTTTGCGAGCCATATTCTCGCATTCTCGTATGTAGTAAGAGATCTTACCAATACGTCCCCGATAGTTCGCGATCGGATCTGAGCTTATTCTAGCCATAACTTTAAAAATTAAACTGTTAATAATACATTTTTCCCTCCAACTCACTTGGATGGGATTTACATACGGTATCTTACTACACGAGGGGGGAAATTTGCACTTTTACGGGAGAAAAAAATGCAGAAAAAAGGAAGGTTTTATGGCAGCCAGTTTTTTACATTGTTCCATTTTTTATTGGGATTTTCCTGCAGTGTTTCTTTAATACAATGCCGTGGGCCAATACTTCTCTTACAATAACGATTTTGCTGATTTTTGTTAATAATCAGCAGCGTCTGTTGCAAAAAAAGACACAGGATGCAGAGGCAGCGGGACGGGCAAAATCGGAGGTTTTATCCCATATGTCTCACGATATACGAACTCCAATTAACGGCATGATGGGAATGCTTGATATTGCACAGGCACATCTTAATAATCCGGAAAAAATGGATTTATGCCTTTCAAAGATGCGTGGGGCAGCCGATCAGCTTTTGTCTCTGATTAATGATGTTCTTGACATGTCAAAAATTGAGACGGGAAGTATTCAGCTTGTGGAAGAGCCGTTTGATATGATAAGACTTTTGAATGGTACGCTGGCAGTTCAGGAGATTATTGCTTCCGAAAAGAGTCTTACGATCGAGCAGGATATAGAAGGAGCGATAGAGCATCCATGCGTCTGTGGCAGTCCGAACTATGTTCGTTCTATTTTAGTAAATATTATAAGTAATGCGATTAAGTATACAAATCCGGGGGGAGATATTTTTGTTTCGGCAAGAGAGTTATCCTGTGATGGAGAATATGTAAAGTTTGAATTTATTGTTTCGGATACAGGAATTGGAATGAGTGAGGAATTCGCAGAACATATTTTTGAGCCATTTACACAGGAACATGCGGAGAATCGCTCTAGTTATCAGGGGACAGGGCTTGGTATGTCTATTGTTAAGAATCTTATTAATAAGATGAAAGGAACCATTACCCTTGAGACAAAGCAGGGAGAGGGAAGTACTTTTACGATCACACTTCCTGTAAAGCTTGATACGGTCTGTTTCGAAGAAACAGAGACAGAAGAGGAAGAAACTTCTATAGAGGGAATGAAGATATTGCTTGTAGAAGATAATGACTTAAATCTTGAAGTGGCACAGTATATTCTTGAAGATGCAGGAGCAGAAATTATAGTTGCCAGGAACGGTTTAGAGTCGGTAGAACTTTTTGAGCAGTCAGAAAGTGATAGTTTTGATGTGATTTTGATGGATGTTATGATGCCGGTTATGGATGGACTTACAGCAACGAAGAGGATTCGAAAGCTGAAAAGAAAGGATGCCAGAACGGTTCCAGTCATTGCTATGACTGCCAATGTATTTAACGAGGATATTATTGCTGCCAAGGAGGCTGGAATGAATGAACACATTGCAAAGCCATTAGACTTTGACAAGCTGATACATACCCTCGCAAAATATTTTTTAAAAATGGATAAAAAATTAATATCCTAATTCTTCTCCTACCATGATAACATGAATTCTATCAGGATAACGTGACATTCTTGTTGTAACGAAAAGGTCACAGATTGAGGATGCAGACATACATTCTCCGCAGATGCCTGTCTTGCTGCATGGATTAGTAAGTCCAAGACGTACACAGTTTGGCGGGCAGGCATCCTGACGGATTCGTTTGTAAGCGGCATCTACAGAAGGAACTAACTTATTCATACCAGTAATAATTACCACATGCTTTGGACCGTAGCAAAGTGCACTGACACGGTTTCCGTTCCCATCAATGTTGACAAGCTGTCCGTCGATGGTAAATGCATTCGTACTCATAAGATAATAATCAGACAGAATTGCCTTTGCGTGAATCTGTCTTTTTTCATCTTCTGTTTTTGCAATACTGCGGTCAATAAAGGTGTAATCTTCAGAATGGTTCTTTATGTAATCGAGCAGACCCACTTCTCCTAAAGTAGCTGAGCCTCCACTTGCAATGACAGAACCCTTTTCAATAATGGATAAAGCTTTTGTTAAAGCTTCCTCTTTTGTAGAACAGTAATAAGCATTAAAGTGTCTGCGCTCCATCTGTTTGATTACATGCTCGGCCTGAATAGCCCATGCTTCCTGCTTTGGTGTCATAGTAAGTAATCCTCCTTTTTGTATACGTTTTTGAGTATATTGTGAGATTATTTGTAGTAATTTTCAGCGATGCAGATTAGATTAAATGTAGATTATCAGTAAAAATACTTGCTGTATAACTGAAAATTACTATAGTTATTGAAAATAGTATATCATTTTTTTGAAAATGAGAAAAGAGAAGAATTTCCGCCAGAGTATTTTTCAAACACGCTCTAAGGTTCACAGAATAAAAAAATTATGTTATAGTAGTTTGCGTTACATAAATACATCCAGAAAGAAGGGAATTCAATGAAAAAGTTAATTATAGCGGAGAAACCGTCTGTGGCAAAAAACATTGCGGATGCCACCGCTTCTTCCCGGCGGAATGGATATTTTGAAGGGCAGAATTATATAATTACTTGGGCATTTGGCCATCTTTTGCAGCTCTATGATGCAAGAGATTATGACCCGGAGATGCGAAGCTGGAAGATTGAGAAGTTTCCCTATATTCCGGAAAAGTTTTTATATAAGAT
>OGQV01002624.1_pt1 | contig 10464 bp, 8 predicted proteins | sample 1553311 | NCBI WGS metagenome assembly OGQV01 (sample SAMEA2579976, study PRJEB22360) | human gut metagenome
AATTCTATTTGCAGGAAGAAAATTTGGAGAAGATCATTGCGGAGATGGGGTAAAACACACTGGAAGTTCACAAATAACGTATCATCGTTACTTCGAACGCCCTGCAATTTTGGCACCCGCTCAGGCTGCGATCAAGAACCCCCGCAAGTAATTGCGTGAGCGCTTGGAAAAGCACAAATAACGCAATCGAACCGCCCCGGTTTCCGTAACAGGAAGCCGGGGCGGTTTTTGTATCATTTGATGAATCGGAAGAATCTGCTTGTAAAGCTGAGAAAAAGGTGTAATACTTTTCCCCGCCTACGCGGGGGTTCCACATTGACAACCCTGCGCAAAAAGCAGATAATAGGTTTATCTTGAATGCAGAGCGAGGGAAAGTATATGCTGTATTTTGAAAACGATTACTGCGAGGGTGCGCATCCGGCGATCTTACAGAAGCTGGTGGAGACCAACTTTGAGAAGGTTTCCGGCTACGGCACCGATCCCTATTGCGCCAGTGCGCGGGAGAAGATCCGCGCGGCGTGCGGCGCACCGGATGCCGATGTCTGGTTCATTTCGGGCGGCACCCAGAGCAACGCCATCGTCATTGCATCGATGCTGCGCCGCTGGGAGGGCGTGCTGGCCGCATCCACCGGCCATGTGGCCGCTCACGAGGCCGGTGCCATCGAGTTCACGGGCCACAAGGTCATCGGCCTGCCGCACACCAACGGCAAGCTGGATGCCGGGACGGTTGAGGACTGGTGCAGGACCTTCTATGCCGATGGCAATGTGGACCACCTCGTGTTCCCGGGCATGGTGTACATCTCCCACCCGTCGGAGTACGGCACCCTGTACACCAAGGCAGAGCTGGAAGCGCTGTCCGCCGTCTGCCATAAGTACCACATGCCGCTGTTTATGGACGGTGCCCGTCTGGGCTATGGTCTGGCCGCCGAGGGCACCGATGTGACGCTGGCCGATGTGGCCCGCCTGACCGATGTGTTCTACATCGGCGGCACCAAGGTGGGTGCGCTCTGCGGCGAGGCAGTTGTGTTCCCCCACGGCGCACCGGCTCACTTTATGACCATGGTCAAGCAGCAGGGCGCTCTGCTGGCAAAGGGCCGTCTGCTGGGCATCCAGTTCGATGTGCTGTTCACCGATGACCTGTACCAGACCATCAGCAAAAATGCCATTGAGACCGCCGCCGTGCTCAAGAAGGGACTGGCCGAAAAGGGCTATTCGTTCTTCATGGATTCGCCCACGAATCAGGTGTTCATTGTGTTGTCCAACGAGCAGCTGGCCGCGCTGGAAGGCAAGGCCAAGTTCGGCTTCTGGGAGAAGTACGATGATACCCACACCGTTGTCCGCATTGCCACCAGCTGGGCCACCCGGATGGAAGAGGTGGAGCAGCTGCTGGAGCTGATGTAAGGGCACACCTGCCAAATGGCGGAGCGTCTCTTTGTGCAGGATGCAGATTGTATTTCCTGCGCGGATATGCTATTCTTAACTGGATAAAGACTGCACTTTGTGTACCGTGGAAGGATGGTTTGTATTATGGGCTTTTTTGACAAGCTTTTTGGCGGCAAGGCCGCATCCGAGACGAAATTTTCCGGCCAGAAGATGACGGTCATGCTTCCCATTGACGGCAAGGTGATCCCGCTGGAGCAGCTGCCCGACGAGACCTTTGCCTCTGCGATCCTGGGCCCCGGCTGCGGCGTGGAGCCCACCGGCGACACCGTTTATGCTCCCTTTGACGGCACCGTTACGCAGGTGCCCGAAAGCCTGCACGCCGTTGGTATGATGAGCGATGACGGCATTGAGCTGCTGATCCATGTCGGCATGGACACGGTGGAGATGAAGGGACAGGGCTTTACCTCCCTGACCAAAGAAGGGGCCAAGGTCAAGGCCGGCACCCCGCTGCTGAAGGTGGATCTGGAGGCCATCCGCGCCGCAGGCCACCCCACTGCAACGGCTCTCATCGTGACCAACAGTGATGACCTGCCGGAGATCAGTGTTGTTGCAAACGGCGATGCTGCCGCTGGCACGCCGGTGTTCAAGTTCAAGAAATAAGTAAGCAGATCCCCCGGAGGCAGAGTGCTTTCGGGGGATTTTTGCGGAGAAAAGTCGTACTTATTTGCAAAAAATGCTGGATTTTGCGCGATTTTCTCTTGCATTGCAGGGGGAGTTGTGCTAGAGTAGGCAAAGTGTGAGCCAAAAACCGGTACTGTGAGAGGAAAAGTATATGGAAACAAAAAAGAAGCACGAATTATCCCTTGCAAAACGCATGGCGATCTCTCTGGTCTGCGGCCTGGTGGCCGGTCTGGCCTTTATGTTCCTGCGGGAGCATCTGAACGCCAGCGGTCAGGCACAGACCTGGACCACCATCAACAACCTGCTGTTCCAGGATATCACCGCCGAGGGCGCTGAGCGTGCCTTTGGCATCTTCTACATCATCGGCCAGCTCTTCATCAAGGCGCTGCAGCTGGTGATCATCCCCATGGTCTTTACCTCCATTTCGCTGGCCATCGGCAGCATTGCAGACACCCGCACCATGGGCCGCATTTCCGCAAAGACCCTGTTCTGGTTCCTGCTGTGCTCCTTCCTGGCGCTGCTGCTGGCAGGCTGTGTGGGCTACGGCACCTACTCCATGGGCCTGTTCAACACCCGCATCGAGGGTCTGGCAGAAGCCAGCGGTTCCACCGGTTCCAACCCCCTGAACGTGGTGCTGAACATCATCCCCTCCAACATCATCACTGCCTTTGGCAGCAATGGCGCTGTGCTTTCCAGCGTGTTCCTGGCAGTGGCCATCGGCCTGAGCATGAACACCCTGGGCGAGAGCCGCACCGCGACCCTGCGCCGCCTGCTGGGCGAGGTCAACGATGTGGTGGTCGTGTTCCTGAACTTCATCGTCAGCAACTTTGCCCCCTTTGCGGTCTTTGTGCTGCTGACCCGTACCTTCGCCATCTACGGCATCGATTACCTCAAGCCCGCGCTGGTCTATGTGGTGGTCACGGTGGTCCTGCTGCTGGCCTTTCTGATCATTGCCTACCCGCTGGTCATTGCACTGGGGGCCAAGCTGGACCCTTTCACCTTCATCCGCAAGATCGCCAACGTGGCAGTGTTCGGCTTCTCCACCTCCTCCAGCGCCGCCACCCTGCCCCTGAACATCAAGGTGTGCGAGGAAGAGTTCGGCGTGGATGAGAGCATTGCTTCCTTCGTCCTGCCGCTGGGCATGACCATCAACATGGACGGCACCGCCATCATGCAGGTCATTGCCACCGTGTTCATTGCAGGCTGTGCCGGCTACACCGTCACCCCCGGCCAGCTGGTCGTGGTTGCCCTGCTGGCCCTGCTGGCATCTGTGGGCACCCCCGCCGCTCCCGGCGCTGGGGCTGTCATCCTGTTCACTATCCTGTCCGGCATGGGCTTCGTCAACGACGGCGCTCTGCTGGCCTACTCCCTGATCCTGGCTATCAACCGCCCCATCGAGATGCTGGTCACCTCTCTGAACGTGGTGGGTGATGCAGTTGCCAGCATCTGCGTTGCCAAGAGCGAGGGTCTGCTGAACGAGAAGACCTTCAATAAGTAACAATACGCCGTAACAGGCGCAGCAAAAACTCCCATGCACAGCATCTTCCGATGTGAGCATGGGAGTTTTTTGTGTGGTAGTATTTGTGGGAAGAGTGTGGTATACTCGGCTCAGTTCAACAACTCGGAATTTGAGAAGGTAAGTGAATGGGATACCACAATACAAGTACCAAGGAGGAATATGAGAATGTCGAAAGATGAGTATTTGATCACCGATGCGCCCCTCAAAGCGTTGACGGTTTTTGCAATGCCGATGATTCTTGGGAGTTTTTTTCAGCAAATATACAATATGGCCGACTCCATTATTGTCGGCCAGTTTGTTGGTTCTTCTGCACTTGCAGCTGTCGGTGCCTGTGCAGCATTGACCAATGTGTTCATTTGTGTGGCACTGGGAGCCGGCGTAGGTGCCGGTGTGCTGGTGAGCCGCTATTTCGGTGCCAAAGAATATGGCAAAATGAAAACCATTGTGTCAACGTCCTTGCTCAGCTTTTTGATTCTGAGCATTGTCCTTGGCGTTTTTGGCTTATGCTTTTCCCTCCCGATGATGCGGGGCTTGCAAACCCCTCCCGACATTCTGGATGAGGCGGTGCTGTATCTGCGGGTCTATTTTGCGGGCTTTCCGTTCTTGTTTATGTATAACATTCTCTCCAACATGTTCACCTCCATCGGTGAATCAAGAATTCCCTTGGCACTCCTGATTTTTTCTTCTGTCCTGAATATTTTTATGGACCTTTGGATGGTTGCTGGGCTTGGTCTGGGCGTGTTCGGTGCCGCTCTTGCAACCTTGATTGCCCAAGGCATTTCCGCCATATTTTCCTTTCTGATTTTTCTTCATCGGATGCGGCGATACGAGAGCCCATTTCAACGATTTGACTGGCGGGGGCTGCAATCCATGCTGCAAATTGCCGTGCCGTCGATTCTTCAGCAGTCTACGGTGTCCATCGGTATGCTGATTGTGCAGGCAGTTGTAAATCCATTCGGCACACAGGCGCTGGCAGGCTATTCGGCGACGATGCGAGTAGAGAATGTGTTCTCTTTGATTTTTGTCTCCATCGGCAATGCGGTTTCGCCGTTTGTTTCCCAAAACCTTGGCGCAGGCAAGCCCCAACGCATCAAAAAAGGGTACCACGCTGCACTGGTGCTGGATCTGTGCTTTGCAGCCATTGCGTTTGTGGTCATTGAAGCGCTGCACACGCAGATTTCCTCGCTGTTCTTGGGAAAAGACGGAACGGTGTTGGCCTATCAGGTGTCTGGTGATTATATGAGATGGCTTGGTTACTTTTTCATCTTCATGGGTATCAAGATGGCAACCGATGGAGTTCTTCGCGGTCTCGGAATTATGCGTCCGTTCCTCGTTGCAAACATGGTGAACCTTGCGATTCGTCTGTCCGTTGCCCTGATCTGTGCACCGCGTTTCGGCATTGCCTTTGTCTGGCTTGCTGTACCAGCTGGTTGGCTTGCGAACTTCTTAATCTCCTATGGGGCTCTCAGGAGATCATGGCCGACTGATAAAATGGCATCAACCAGATAACTTCGCGTTTGTGGAGCGAAGCAGAACAATGAAAGCCCAGTGGGGCTTTTAAGTGACCGAACGAGAGCAGATGGAGGGGCCTCGCCCCGACAAGTTCGCGTTTGTGGAGCAAAGCGGAACAATAAAAGAGCAGTGCTTCCGGTGGGTGGACCCATTGGAGAGCACTGCTCTTTTATTGTAGGAAAATTCAGCTGGCAGGAGCGTTACAGTGTGCCGTAGGGTGCAATGCCGATCATGTACTCAACGCCAATGGCGACCAAAACGACCAATGTGGAGATAATGAAGCCGTGCAGCATGGGCTTTGCGCCGGAACGGCAGAGCGATTTAAAGTTCGTGTTCAGACCGATGGCCGCCAGGGCCGCGACCATCAGAAATTTGCTGATGGTCTTCAGGCCGGAAACCAGCCCGGCGGGCAGAAGGCCCAGACTGGTCAGTAGGGACATGGCAAGGAACGCAAGGATGAACCAGGGGAAAATGGAACGGATGCTCACCTTGACACCGTTGGCCTGGGCGCTCTCTTTCTTTTTCAGGTGCAGGTTGATGGCGGCAAAGACCAGAACAGCCGGAATGATCGCCAGCGTGCGGGTCAGCTTGACCATCGTTGCAAAGTCACCGGCTGCTTCACTGAAAGCGTAGCCGGTGGCTACGACGCTCGAAGTATCATTGACCGCCGTACCGGCCCAGAGACCGAATGCGGCATCGGAAAGCCCAAGCCACCGGCCAAGGAGCGGGAACACAACGATCATCACCGTATCGAACAGGAAGGTGGCGGACATACCGTAGGCGATATCCATGTCATCGGCCTCGATCACCGGCGCAATGGCGGCAATGGCAGAGCCGCCGCAGATGCCGGTTCCGGCGTTGATCAGGCTGCTGGTTTTCCAATTGAGCCCGAGCGCTTTGCCGATCAGCGCGCCCAGCCCAAAGCAGGTGGCCAGGGTGAAGAGCATGACCGTCAGCGAAAAACGGCCCACGGTCAGCACGGTGCGGATGTTCAGGCTGGCACCCAGAAGGACGATGGCGAATTTCAGGACCTTCTTAGAGGTGAATTTGATGCCCGGCGCGGTTGTTTTGTTGGGCTGGAAAAACGCATTGACGGCCATGCCGATAAACAGGGCGATGACCGATGCGCCAATGAGGTGGAGCCCGGCGCTGCTTTCCAGCGTTTCCAGCCACTTAGCGATGCAGGCGATGCCCAGTGCCAGCGCGGCTCCGGGGATCAGGGCGGTGATCTTCTTTGACATTCGTTGGGTTTCCTTTCTTTTGCATGTTACGCGGAAATAAAAACAAGCGAAAACCACCGGCAGAACCGGTGGTTTATTGCTGGAGAAAAGGGCGCTCAGAACGAGCCGCCGGAGGAGCCGCCAAAGCCGTCGCTGTCCACGGAGGAGCCGCCGGAGCTGCTGCTCTCCTCGTGGGGCGGGTCGTAGACCTGCACACGGTCGGTGTGGGTGTAGTTGTCCACCTGCACCCGCAGCTTTAAGCCTGCGCCAATGTAATCGTTGGCCTCGGTCTTGAGCCGGGCTGTTTTCATCTGGCTGTACAGCACGCCGCAGACGATACCGGCAATGATCATGGGCACGCCGATGACGATGAGGAGCAGGATGGGCCAGCCGCTGGTGTCGTTGTCAACATCCAGCGGTTCGCCGTGCTCGGCGTAGAAATCCAGTGTGTCGGCGCACATGGAGAGGTACTCGGAGGCGGCCTCGGCCCAGTCGTCGTCCGAGAGATAGGGAACAACGGCATCTTCGATCTGCTCGATGCGGTAATCGGTAAAGGCTGTCACGCCGCCGCCGTAGGTGATAGTGACATACTTGCGGGAGCCGACTGCCAGCAGGAAGAGGATGCCGCTCTGTTCAGAGCCGCTGCCCAGACCGTTGGCAAGGTAGTAATCTTTGGCGTACTGGCGCTGGTCGGTGTCACCGATGCTGTCCACTACCAGAAAATATACGTCGCAGTCGTGGCCGTCGCTGGCGGCTTCGGCAGAGGCTTCCAGCTGGCTGTAAGTATCCGCATCGAACAGGCCCATCTCGTCCCGCACCAGCGGTGCGGCGGCAAAGGCGGGGATGCTCAGGCAGAGCGCCAGCACCAGTGCGGCCAGCAGGGCGGCAAAGCGTTTTGCAGTGTGTTTCATTCTGCCACCCCCTTATAACAACAGCAGGAACGCCAGCACTGCCATCAGGGGCAGGCTGATGCCCGCAAACCACGCGGCCACCCGGCTCTTGTCCACCGGCAGGTCACCGATGAGCCGCCCGGTCTGCCCGTTCATGGCGAACAGGAAGTCCTTGTCCTTCCACCGGGTGTGGAGCATCCAGACCGGCAGCAGGGCGTAGTGGGCGTGGGTCATATCCACGTTGATGTTCTCGGAAATGGGGTGGATCTCGCTGTAGCCGCCGGTGGTGGCGTGGAGCGCATCGGCCGTGGAGTTGTACATCCGGCGGTAGGCGCGCTCGGCACAGGCATCGGCATCCTCGTCATACCGGTCGGCCAGATAGCCGGGCAGGTAGGCCGTGGAGAAGGGCTTCAGGTCGCCGTAATCAAAGGGCTCAATGGCATCCATGTGGGTGTTGGGCATCTTGCTGGAGCCATCCACCGGCACCTTGGCAAAGGCGGCCGAGCCCTCGCGGCGCACATCGTAGTGCTGGGTGGTGGTCACCATGTAATCGCCCTCGCGGTGGCTCTCGGAGTTCTGGCCCTCGTACCGGCCGCGCGCGTCGGCCTTGGCATCGTAGAGCCAGAAGGGAACATATACGCCCTGGATCTCTGCGATGTGGTTCTGGCTCTTGAATGCCTTGGGCAGGAAGGCCTTGCCCTTGTAATATCTGGTCAGCTGGGCAATGGCAGTCTTTTTGTCCAGCTTGAAGGGCAGGATGTATTCCGGCTTCAGCTTGCCGGAGAGCTTGCCGCCCAGCACTGTGGGGTTGCCGCAGTAGGGGCAGGTGGTGGCGGCGGTGGTCTCGTCACAGACCAGCTCGGCCCCGCAGGTGGGGCAGGAGTAGCTGTTCAGGCCCTCTGCCTCGGCCTCGCTCCACACAGGGCTGTCCTGCCGGGGCAGGCGGGCGGCTTTTTTGGCATCGCCCTCGGCGGCAGTGTCGGCAGCGGCCTGCTTTTTGGCGTAGCGGGCCTCGATGTCCTTTACGTCGTAGGCCGAGCCGCAGTAATCGCAGACCAGCTTGCCGCTGGCACCATCGTAGTGCAGGGGGCCGGTACAGGCCGGGCACTGATAATTCGTTGTCTTTTCAGCCATGCGTCAGACCCCTCTCAGGCCCCAAAGGGCTTGCCGCACTCGGGGCAGAACTTGGGCGGGTTGGCCGGGTCGGCGGGTACAAAGCCGCAGTTGGCGCACTTGGCGGCGGGCCGGGGTCTGCCGCACTCCGAGCAGAATTTGCCGCTGTTCTTTGCACCGCAGCTGCACACCCAGACAGCCGGGGCTTCGGGCCGGGGCTTGCCGCATTCGGCACAGAACTTGCCCGTGTTGCCGGTGTGGCCGCAGCTGCAGGTCCAGCCAGCGGCCGGTGCGGCCTGAGGCTGCGCGGCGGTCTGCTGGCCGCCCATCTGGTAGAGATCCCGGGCGTTGACACCGCCCGCTGCAGCGGCCTGGTTCATCCCCATAAAGGCCATGGCGGGGCCGGCGGCGGTGTTGGAGGCGGCAGCCTGCATGGCGGAGGCCTGTGCGCCCACCAGATGCGCGGCGGCGCGGGTGGGGTCCATAAAGGCCGCACTGCGCTGCAGCTCCTTGATCATCTGCTCGTCCTCTTCGCTGGCCTTGACACCGGAAACGCCCAGAGAGACGATCTCGATGCCGCGCAGCCTGCCCCACTTGGCACTCAGCTCCTGATTCAGGGCCTCGGCCAGCTCGGCGGTGTGGCCGGGCAGGGCGGAGTAGCGGATGCCCTGCTCGCTGATCCGGGCAAAGGCGGGCTGCAGGGCGGTCATCAGCTCGGTCTTGAGCTGGCTGTCCAGCGCGTCGCGGGTGTAGGCGTTTTCCACATTGCCGCAGACGTTGGTGTAAAACAGGATGGGGTTGACCACCCGGTAGCTGTATTCGCCGAAGCACCGGATGCCGATGTCGATATCGATGCCGGCGCGCTGGTCCACCACCCGGAAGGGCACTGGGTTGGGGGTGCCGTACTTGTTGCCGGTGAGCTCCCGGGTATTGATATAGTAGATGCGCTGGTCGGAACCGACCTGCCCGCCAAAGCTGAATCGCTTGCCCAGCTCGGCAAACACGCTGTCGATGTTCTTCAGCCCGCCGCTGAGCAGGGAGGGCTGGGTGCCGGTGCTGTAGGTGTACTCGCCGGGCTCAGCGCAGAGGTCCACCACCTTGCCCTGCTCCACGATCAGCACGCACTGGCCGTCGGCCACGGCGATCACAGAGCCGTCCGAGATGACGTTTTCGCTGCCGTGCCGGTTGGCGGAGCGGCCATTGGTCCGCTTCTGGCCCTTGACGGCCAGCACCTCCGCAGGCAGAGCGTCACAATAAAAATATTCCTTCCACTGGTCGCCCATCACGCCGGATGCCGCGCCCATGGCTGCTTTGATGAGACCCATAACTTCAATCTCCTTTTGTGCCGGGCAGTGCCCAAAAGCGGGGAATGGCTCCCCCGGGCGCTGCGAAATTTGGGACAAGTATAACATAATCCGGGAAATTGTAAAAGCGATTTGGCAAAAAGGCGAAAGAAAAACTTGTTCTTGCTTTTTTGCCCCGGCGGGTGTACAATACCCTACGAAAAACAAAACACAGGGGAGCTCGTAAGGCGGGCTGAGAGGAAGTGACCAAACTTCGACCCTTGACCTGATGCGGATAATGCCGCCGTAGGAAGTCATAGGAAAATGATTTTTTGCAGGAGGCACCGCTGTGGTGTCTCCTGTTTTTTGTTGCCGCAAGCCGCCGCAACGGGCGGCTCCGGGCTGAGGGGGAGCGCCCTGAGCCTTGAAATAACTGCGATGGGAAGCCGTGTTCCGGCGTGAGAGGAGGCCAGCAAGCCTCGACCGCTTTTTGAGAAAGAGGAGTTTCCAATGAAAAAATTCTCTGTGAAAAAGCTGGCTCTCGCTGGAATGTTCTGCGCCCTGTGCGTGGTGGGCAGTGTGTTCAGCTTCCCGATGTTCGGCAGCAAGTGTGCCCCCGTGCAGCACATGGTCAATGTGCTCTGCGCCGTGCTGCTGGGCCCCTGGTGGGGCGTGGGCGTGGCCTTTGTGGCCTCGCTGCTCCGCAATATCCTGGGTCTGGGCAGCCTGATGGCCTTCCCGGGCAGCATGTTCGGTGCCCTGCTCTGCGGCCTGGTCTACGCAAAGACCAAAAACCTGATCGCCACCCTGGTGGGCGAGGTGTTCGGCACCAGCATTCTGGGCGGCCTGTGCGCTTACCCGGT
>OGQV01002634.1_pt1 | contig 10444 bp, 10 predicted proteins | sample 1553311 | NCBI WGS metagenome assembly OGQV01 (sample SAMEA2579976, study PRJEB22360) | human gut metagenome
GAGCACCTCAAAAACACCATCATACACTAAATCAGTAAGTTGGCAGCATCACCAATACGCCGATGTTGGCGCGACTTACTATTTCAACAAAAATATGTCCACCTACGTTGACTATAAAATCAACCTGTTGGATGAAGATGACAGCTTCTACGCTGCCAACGGCATCTCTACCGATGATATTGTCGCTTTAGGTCTGGTTTATCAGTTCTAAATCCTCCTGCCCGCTGTTATGGCGGGCTTTTTCTGCTTATTCTTCCTCCTTTGATCTAAATTAAAAATGTGAACTCCGTCATTACACAAAAAGTGTCATCTGGCGTTACACTTTATGCGGATACTAAAACAGGAGGTTTTATGAACAGAACGATTCTTGTCCCTATCGATATTTCCGATTCAGAATTAACTCAACGCGTGATTAGCCACGTTGAGGCAGAGGCAAAGATTGATGATGCAGAGGTTCATTTCCTGACGGTAATACCTTCACTGCCCTACTATGCCTCTCTGGGTTTAGCGTATTCCGCAGAATTACCGGCAATGGATGACCTGAAAGCGGAAGCCAAATCGCAACTGGAAGAGATCATTAAAAAATTTAAACTGCCAACCGACAGAGTGCATGTCCATGTTGAGGAAGGCTCGCCCAAAGACCGCATTCTGGAATTGGCGAAGAAGATACCCGCTCATATGATCATCATTGCTTCCCATCGACCGGATATCACCACTTATCTGCTCGGTTCTAACGCCGCAGCTGTCGTGCGTCACGCAGAGTGCTCCGTGCTGGTTGTGCGCTGACACTAACGCCCGCACATTGCTGCGGGCTTTTTGATTCATTTCGCAAATGTGCTGACATTTTCCCCTCTAATCCGTACCATACACGCCACAGTTTTTATATCAGATTTCTTATGCTGGGCGTTCCGGCATGACGCATACTCTTCTGATGCCATATAACGAATTGAGTCGCTTTTAAATGTCGCAAAATCAAGAAATTAGTAAGAAAGAACAATACAACCTGAACAAGTAAGGGCAAAAATCACAACTCTCTGACTCATAAGTATTTTACTTATTTTTCAATGTGTTAAATATCATCAGCGACAACAATAAGCTACGATAACCCACTCTTTTTTTGCCCTTTTTTGCCCCTTTTGCAGCGCTTTGCCCCATTTTTGCCATCAACAATTTTCCTCATCAAGTCATTTCAAAGCCTAATAGGTGCCCTACTTTTTTCCTCAGTACCACGTCGCCAGCAGGAAACAACCTAATCCCGGTTCGGATCTAAAATTGCTAATGATAATCATTTTCATTTTGTATTGCTTATGCTATAAAACATAGCCGTTGCTATGTTTGTTCTAATTTTGCTCACTATAGGTACTAAATTATGTACTCAATAAAAAAAGTAACCATGCTCTTGGGGTGCCTCGCCCTCACCTGCTCGATCGCATTTCAGGCGAGTGCAACTGAAAAATTCAAGGTCATTACAACATTTACCATCATCGCAGATATGGCCAAAAACGTGGCTGGAGATGCTGCAGAAGTCTCATCCATAACCAAGCCCGGTGCAGAAATTCATGAGTATCAGCCTACCCCTGGCGATATTAAACGTGCGCAGGAGGCACAACTGATTCTCGCCAATGGTATGAATCTGGAATTGTGGTTCCAACGCTTTTACCAGCATCTTAATGGGGTTCCAGAAGTAATTGTCTCTTCGGGTGTGACGCCAGTAGGGATCACTGAAGGCCCCTATGAGGGCAAACCTAACCCCCATGCCTGGATGTCGCCAGATAATGCTCTGATTTACGTCGATAATATTCGTGATGCGTTGATAAAATACGATCCGGCAAATGCACAAACCTACCAACGTAATGCCGATACTTATAAAGCCAAGATTACCCAAACCCTTGCCCCCCTGCGTAAGCAGATTGCTGAACTCCCTGAGAATCAGCGATGGATGGTCACCAGTGAAGGGGCTTTTTCTTATCTCGCACGCGATTTGGGGCTAAAAGAGCTTTATCTGTGGCCGATTAATGCCGATCAACAAGGCACGCCGCAGCAGGTACGTAAGGTTGTTGATATGGTGAAGAAAAATCATATCCCGGCAGTCTTTAGCGAGAGTACGATTTCCGATAAACCAGCGCGTCAGGTTGCGCGTGAAACCGGCGCGCACTACGGCGGTGTACTCTATGTCGATTCCCTGAGCACAGAAAACGGCCCGGTACCTACGTATATCGACCTTCTGAAGGTTACTACCAGTACGCTGGTACAGGGAATTAAAGCCGGGAAAAGGGAGAAATAATGATGCAATCTGCGGGCATTGTCGTTAATGATGTTACTGTCACCTGGCGTAACGGGCACACAGCACTGCGCGATGCATCCTTCACAGTACCAAGTGGATCTATTGCCGCTCTGGTTGGGGTAAACGGTTCCGGAAAATCGACGTTGTTTAAAGCGATTATGGGATTTGTGCGTCTGACCAGCGGAAAGATATCTGTTCTGGGTATTCCCACGCGACAGGCGCTACAGAAAAACCTGGTTGCCTACGTCCCTCAGTCAGAAGAGGTTGACTGGTCATTTCCTGTACTAGTGGAAGATGTGGTGATGATGGGCCGCTATGGGCACATGGGTATGTTGCGTATAGCCAAAAAGAGGGATCGTCAGATTGTCACCGATGCGCTGGAACGTGTCGATATGGTGGATTTTCGCCATCGACAAATCGGCGAGCTTTCCGGTGGACAAAAGAAACGCGTCTTTCTGGCGAGAGCGATTGCACAGCAGGGTGATGTGATCCTGCTGGATGAACCTTTTACCGGCGTTGATGTGAAAACCGAAGCGAAAATCATCAGCCTGTTGAGGGAGTTACGCGCGGAAGGCAAGACGATGCTTGTCTCAACGCACAATCTCGGCTCAGTCACGACATTTTGCGATTATACGGTCATGGTCAAAGGCACCGTCCTGGCAAGCGGGCCGACAGACACCACTTTTACAGCCGAGAACCTGGAGCTGGCTTTTAGCGGCGTACTGCGCCATGTCACACTTAACGCCTCGGAAGAAAGCATTATTACTGACGATGAACACCCTTTTGTGGCACATCGACCGTCAGCGGTGCAGAGGGAAGCAAGATGAACGTGCTACTGGAACCCTTCAGCTATGAATATATGCTCAATGCGATGTGGGTCTCGGCGATGGTCGGCGGTCTCTGCGCTTTCCTGTCATGCTATCTGATGCTAAAAGGCTGGTCGCTGATTGGCGATGCGCTGTCGCACTCTATTGTCCCGGGTGTTGCGGGGGCATATATGCTGGGGCTTCCGTTTTCTCTGGGAGCCTTCTTTTCCGGCGGACTGGCAGCGGGCAGCATGCTGTTTCTTAACCAACGCACTCGCTTAAAAGAAGATGCCATCATCGGCCTGATCTTCTCCTCCTTTTTTGGCCTGGGGCTGTTTATGGTGTCATTGAACCCGACATCCGTGAACATTCAGACCATCGTCCTGGGCAATATTCTGGCAATCGATCCGGCGGATATCCTGCAACTCACTATCATTGGCATTCTCTCGATCATCGTGCTTTTTTTCAAATGGAAAGATCTTATGGTGACCTTTTTCGACGAGAATCACGCCCGTGCTATTGGATTGCATCCGGGCAGATTAAAAATCCTCTTCTTCACCCTGCTGTCGGTTTCGACCGTTGCGGCGCTGCAAACGGTTGGTGCCTTTCTGGTGATCTGTCTGGTGGTGACTCCCGGTGCAACAGCATGGTTGTTAACCGATCGTTTTCCCCGCCTGCTCATAATTGCTGTAACTATTGGCAGTGTAACCAGTTTCCTCGGCGCGTGGGTCAGTTACTTTCTGGACGGCGCGACAGGTGGAATCATCGTGGTGGCGCAGACACTGCTGTTTCTTTTAGCATTTGTATTTGCGCCCACCCATGGGCTTTTGGCAAATCGTCGGCGTGCGCATAAAGCGCTGGAGGATCGCTCATGATGGCATTATTACTGGAGCCACTGCAGTTCACCTTTATGAGTCACGCACTGCTGATTTCACTGGTAGTTTCCATACCCTGTGCGCTGCTGTCGGTCTTTCTGGTCCTGAAAGGTTGGGCACTGATGGGTGACGCGATGAGTCATGCGGTTTTTCCTGGCATCGTGCTTGCCTGGATTCTGGGGTTACCTCTGGCTACAGGGGCATTTATCGCCGGAGTATTCTGCGCGGTGGCGACGGGATACCTGAAAGACAACAGCCGAATCAAGCAAGATACAGTGATGGGGATTGTTTTTTCTGGCATGTTTGCCGCAGGTCTGATCTTGTATATTGCAGTCAAACCAGACATACATCTTGACCATATTCTTTTCGGCGACATGCTCGGGGTAACCATCGGCGATATAATCCAGACGATGATTATTGCCGGGCTGGTTACACTTGTTATTAGCGTAAAATGGCGGGATTTTTTGCTGTTCAGCTTTGATTATCAACAGGCGCAGGTAAGCGGTTTGCATACGCGATGGCTGCATTATGGGCTGCTGTGCATGGTTTCCCTGACCATTGTGGCGACGCTGAAAGCAGTAGGTATCATTCTCTCCATTTCTCTGCTCATTGCGCCTGGCGCCATTGCGGTACTCCTGACACAACGCTTTCATATTGCACTCCTACTGGCGACTGGCATATCGGTAATAGTCTCAATGACTGGTGTTTGGCTGTCCTTTTTTATCGACAGCGCACCAGCTCCGACGATTGTCGTCTTATTCGCGGTTGTGTTCATCATGACGTTTACCGTTATCAGTTTCAACGCACGCACAAAGGGAAACGCTCATAGACAGGATCTGTTATCCCCCAATTAGCACAACATCCGAGGGCAGCATTGTCCGCTAGTACACTGCAGTCCAGAAAGTCATGGGCGGACGTTGGGAGGAGGCGCTAATCCTTTCATACAAAAAATATGTAAAATCAATAACGGCTGTAAATCATTCAATACTCGCACTATCGGAAGTTCACCAGCCAGCCGCAGCACGTTCTTGCATACGACGTGTCTGCGGTTTCAACTTCACCAGTCCACCAATCACGATGGACAGTGCCAAGACAGCACTAGCAAAAACAGGAAATTAGCAGTCTCAGCAGAACACCGACCAGACGGTGAAGAAACAAAAAAGGATACGCAAAGGGGCCGCAGTTCCCGATTGATAAAAAAGCCAGCTTATGCGCTTTTTTTTCATGTATTATTAAGTATTGGTTAGCGTCTTTTTAATCAGAACTTTAAAGACAAGCCATTTGTAAGAAAACCGACAGATTCGGTTGACAAGCAGGAGTAATACTTTGGACATAAGAAAAGATTTGGAATCAGTAGCCCAATATATAAGTAGACTGTTATCGATAGGGTACGAATTTAGCCGTTTTGATAAAGACTGGGTCCATTTAAAAAATGAAGAGGATTTTCGTTTTATTTCAAGAATACCATTTGCAACACGGAATAAAGTGGAAGCAGTATATGCGGAAGGCAGAGATATGGCACTTTATATGTCTGATGAGTTACTATCCATTAATAGTGATTTCAGTAAATTTCCAACGTTGACAGCTATTATCGAAAGATTCAAGGACACTTGGGTTTATGGTAATTATGATTCGAAAGTGCCAAATATAGCTAAAAAAACATGCGAAGAAAATGCAGTTCAGCTTTGGTCTGTAGAACAGATGTGTTCCTTATTCAAAAAGCAAGAACAACTATTAGCAGCAGTACGTATCACATTGCAGATGCTACAAGATAGTGACCTATACAAGATGGAGAATGGTTTACCTCTTATGAAACAAGAAGCTAATATTCATGTCAGTGGAATTTCCGGTTCTAGTATCAATATACATTCTTCAGGTGCTACGGCAACTACTACGACAAATTATAATGAGCCCACAATATTTAATGAAATGATTGAGGCAATAAAATCGAAAAACTTTGATGGCGCGACAGAATCACACCTTATAGATAATGTACAGGCACTGGCAGCCAGTCACCAAAGCGGCTGTTTTAAAGAAGCATATAAGGACTTTATTAATAATGTATCTGCACACATTACAGTATTTACTCCATTTCTTGCTGGCATATCATCTTTACTATAAAATAAGTGACAGATACATTAATACATAACGAAAAATCTTTTTAGCTACTCATTCATATCAATAGTGCCCTACCATAGGGCACATTATTCGTGGAACTCGTTTATGACAAAAGAATTTTGATGGTCTGCCTGATGCAACAGATATAATTCTGGGAGTGTTGAGTAAGAGTATTCACCGGCGCTCAACACAAATGCCAGCGCAAGCACGAGAAAGAGCAGGTAAGCCTGAGTGTTCAGGAAATGTTTGAAAAGGCTAATATGTGGCTGGTTTCAGATTAAACGCCTTGAACCGTCATATTACTTAAGTACAATCCGCCTAGACTAGCAATCATTCAATAGTAGCACTATCGAGCGCTCGCCAGTCGAGCGCAATCATGCTCCTTGCATACGGCGTGCAGCATATCACAAAACGATTACGCCATGACGGACTGCAGGCTACTCAATATCTGGCTCGATTAGCGTATTGGCATGATTTAACAGACCCCGGCGCTTATTCCCAGCAACCTGAAGCGGCACCTCTTCCTGTGTTGCGTTTACAACTCCCTTTTTCACCCACGATTAACCAACAGCCAGACCAGCAGACAAGCCACCACCGGCACAGAAAAATCCATCAGGCTTGCCACATCCCACACGCGCGGATCAAAACCACCCCACCACGGCATATTCATACGCTTGCCATGCCCGAACATTTCAATCCAGCGATATTCTGCCTGGGTATGTTCACGCGCAATGAAGAACGTACAACCAGCTATCGCCCCGTAAGCCCAGTTTCCGGTAAAAAGACCAACCAGTACCTGCGCAGCCACAGCACAAAGTGCATGAAGGAAAGGTGTTATATCCATTTTCATCCTACCCAATAAAACGGGGCGCTCGGCCCCTTAATATTATTTAGACGCAAGCGTCGCCTCAATTGCAGATAATCTTTGTTTTAATTCTGCATTTTCTTCTTCCAGTGCTGTTATTCTGTCGTCTGACTCTCTGGCTACCTGAACAAGCAAGCCAGTAACACCAGAATAATCTACTGTGTAATAACGTTCACCTTCTTCACCTTCCGATCCGCTTGCACCGTCCTGATATTTCATTGCGGAACCTACAGCTTCTGGGATTGCTTCCAGAGCTTCCTGTGCAATGACACCAGCATAGGGCATACCGTTTTCTTTAAGCGTGTATGTATAGCCGTTCATTTTACGGATGCGGTCGGTTGCATTATCGATCACCTGAATGTTGTCTTTCAGATCCCGGTCGGAATGCTGGTTAAATGCGGTGGCATGACATGCACCATTAACGCTTAACATATAGGTGTTATCGGTATTTTTCTGCGCATAGAACATATAAGCGCCACCATCAACACCGACTTCATAAACAACAGGACGGCTGGAGTTGCCCCACAATTGAGCAGTAACACCAGCATAAGCGGTTCCCTGTGTGTTTAATGTCATGGTTGACCCATGATTGGCATATTTGATCTGTAATGTGTCGGTGTAATCAAATTTAATAAGCGCGTTACTTCCACGCTTGCTGTATGACATAAGGCAGTTACCCATTTTGAGGTATCCGCTGTCACCGGGAAAAATCATCGTACCGCCATAAAGGTTGGTAAAGTCCCAGCAAATGTTTGTCCCGTTATCGTTCAGGTTAAGGCGCGCCATTGCGTTACCTGGACTGTCTATCCATTTTTTGAGGTATAGTTCGCAATACGCATCCTCAACACCTGCCGTCCTGTGAGTTGAGCGGAGTTTTCTCCCAAATATAGCTCCGCTAGTTGGCAATACCTGCTGATACCATGAAGCAGACCAGTCACCAACGATTTCATCTTTGCTGTCTACATATAATTTTGTTGCGTAGCTTCCTTGATCGTTTTTTAATTTGCTAACGTCGGATTTTAGCGTTTTGATGTCATCAGGAATTACTGTCGATGTAGCCATTTTTCTTCCTCACATCCAGCCACGAAGTTGATGCTCAACAGCAACCACGTATTCATCGAATAATGACGATATTTGCGAATCATTAATGATGCGCACGTTTACAAAATATCCGTCTTCCTTAACACATACCGGTTCGCCATCTTCAGTCAGTTCTCCGGTTTCTTTGTACACGTTACCTATCACGTCAATAAGAATATCATCCTGCATCGACTCGTCATCATAATAGCCAATACTCTCCATAAAGGCCGAAAAGTCGGCCCTGTCGGCAAATTTGAGTGTTAAATCTTTCATTAGATTGACTCCCCCACCTGAGCATCAGTCAATGCCTTGTGCCATATTCTGAAATTCCTGACATGACCAAATAAATGACGTAACCCGGCTGTAGTCTGGCCTCCAATACGGATAATTGCGGTGTTCTGAATACAGGACCATGTGGTTTTTGTTTCGCTGGATATATGCCCGTTACTTACTGAGCACGTAGACTGCTCTGACTTTACACGCATCCCCATAACCATTTTTTCAAGCGATGCGTTTTCGTTTACCCGTCTGTTAGCTCCTCCAATATCGCAATAAGGAAATCCGTCGTAATCTGTTGAACGACCGAAGCCAAGAATAATAGCCGCTCCGGTTTGATGACCGCCGGTATCAAAAACACGTGGCGCTGCATTTGGCGTTTTATACCAGTTCTTATGTACCTCACAAAGAACCGTAAAAGGAAGATTATAAAGATTATTCTTAATTGGAACTGTAACTATATCGCTTGCGCGGGTCGCCGCCGTCGCTCCTGATATAATAAAAGATGATACACAAGGCCCATCTTCTACTTGTGGGGTGGCCAGATAAATATAGTCACCAGATACGGTTGCCCCGCTCTGCTTAGGAGAATACTGTATCTGAGAGCCTATTTTTAACTCCCCATCAATTGCCTGAATTGTTGCCTCTGCAAAAATCCATCCGGTAGCTTCGTCCTTTCTGACTCTCGCTGTAATCCTTGAGGCAGCACCGCCTGTCATATTAATTTCAAGCGTTTGTGTATCAATATACGCATCACCAAGAAAAGTTGTTGCGCTACCGTCATATTTATCAAACCGGATACGCAACCTTACCTGCAGTTCTGTTTTAAAACGACATGAGGTTGTCACGTGTTTATTATCGCCTGAGACATCAACTGACTTTGTTGCAGCAATTGATGCCATATTAATGGCTGAGGTTTGCCCAATCAGAGAATCGTTGCAGACAAACTTTCCATAGGTAAAACCAAAATTATCCGTCCCTGTTTCGGGCACATCCATATTTGACGATCGCCCCCAACTGGCAGGGCTTTCCGAATTGAGCATGTAGTTTGTTCTTTGCCCCTCAATAAGCAGGCCATCACGTTCAAATCGTGGCTCGTCAATGGCAGCCTCTGTCAGCACACCAGATTTGTTAATATAGGTTGCTTTCGATGCACGTTTAAACTTAACAATCTTGTCGCCAGGCATCGTTATTTCATCGTCACCAATAACAATTTTTTTATATGATGGCGAAAAGCCCGTAATCATATCCAGCGAATCGTTAAATGGTATCCACACATCAGGCAGCGGCTGTAAGACATATTTATACGGCTCCGCAGCCTGGCTTGCGTACTCTCTGGCTGCATCTTCGCTTGCTTTAGCTGCCGTCTGGCTTGCTGCCGATGCTTTCGCTGAGTTCGCAGCCGCTGTTTCGCTCACCTTTGCGTTGGTTTCACTGGTTTTTGCTGCTTTTTGACTGTTAGCTGATGCAGTGGCAGAAGCAGCCGCCGCGCTTGCAGAACTGGCTGCGGCACTCTCGCTTTGGGCCGCTGCATCCTGACTGCTTTTCGCCGCAGTTTCACTGGCTTTGGCATTCGTTTCGCTGGTCTTCGCTGCCGTCTGGCTGGACTTTGCGTTAGTTTCACTCGTCTTCGCAGCTTTCTGGCTGTTAGCCGCAGCAGTTGCTGATCCAGCTGCTGAAGTCGCAGAACCGGCTGCCGCGCTCTCGCTTTCAGCTGCTGCAGCCTGGCTGTTTTTTGCCGCAGTTTCACTGGCTTTAGCATTCGTTTCGCTGGTTTTCGCTGCCGTCTGGCTGGACTTTGCGTTGGTTTCGCTCGTCTTTGCGGCTGTCTCACTGTTTTTCGCGTTGGTTTCTGATTTTTTGGCTGCTGTCGCGGAGTTTGCCGATGCAGTCTTTGAGGTCGCTGCCGCCTGTGCACTATTAGCTGCATTCGTTTCTGAGGTTTTCGCCGCGTTCTTCGATGATGCCGCTGCAGTTTCGGATTTCTTTGCCGCCGCTGCGCTCTGAGAGGCGGCTTCGGCGTTGCGTGCCACTTCTTCCACCATTGCCTCAAAACGACGCAATGCCTCCGGCATGACATCATCTTCCGTCATGGCACCGAGAAAATCATTCAGCGTACCTGGTCTGGAACCTTCATAGA
>OGQV01002642.1_pt1 | contig 10425 bp, 9 predicted proteins | sample 1553311 | NCBI WGS metagenome assembly OGQV01 (sample SAMEA2579976, study PRJEB22360) | human gut metagenome
AATCTGGAAGAAATCCTCGCCCGGAACTGCCATATCAGCGACACCGCCTGCGCAGCCCGTTTCTGCCGGCAAGCCGAACAGGCCCGCTATTTCTGCAAGGACATCCATTATCCGGATGTTCCGCTCCATACACCCACTTTCGATACCACCCTCCTATCCGCACACATCCGCCCGGGACATGTCATGCTGATCGATTGCTGGGCTTCATGGTGCGGTCCCTGCCGTGCCGCCATCCCCGCCGTGAAAGCCCTTTATGACAAATATGACCGCGACCGGTTCGATGTGATCAGCATTTCGCTCGATTCGAAAAAAGAAGACTGGCAAAAAGCCCTCGAAGAGGAAAAAATGCCCTGGCCGCAATTCATCGCGGGCAACAGGGGATACGAACAACTGACCTTGCGCTACAACATCAACAGCATTCCTAACCTGATTCTCATCGACGACAAAGGACAAGTCGTGTGCAACACCTTCTCGCCCGAGGAAATCAGTATCGAGTTGGAAGAAATACTAAGATAGTCCTCACAAACTTACAGGAAATTGTATCTATTCTTTAAAAATTAAAAACAATGAAACGAATTTATTCTATAATTATCCTCCCCTTACTGGCTGCCTGCAGCCACACCCCGGCAGATCATTTCGTATTACATGGCACTGTGCCGGGAGCTATGGACAGCACCGAAGTCGACCTGCAGGTGGACAACCGTACCATTGAGCCAATCGAAGGTTATATCATCAACGGCAAATTCGAACTAAAGGGGCAGTTGCCTATCGGTGCAGTTTACGCGCGGTTGAGCATGAACAATAACGGTATTGCCGAACGCAAGGGTATTCAGGAAGAAAATGCCGTAAAATATGTGGAAGCCAATATCTTTATTGAAAACGGGGACCTGACCTTCTCGACCCCTCATATCGACAGCCTTCCGCAATCGTTTTGGCGCTACGACATCCGCCGCGAAAACAATTACACCCTGAAAGGCTCCGCCGCCCATGACGTTTTCGACCGTTACCGCCGTGCAACCCAGGATTTGCAATACCGCCTCCGCCGGGAAGAACGCGCTGCATGGGAGGAAAAACGCGAACCGGACGCAAAAGCCATTGCTGCGATACGCAGCGAACTGCGTCAGACTACCCGCGAGTTTATCGCCACCAACCGCCATTTAAGTGTCAACCTGCATTTAGCCAAGGTGTTAGAGATGGAACCGTTCACCTATACCCAGGCCGATCTCGACGCCGTGACAGCACTTTTTGCCGGTTATACCGACACTTTGCCGGCCCTCCGGAAATTCCGCGAAGATTACCGTGCCGCTTCGGCTTACACACAAGGCAAACCGTTTGCCGGAGGAGAAGTGTACAATCTCCAGGGCGATACCCTCCGTCTGGGAACTACCCCGGGACGCTACACCCTGATCGACTTCTGGGCATCATGGTGCGGACCGTGCCGGGCCAGCTTCCCGCATTTGCGCAAAGCCTACGAAACCAACCGGGAAAAAGTAGAGTTCATCAGTGTCTCCCTCGATAAAAACGATAGTGACTGGCGCAAGGCTACGGATGAAGAGAAACTGCCCTGGCAGCAATATTGCGCTACGCCCTCTTTCTCCCGCGCCATCGGGAAAGCATACAAAATCACCTCCATCCCGACTTTCCTGCTTATCGGCCCGGACGGAGGTATCATCTTCTCCGGTCATGACAGTAATGACCTGGATGCACAGCTGGAAAAATTATAAACTCCGAACCCCTGAACCGACAAATACATGAAAACACATTTAAGACTGATAGTCGTACTCTTTCTCGCCGGCTTTGCCCTCCTGGGGCAAAGCTGTGCGGAGGAAGAATTCCCGCCGAGGCCTGGCCCTGCCTTTCCGGCGGATGTCACAAATCGTTATGCTTTGCTGTTACAGGAACAGCTGCAAGCCGACGGTGCTGCCTACGACCGCTATACCGAAGTCCTATCCGACCGCACTCCCGTCTATGAGGAAGTGCGCTTCGCCACCCACTCGGCTTACGGTTTATGCTACATCATCCCGTATTGCTCCCCGTCCGGTCCGACCATCGAAGGTGCCGTTTACCTTCCTGCCGGAGCTACTTGTGCAGAAGACGGCACGGTTACCTTCGACGGCTCCCTCGGAACACCCATAGACATAGACGCCCCGACAATCAACCGTGACATACCCTTCACCGAACGCTACACCTACTCCATGCCCTTTAAACATTTACAGGACAAAGGATGGAACGTCGACCCCGAACTGCTCCTCTACGCCGAACTGCTGGACAACAAAATCCTCCCCCTTTCCCCCGAAGACTTTCCGGACGGCTTCATACACACGAAAGCAACCGTAAATATACTGGAAATTTGTATGCGCTATGAGTCCGAATATGTAGGAGGAAGGACAGATGCCGTTATAGGAATGCACCCTGATTTATTAGTCAGGGTAATCGAAGAATCGCTTAAAAGACTTGGCATCAGAGACCTAGATAATCCATGCCAGCATAGATTTTTAACCATGATTATTTCCATTCCGGAAAATAAGTTGCCTTCATATAGCGTTAATGTTTTCATCGATCAATTGATGTTTGAGATAAGACAAGCTTTAATTGTACAGGGTTTTGAACTTTCCATTCAATACACTTTCGAATTCAAACCTTACACAGTAAGTGGCGGTAGTTCCACAGGAGAAAGCGGAGGAACAGGCGGTAGTAGCGGAGGAAGAGGTAGTGGAGCTTCTACTCCAACGCAGCCTTCTTCTTTCAAAGAACCGCTAAAAGACAATAGTGCGATGAGTAAGCAAATACAACAAGAAAGCGTGGAACTATGGGAAAGCCTGAGCTCCATTAAAGATACAACCCTTGGAATAAATACCTATATCTCTTTTAAAACTTATCTGGATGAAGTTGCCAAAGATCCGAAACATGAGCATGCAACTTTATTGATCGATTATGAGGATGAAGACCATACCCGAGTTCTGACTGAAGTTTTCCATGGTACGGAAGATAATGTCATACAAACTTATTCCTCTAACTATGTGGCAGCCCAGGTTCACAATCATCCCAACGGCTCACCTCCTTCTGCGCAGGACTTGTTATTTACGGCAGAAATGATGCGGGAAGAGAATAACTATCAGGCCACTTTTGCATATAACCATGAAGATAAATCCTATTATTCTTTATATGCTTACGAACCGAAGGCAGGAGGGGATTTATATCAGGCTCTTAAAAATGAAATCGATCCTGTGACACATAATTTTAAAAGTGGGGGAGAGTGTGATAAAATTTTAAAAAATCATACATATGTATATCAAAAATTTTCACGTGAAATGGAGCAAATTTATCGCTTATGCATTATTATTGAAGAATATGGAGGAGGCGTTGCAGTAACAAAATATAACCCGAAAACAAAAAAGAATGAAGTTTATCGGGTAGAAAAAGGAAAAGATAAAAAAGGAAATGATGTTTACACACCTTTAATTTATGAGTGATATGAAAAAGAATTTATTAGTCAGTTTTTTGTTCCTGTTTTTTGTAACAGGAACATACGCACAGCATTTTGAATCCTTGTCCGAATGTAAAAGTATCGAGGATACTTTGCGATATCTGCAACATACCTTTCTGGAACCAAAGGATAAATTTGTCGGAAAACCGGTTAAAGAAGTCATTGAGGTATATAGGAAAATATTGCCGATAAAATGTGCAACCTCTCATAGCTCAAGTCCATGGATCGATGAAGAAGGATTGTCTTATATAGACAGACTAGGACTTTATTATTATGAATTATTTGGCCGTCCCCAAAAAGGGAAACAAATCTATTTTGATATTTATTTTGAAGACACCCATGCAGAGGTGGATAGCTTCAAAAAGAAAATAGCAGAAGAAGATTGGGATAATTATGACCGGTATGTCAACTATTTCCAAGATTTTATAGTGAAAGAAATAGATATCCATCTTTGGGACTGGGGTACAAGGAAGAAGATTGAGTAAAGTATTCAACCATGAAAACATTATTTCTCATTATCTCCTTTTGGGCATCACAGATTTGACATGTATTATGTTTTCTATCACAGGAACATACGCACAGCATTTTGAATCCTTGTCCGAATGTAAAAGCAGCGAGGATACCTTGCGATATCTGCAACATATTTTTCTGGAACCCAAGGATAAATTTGTAGGGAAACCGGCCAAAGAGGTTATTGAGGCATATAGGAAAATATTGCCGATAAAAGGTGCAACCTTTCATGAATCGAGTCCATGGATCAATAAAAAAGGATTGTCTTATGTAGATAGATTAGGACTTTTTTATTATGAATTATATGGACTTCCCCAAAAAGGAAAACAAATCTGTTTTAAGATTTATTTCGAAGACACCCATGCAGAGGTGGATAGCTTCCAAAAGAAAATAGCAGAAGAAGATTGGGATAATTATGACCGGTATGTCAATTATTTCCAAGATTTTATAGTGAAAGAAATAGATATCCATCTTTGAGACTGGGGTACAAGGAAGAAGATTGAGTAAAGTATTCAACTATGAAAACAAATGCAAAATATATGCAACATATCGATTATAGAGATTTGAAATAATAAGACACAAGATAAAAATAAATACCAAAAACATGAAACACATTTACACCTTGCTCCTTGGACTGTTGGCCTGGAGCGCATCGATGGCCCAGGAGGGCGTGAACTTTCGGGACATTACATTCGAAGAAGCTTTAAAACAGGCGAAAAGCGAAAATAAATTAGTATTCATGGACTGTTACACCTCCTGGTGTGGTCCGTGTAAGAATATGGCGGATAAAGTATTCCCGCAAAAAGCGGCAGGTGATTATTTCAACCCCCGCTTCGTATGTGTGAAATACGACATGGAAAAAGGTACGGGCGTGGAGCTGGCAAAAAAATTCGAAGTACACGCCTATCCCACTTTCCTGATGATCCGCCCGGACGGTAGCGTGCAACACCGTTTAGTCGGAGGAGACGGTCTGGAAACCTTTATTGCCCGTGTAGAACAAGGTTTCGACGAACAAAACAATCTTTCCGCCCTGCACAGCCGTTACGAAAAGGGTGGGTTGTCTAAATCCGAACTCTTCCGCTATTGGGAAGTGTTGGAGGAGGTAGGCGAAGATGCCCGGGCGGAAAAAGTGTATGCCGAACTGCTGACCCTGTTGACAGACGAAGAAAAAACACAGGCCGCCTACTGGAACCTCTATGAAACACGGGGATGTACCATCGGCTCGCCGATGCACGACTTCATGCTAACCCACCTCGACGTATTGCGTGCCAATAACGGCAAGGAAAAAGTCGACCGCTATCTGACAGCCAAATACGACGACGCACTGGGGCTGTACATTATGGGTTACGACCGGAAAGAAGATGTACCTTTCGGCACACTGCAACGGAATGTACCGCTGTTGAAAGTGGCACAACAGAACGAACTGGACAAAATGCTGAAACTGGCGGAATTGGTATATCACAAAAAGGCGGATGAACTGACAGAATTAATTGAAAAACGGTTACCGGAAATGAGCGTACAGGAATTGAAAATGTATGCTTTCGGATTCCGGGGTATGATTTGGGGGAGCGAAAAGAAAGAAGCATCACCGCATATCACCGAACTAGGTACAAAATTGACGGAATCAGTAATCGCCGATATGGAAAAAAGAGCCGGCAAACTAACGGCGGACGATCTTTTTACATACACCATCCTCATCGATTCCTTTTATGGAAAGATGACACCTCTGCTTTACAAACGTCTGGCCGATGCGGGTGAGAAAGCAATGTCTACCCTGCCCGACAACGAAGAAAAAGAAAGAATGATCCGATATTATAAAGCATACCGCGAAAAAGGGAACAAATAAAAATTTATAAATACGGGGTTCGACCGGAAAATTTGTGTGTAAAAAATAACTTTTATACACAGATTTTCCGGTCGAGCCGTTTAGACATATCCGAGAACTGATTATACTCCATCATCACATATCCTCCAAAGTCAACAGGCGGATTTCTATCTTATATTTTGACAGGATACGCGCCTTGACACACTCGATCTTTTTCATAAATTCCTTATGGTCATAGTTACGTCGCAGACGTTTCACTTCTGCAATCAATGCTTTCTTATCCCCGGCAAAAAGGCCGATTATATCTATTTCATTCGCTTCCTTACCTTTCTTGCGTTCCCGCCACGAACCGATGGCTGAATATTGTTGGCTTTCCATCATCTTTAAACGGAAATACTTTTCAAACAACGGTTCTTTATATCCCTCAAAGACCTTATGCATCATTGAAAATACCGATCCCATTAAAATCAGCTTGAGATAGGTCTGCTTCCTATATTGGTCCCATAGGTTCTGTACATCGCTATAGACCGATGGATTGACGTATTCAAATTCCTGAAACTCATCAATGATAAGATTAAATTTGCGTGTCTTTGCCAATTCCATCACCATCTGGAACAATGAACGAAAACTCTTAATCTCAGGTGGTACATAAGTTCCCAGTCCAAAAGAAATAAGTAGGGTAAACTCCTCACATAGCGTGGTTTCATTTTTCCGACTGACAAAAAGATATACAGTAGAGCCCTCTCCCTTGGTAGCCTCAACTACAAGAGAAGTCTTACCGATACGCTGCCGACCAGTAATAACCGTCATTCTTGAATAACTATCATCATAAGATTTAATTTTGTAACCATTGTAATAGTTACGGTGGTTACAAAAACAGTAAATTTTGTCGAATTGTCAAAATCAGTACTTGTTGATTATGGATTCAATCTATATCGGATAATTTTCAATAAAGATTGTAAATAATGAAATTAAAATATATTTTTGCTTTGTTATTGACGAATTTCTAATTCGTTAACTCTGAAATAAACGGACGTTTTTTTTGTTTAAAGTTTATAAAGTTCATAACGTTTATAAGGTCCTTGTTTTTTGGTAAATATTTTTCAGATTACCGATTGGTAATAACTTTTCGGATAAAGTAAATTTAAAATCACTGTCTTGTTTTAAGGTGCATATTATCAATATTTTAATTTATTCATCTCCTCCCATTTTTTTATTTTTTAGGGCAATCATTTTTCACTTAAAACAAAGCTTTCAGTTATTTTTCATTTCTCATTTTTATTCTTCATTTTTTGACGATAAAATCGTCAAAAAAAACGTCCGTTTTAATTGGAAATAAAAATTAAGAAATATGAGATTTCAGTTTAAGGGAAAAAGAAAACATAAAGATTTATGGATTGTGATTATTATCATAACCATCCTGCTATTATATACCTATTATGAAGCGAACTTCGGAAAAAAAAGAAGATTACAACAAAGCGAATCCTTATCTTCATGTTTAGTAAATGCTCCCCTTCCAAACCAGACTTCCCCTTTATCAGGCCAATTTCCGAATGATTCGGGCAGGACTTCCTCCTACCATTGAATCGTCGGGCACATCTTTAGTTACTACAGCCCCTGCTGCAACGATACAACGGTCCCCGATCGTCACCCCGGGACAAATCACAGCTCCTCCTCCTATCCAACAATCATCGCCGATTGTAATGGGCTCGCCATGTTCGGCTCCTGTTGCGCGTTCCCGATAATCGATCGGGTGCATCGGAGCATATAATTGTACATTCGGGCCGATCAGTATATTTTTCCCTAAATAAATCCGGGCCGTATCGAGAATCGTACAGTTATAATTAATAAAACCATTCTCACCTCCGTAAATATTGAATCCGAAATCACACCAAAAAGGAGCCTGTATCACTAAAGAAGGATGGGCATTCGGTAAAAATTTACGAAGTAATTCACCTCCTTGAGTATAATCCCGGAAATAAGTCCGGTTATATTCTTCCACCCATTTCAAACAGTCACGGTGCAACTTCATTAACTCCGGATCGAAAGCATAATAAGTCTCCCCTGCCTGCATTTTCTCTTTTTCTGTCTTCATATTACGATTTAATTAAAAAGCCGCTGGAAAGCGGCTTATTATTATTCTAAATAAGTATATCCATACAAACCGGAGCGGTAATTGGATAAGAATTCCCTTCCCTCCTCAGGAGAAATGATCCCTTTTTTGACAGAAGTCGTCGCCCATACTTCAACGGTACGAGCCATCCGTTTAGGAGTAAATTGCACATACTCGAGAACGTCAGCAACTGTTTCTCCTTCAATAATTTTATCGATCACATATTCACCGTTTTTCACTTTGATATGCACAGCATTGGTATCACCGAACAAATTATGCAAATCCCCTAAAATTTCCTGATAAGCTCCAACCAGGAATACTCCGAAATAATAGGGTTCTTTATTGCTCAATTCATGTACCGGCAGGTGATAGGAAAAATTACGGGTAGAAATAAAATTATTGATTTTCCCATCTGAATCACAGGTAATATCCTGAATTGTAGCCGACTTTGTAGGCTGTTCGTTCAACCGGGAAATCGGCATAATGGGAAAAATCTGGTCGATCGCCCAGGAATCGGGTAAGGATTGGAAAAGTGAGAAATTACAAAAATATTTATCCGGTAACATCTTCGCAATCTTTTTTAACTCGTCGGGAGCATGTTTTGTCGCTTCGGCCATCTCGTATACTTCACGGGCAACGGACCAGAAAAGCCGTTCTACCTGTGCACGGGTACGCAAATCGATCAGGCCCAGATTAAATAAGTTCAAAGCATCTTCACGGCATTGCAAAGCATCGTGCCAAGTTTCCAACAAACGGGGCTGATTGAGATTTTCCCACAAATCATATAGTTCCTTCACCAGCTCGTGAGCATCTTCTGCCAAATCTTCATTTTCATCGAAAGCCGGAAGACTGGTACTGGCCAAGGCTTCAAAAACCAATACCGAATGATGGGCCGTCAAGGAACGTCCCGACTCGGTAATGATATTCGGCTGCGGCAATTCATTCTTTTCGCAAGCATCGACAATAGAAGAAACGGCATCATTGACATATTCCTGAATAGAATAATTCATACTATTCGATGTCGCTGAACGGGTACCGTCATAATCTACTCCCAATCCGCCTCCTATGTCTACAAAATTAATGTTATATCCCATCCGTTTCAACTCCACATAAAACTGAGAAGCTTCTTTCAGAGCTGTCTTTATACGACGGATATTGGTCACCTGACTGCCTATATGAAAATGAATCAGCTGAAGAGAATCGGCCATCTTATTTTTTTCAAGAATATCGAGAGCGTCCAAAAGTTCACTGGAATTTACCCCGAACTTACTTACATCTCCTCCTGATTCTTCCCATTTACCACTCCCTGAACTAGCCAGCTTGATCCGGATTCCGATATTCGGTTTCACATTCATTTTCTTAGCCAAACGAGCGATGGTTTTCAGCTCCATCAATTTCTCCACCACCAAAAAAATCCGTTTCCCCATTTTTTGAGCCAGCAAAGCCAGTTCGATATAACTTTCATCTTTATATCCATTACAAATGATCATGGCCTCATCATCGATATCGATCGAAAGTACCGCATGCAACTCTGGCTTCGAGCCTGCTTCCAAACCGATATTGAATTTATTCCCATGACTGACAATCTCTTCAACGACAGGACGCATTTGATTGACCTTGATCGGATAGATAATGAAATTCTTAGCCGAATAGCCATATTCCCGAGCAGCAGCCTGAAAACAATTAGAAATTTTCTCGATCCGATTATCCAGGATATCCGGGAATCGCAAAAGTACCGGGGCTTCCACATCACGAACCTGTAACTCCTCCATCAATTCTTTCAGATCGATCGAAGGTCCATCCGTTTTAGGTGTTACAGCAACATGCCCTTTTTCGTTAATCGAAAAATAGTTCAGCCCCCAACCGTTGATATTGTACAGTTCTGCTGAATCGTCAATACTCCATTTTCTCATTTCTATGCGTTGAAATCGATAATATTAGGTTTTTAAAATTCGTGCAAATCTAAGTGAATTAATCGACAATTAAAAGGTGTGACTTAAAAATTATTACGATTTCACACACAGTAAGTTAACTCAATATCCGACAATCCGGCACAATAGCTTTAATTTTATCGTCTCATCGCATCACTTTTCATCCCGGACCATTGCCCGGTTTCATTCTATTTCTATAAATTTCGAACGACTTAAAAGCAGAATAATTATAGTTTCCCGTTGTTCAGCATTCCTCTTGCCTTGCTGAAAGAATCGGAAATTCTGTCGAGATAAGATCCTCCGGACCTTCTGGTTAGAATCCTAGTGCGAAAACGACCTCGGAAAAGAGTAAATATACCTCAAGCTTTGTTCAATCCGTAAATATAGAGCAATACCCCACCTTTGATAGTATCGATGACCTGCTTACTGATATCCGGTGGTAAGGCGGGACAACCCAGACTGCGACCGAGACGCTGCTGGCCTTTCTGATCGGCGCGGTGATGGTGATTCTGGGCATCGGCCTGTTTTCCCTGGGCGCTGACACCGCCATGACCCCCAT
>OGQV01002647.1_pt1 | contig 10416 bp, 10 predicted proteins | sample 1553311 | NCBI WGS metagenome assembly OGQV01 (sample SAMEA2579976, study PRJEB22360) | human gut metagenome
CCTGTTTACCTCTTTCTCAGGAAGTTTAGTCTCCAGGATTCCCGGGGCGGTTCAGGATATGATTTTTACCTGTCAGAACATTATCAGATGGAACGTACAGGATGGATCAGGAAATGACGTTTTCACTCAGCTATGAACAACTGACCCGGTTTGCGGAAAAACGCATCCGGGAATGCAATCTGGACAGCCACGGCGTAACTTATCTCTGCGAGTCAGCCAAAGCCGGAGCCGTGCTGATCTTCTGGCATGAACTGGCCATAAATGGCTATACCTCAATGAATGCCATAAAGAGACAGGAGATCATTGACGCCGACCATCAGCGCCTCAGAAAGCTCATCTGGCCGGAGGATGACTGGAAATGACTCAGAGCCGCCGACCGTCGCCACTGCAGCGGAGAGTGCTGATTGTGCTGGCTGCCCTTGATGAAAAACGGCCAGGACCCGTGCTGACGCGGGACATAGAACGGGTGCTGGAGCAAAGCGGGGAAGCCCCGGTCTACGGGCCAAACCTGCGCGCCTCCTGCCGTCGTCTGGAGGATGCCGGCTGGCTGCGTACCCTGCGCGCTCCGAACCTGCAGCTGGCAGTGGAGCTGACGGACGCCGGCCGGGCCGTGGCACAGCCTCTGCTGCTGGCAGAACAGGACCGCCTGCGGGCAGACCTGCTGCCGCTGGTCCCGGCAGCAGGTCTGCCCGCAGGCGGCACTTCTGCCACTGATCTGGCGGTGGAGCTGAACGGCATAACGTATCAGGCCTGCCGTGGGGATTTTGTGGTGCGTCTCGACGGCAGCACCTGTCTGCAGTTATGGAATAAAGAAGGCAGGGTGGTACGCCGGGAGGGCGATCCGCTGGAAGTGGCGCAGTGGCTGCAGGCCTGTCACGATGCAGGAATGGAGGTTCGCGTACAGATAAATGAAAGTGCCGCTCCGTAAGAACACGCCTGTGCACGGTTTACACATCATCCCATGGTGGCAGCCGGTTAACTTTCCTGCGCCACCAGTGGAAAGAGGCCATGAGCAGTCCGGACAAAAACCCCCCCGTGATACTTATAATAATGGCCTCACCTGCCACCATTCCTGACGGCCCCCAGTAGATAAACCACATTGCACATCCCCAGGAAATGCCCCATAAGCCCCCCGTCAGCACCGTGACCTGCCAGAACGGCATAAAGGGTAATGGCGGAAGCCGGATACCCAGCCGCCAGAGAATACGCAGAAGAGGAGGGGCATAATTGCTCCGCCACATCTTTTTGCTGTCCATCAGGGCAATGGCCCGGGCTTTTTTCTGCTCAAAAGTCACAGGAGCACCTCCGTTCCATGATGTAAACGTGACACAGCTTATTGTTATTGATTATTATTATCATGCTGTGGTTATGTTGTCATGCATCAGTACACTGACAAAAGTGCAAAAGAAAGGAAAACTGGCAGATGAACAGAAAATATTATTTTAATAATATGTGGTGGGGATGGGTGACGGGGGGATATATGCTGTATATGTCATGGGATTATGATTTTAAATACAGATTACTGTTCTGGTGTATTTCTCTCTGCGGAATGGTTTTGTATCCGGTTGCAAAATGGTATATTGAAGATACAGCTCTGAAATTTACCCGGCCTGATTTCTGGAACAGCGGTTTTTTTACTGATACACCTGGAAAAATGGGATTGCTTGCTGTTTATACGGGTACTGTTTTCATATTATCTCTTCCGTTAAGTATGATATATATTCTTTCTGTTATTATAAAAAGGCTGTCTGTAAGATAGACAGCCTGTCTTATATTTTATTTAAATACCCCAGAACTTATGCCACAAGAATTATCTAAAAGTTGCCGTTCTACTCCGTTAGTTTGTAGTTCTATCATAGTCTTATTAACTCGATCACGAGGTCTGTATGACGGGGAAGCTTGCGCTGTAAGATTATATGATAATGCACATATTGTAATGATAGTTGTTTTTATCTTTGTGTTTAATGTGAAAATTTTATAAAGCATATAATGTTCCCTATTTTTATTTTGTTTATAATTTATTGGTTGTATGTTAAATCTATCATAAGTCTAATGATTAAAATGGTTAGTGGTGTCAGGATTAGTGAAAATAAAGGATGTAATATGCTATTCTTTCTCTGTAAGTACTTGAGAATACTAAACCATAGTACAAGAATGATTATGTACATGTAGTGAGAATTGGAAAACATAGTTTCTTCCCGTGTTAATGAGAGTATGTGTTTTTATGTGGGGATATGTACACCCCATATAGATGTATTATGTTATATTTATAATATACCTCGGCAAAATAAAAGGATTGTTATAGAAATAGGGAAGGCTATAAAAAAGCTTATATTAAGGTCTGTTTTCTTCTTAGAAAAATAATTCTTTGTTCTAATTATTATAGATGTAATCCCCCAAACAATAAAAAGAATGGAGCTGCTTGTAATTATTTGATATATCAAAATTGTTTTCCTCTATTTTTGTGTAGATAGATGTTAATGGCACTGGGTGCATTTATTCGTAATTTCTTTTTCCATGCTGGGCCAGCAGGAGCATTTGAACAGAAACTTGATTAATCATGAAAACACATCACTTATCGAAGAAAAAAAATATAAACTAACAGAATAACTATAGATGCAGGGAAAGCTAAGAATAAGCTTATAGCTGGGGCTGTTTTTTTGTTGAATTTCCAGTTTGTGACTCTGATTATTACAGCTATAGTCATCCAGACTATAATTAAAATAGAACTGCCATTGATAAAATCATATTTCAAAATAAATTCTCCTGTATTTGTCACTCAATCGGTGGTTTATGTGACTATATTCGCAAAAACTGGTCGCAGAAAAGTCCTGTTTTCAGCTTGGAAACCCGGTAATCAGAATAATGGATAGGGGAACAAAAATCTCTGTATAGAACGCTCCATTGAGGGAGAGAAAACGTGTCATTTTGACCCGTTCGGTATTCAGAACACACAAAACCGATCGCGGGTCGCTTTCGTGCATAGTTATGCAGCCATCTAAAAACGATTCTGGCGCGTTTTTCTGGTTTAGCCTGGTGTTTTCTTGTCTTTTTGCGTTTTTTGCGCCAGAAAGCGATTGAGGGCGTTTTACAGGGTACGTACAACGGGAGTTATGGTAAATGGATCGGGTTTTCGGGAAGGTTCGACAGGATTTGCCGTTGGGTGTAGTGTAAGCGACGGAAAAACAAACGCCCCTGAAATCATGTCCAGATCCGGCAGAACCAGCCTCATGCGCAGTTCTGGCTGGTTTTTGACGTTGATCGCGAGGGGGCAGCGATTGACTGGAGCGACCGGAACGCTCCCGCGCCGAACATCACCGTAAAAAATCCTGTGAACGGTCATGCTCACCTGCTCTACGCGCTCAATATCGCCGTGAGAACCGCGCCGGACAGCTCGGTTAAGGCGCTGAAATACGCCGCTGCGATTGAACGTTCGCTGTGTGAGAAACTTTGTGCTGATGTGAACTACAGCGGACTGATTTGTAAAAATCCGTTCCACCTGGAATGGCAGGTGATGGAGTGGCGAGAGGAAGCCTATACCCTCGATGAACTGGCTGATTATCTCGATTTGAGCGCCTCAGCGCGCCGTAGCATCGATAAACATTACGGGATGGGGCGAAACTGCCACCTGTTCGAAATGACGCGCAAATGGGCTTACAGGGCGATTCGTCAGGGCTGGCCCGAATTCTCACAGTGGCTTGATGCCGTGATTCAGCGTGTCGAAATGTACAACGCATCGCTTCCCGTTCCGCTTTCACCGCCTGAATGTCGGGCTATTGGCAAGAGCATTGCGAAATACACGCACAGGAACTTCACGCCGGAAACTTTCGCACAGTATGTGGCTGATACGCACACATTAACGTACGTTTTCGTTCCATTGGCCCTCACCCCCCGATAACGACCCAGGTAGCGCGCCGTATTCCCCCCGCCGGCCGTTTTCTTCGACATGTACATCAGGCGCGGAACTCATCGGGGCGCGGGAATGAAATCCCATTCAGACTCCGGATAGATTCAAGCAAGCCCACTTATCGTCAAAATCGGTGTTGCAAAAACGGGAGTGACCATAGATCCGTTTTCCAAGCGGACCCATAATATCGGCTGGTAAACATCACTCGCTAGTGCATTCTTTTTGTTGGTAATGATAATCATTTACATTCATTCTTTGATGTTTTATCATAATTAATGTTTTGTCAATAAATATATGGAAACATATTGTTTCAGATGGGAATATGAGAAAGTTCATCCTTATTTCTATGATAACGTTAGCTAGTGTTAGTCTGGGAGCCTGCAGACAGAATGTCACCATAAAGCAGGATGCGCCAGGGCAGAAAGCTTTCCTGACTGACGGGCAGATTTACGATTTGCACAGTGGCAAAATTATTTCTAGCAGCGAGCTTTTGGCGGATCTTGCTACCGCTCAACATCTTATTATTGGTGAAAAACACGATAATGCCGAGCATCATCAGATTGAGCTTTGGCTTATTCAAAATTTGCTCATCCAGCGACCACAGGGGAGTGTGTTGCTTGAGATGTTGACGTCAGAGCAACAGCCCCGAGTTAACCAAGTTAAATGTTGGCTGAAAGATAATCCTGTGGTTCGAGATAGCCGTGTTCAGGAACTACTTAACTGGCAAAAAGGGTGGTCCTGGGAGATGTATGGCGACATCGTCATGCAGCTATTACGTGGGCCTTACCCGCTGCTCAATGCCAACATTGGCCGGGAGCAGATATTGGCACTGTACAAAAAAAACGAATTTCCTAAAGGAAAAAAATCCACTGCACCTGTGGTACAAGAAGCTCTGCGTGAAACCATCATATCTATGCATGAAGGCAACCTTGAAAGCCAGCAACTGACGTCAATGCTCTCTATTCAGCAGCAGCGGGATCGCTACATGGCCCGCCAGCTTCTGAGTGCCCCGGTACCGTCGTTGTTGATTGCAGGTGGTTATCACGCGTCAAAAAGCATGGGCGTACCGTTACACATGGAAGATCTTGCCACCGGCACCCATCCAGTGGTGTTGATGCTTGCAGAAAAAGGAATGAACATCACAGTAGATCATGCTGACTACGTGTGGTTTGTAGCGCCAGATACAACAAAAAGGTAAACCATGGATGATGAATATTCTCCACTTCTCACAGTCGGTAAAATGGAGCAGCTGGTTTATCTGTTCTCTACTGCTTCATGGACTGATTTTCCTTGCGTTTATCTGGCGTTTTTCCGAAGTTCAGCCCGCTATGTCTCCTGCACCGGCGATCATGCTGCAATGGGCAGAAATTATAGAGGCTCCTTCTTCTCCACTTTCGCTTCCGGTGGGAATCGCTCAACAGGAGTCCGCAGTGACAGAAGAAAAGCAACAAACTGAGGACAGACAACAACGTCCTGTCACTGAAGACAGTGATGCAACCATTGAAATAACTAGGAAGAAAAAGTCATCCGATGGAGAAAAGAAAAAGACACGTCCACCTCGTAAGATAAAGGCTCAAACCAGCGACAGCAACCCCACAGCCGTTTCCAGTAATGCTGCACCTCAGGCTCTGGTCGAATCGTCCCGTATTGCTGCGCCTTTTAACAGTGACTCAACAAAGCGAGATAATTCTGAGGCATCTTGGGAAAGCAGAGTAAAAGGCCACCTAAACCGTTATAAACGTTACCCTGGCGATGCCAGAAAACGTGCACGAACCGGCACAGCCGTCGTGACTTTTACCGTAAACACGGAAGGCACTATTGTCAGTAGTTTCTTGGAAATCTCTTCAGGAACCTTTTCTCTTGACCGCGAAGCTATTGCTGTTTTAGAACGCGCTCAACCACTTCCCAAACCACCGCCTGAAATATTGGAGGGAGGATTATTTAAAGTAAAAATGCCGATTACCTTTAAGTTGAAGGAGTAAAGGGATAATTGGCCGTTCAAGTTCATTTAACTGAAATTTAATTTTCATTTTTATGCTGAACATTTTATCAAACTTTTCCACTGTCAAAAAAATCAAAAAGACAGTAGAACATAATTAATAAACAAATAGTTATACTTATCTTTATTAATATTATACCCAAGGAAATTTATGAACGTTATAAAACTGGCTATCGGCTCAGGCATATTATTGCTCAGCTGCGGTGCTTACTCACAATCCATCAGTGAAAAAACTAATTCCGACAAAAAAGGAGCGGCAGAATTCAGTCCGCTCAGCGTTTCTGTCGGGAAGACGACCAGTGAGCAGGAAGCTCTCGAGAAAACAGGCGCGACCAGTTCCCGGACAACGGACAAAAACCTGCAATCACTTGACGCAACAGTGCGTAGTATGCCTGGTACTTATACTCAAATAGATCCTGGTCAGGGAGCAATCAGTGTGAATATTCGAGGCATGAGCGGATTTGGTCGTGTAAACACTATGGTCGATGGTATTACCCAGAGTTTTTACGGAACCTCTACCTCCGGAACAACGACGCATGGTTCAACTAACAATATGGCTGGCGTACTTATAGATCCTAACTTACTGGTAGCAGTTGATGTTACACGCGGTGACAGCAGTGGCTCTGAAGGGATCAACGCCCTTGCCGGTAGTGCAAATATGCGTACTATTGGCGTTGACGATGTAATATTTAACGGTAATACATATGGCCTTCGTTCACGTTTCTCTGTCGGTAGTAATGGGCTGGGACGCAGCGGAATGATCGCCCTTGGTGGAAAAAGCGACGCTTTTACGGATACGGGAAGCATTGGCGTTATGGCTGCTGTGAGCGGCAGTTCTGTGTACTCTAATTTCTCAAATGGTTCTGGAATTAACAGCAAAGAGTTTGGTTATGATAAATATATGAAGCAGAACCCCAAATCCCAACTGTATAAAATGGATATCAGACCAGACGAATTTAACAGCTTCGAACTTTCCGCTCGAACCTATGAAAATAAATTTACACGTCGTGATATAACCAGTGACGACTATTACATTAAATATCATTACACCCCTTTTTCTGAATTAATTGACTTTAACGTAACGGCCAGTACCAGTCGCGGTAATCAAAAGTATCGTGATGGCTCGCTGTATACTTTCTACAAAACCTCAGCGCAAAATCGTTCTGACGCGCTGGATATCAACAATACCAGCCGGTTCACTGTCGCGGACAATGACCTGGAGTTTATGCTGGGCAGCAAACTGATGCGTACCCGCTATGACCGGACCATTCACTCAGCGGCGGGCGACCCGAAAGCGAATCAGGAATCGATCGAGAACAATCCGTTCGCACCCTCCGGCCAGCAGGATATTTCAGCGCTGTATACCGGGCTGAAGGTTACGCGCGGCATCTGGGAGGCAGATTTCAATCTCAACTACACACGTAACAGGATCACAGGGTACAAGCCCGCCTGCGATTCACGCGTTATCTGCGTGCCACAGGGTAGCTACGATATTGACGATAAAGAGGGTGGCTTCAACCCTTCAGTTCAGCTTTCTGCTCAGGTAACACCATGGCTTCAGCCGTTCATTGGCTACAGCAAATCCATGCGCGCCCCGAACATCCAGGAGATGTTCTTCTCTAATTCAGGAGGCGCATCCATGAACCCATTCCTGAAGCCTGAACGTGCAGAAACCTGGCAGGCGGGTTTTAACATTGATACCAGAGATTTACTGGTCGAACAGGATGCCCTGCGCTTTAAGGCTCTGGCGTACCGCAGCAGGATCCAGAACTACATCTACAGCGAGTCTTATCTGGTTTGTTCTGGAGGTCGTAAATGCAGTCTGCCTGAGGTGATTGGCAATGGCTGGGAGGGCATTAGCGATGAATACAGCGACAATATGTACATCTACGTTAACTCGGCAAGCGACGTTATCGCAAAGGGCTTCGAACTGGAGATGGATTATGATGCAGGTTTTGCTTTTGGCCGACTCTCTTTCAGCCAGCAGCAAACAGACCAGCCAACCTCCATCGCCAGCACCCACTTTGGCGCAGGGGATATAACCGAACTGCCCAGAAAATACATGACGCTGGATACTGGTGTTCGCTTCTTCGATAACGCGTTGACCCTGGGCACTATCATAAAATACACAGGCAAGGCTCGTCGCCTGTCGCCTGATTTTGAGCAGGACGAACATACCGGCGCAATAATCAAACAGGATTTGCCGCAGATCCCAACGATTATCGATCTCTATGGTACTTACGAGTACAACCGCAACCTGACACTGAAACTTTCGGTACAAAACCTGATGAACAGAGATTATTCGGAGGCGCTGAATAAGCTCAACATGATGCCAGGTCTTGGTGACGAGACCCACCCAGCCAATTCCGCGCGTGGCAGAACATGGATATTTGGCGGGGACATTCGTTTCTGATGACAATTTCCGCTAGGTTCAGACAATACGTTTTCTCTCTTATGTCAATTTTATTGCAGGAACGAAAAATGAATATTTTCACTTTATCCAAAGCACCGCTATACCTGTTAATTTCACTATTTTTACCCACGATGGCCATGGCTATCGATCCACCTGAACGCGAACTTTCGCGATTTGCCCTGAAAACGAATTACCTTCAGTCCCCTGATGAAGGCGTCTATGAACTGGCGTTTGATAATGCCAGTAAAAAGGTGTTTGCAGCAGTCACCGATCGTGTAAATCGTGAAGCCAATAAAGGCTATCTGTATTCGTTTAATTCAGATTCGCTGAAAGTCGAAAATAAATACACGATGCCATACCGGGCATTTTCGCTGGCGATAAATCAGGATAAACATCAGCTCTATATCGGACACACCCAGTCAGCGTCCCTGCGTATCAGTATGTTTGACACCCCAACCGGCAAACTGGTAAGAACCAGCGACAGGTTAAGTTTTAAAGCGGCAAACGCTGCAGATTCGCGTTTTGAGCATTTTCGCCATATGGTTTACAGCCAGGATTCCGATACCCTGTTTGTGAGTTATAGCAATATGCTGAAAACGGCCGAGGGCATGAAGCCTCTGCATAAGCTGTTAATGCTCGACGGGACGACGCTTGCCTTAAAAGGCGAGGTTAAGGATGCTTACAAAGGTACAGCGTATGGTCTGACGATGGATGAAAAAACACAGAAAATCTACGTTGGCGGAAGAGATTACATCAACGAAATTGATGCGAAAAATCAGACGCTGCTGCGTACCATCCCGTTGAAAGATCCGAGACCACAAATCACAAGTGTGCAGAATCTGGCGGTGGACTCCGCTTCTGACCGTGCCTTTGTGGTGGTATTCGACCATGACGATCGTTCCGGTACAAAAGATGGACTCTATATTTTTGACTTACGCGACGGTAAACAGCTTGGCTATGTGCACACAGGAGCCGGAGCTAACGCGGTGAAATACAATCCGAAATATAACGAACTGTATGTCACCAACTTCACTAGCGGCACCATCAGCGTAGTGGATGCCACCAAATACAGCATCACCCGTGAATTTAACATGCCGGTCTACCCAAACCAGATGGTGTTGTCGGACGATATGGATACCCTTTACATTGGCATCAAAGAAGGCTTTAACCGCGATTGGGATCCTGATGTGTTTGTGGAAGGAGCTAAAGAACGTATTCTGAGCATTGATTTGAAAAAGTCGTGATCGGGGGGAAAAAACATGGGATAAAAACTCCGTTATTCCACTAAACTGGCCGGACTAGGAAAAGCAAACATCTCTGTCCTGCCGGTACGCCTGTTACGCCGCTCCATGAGGCTGAGGAATCTCCAGAAAACGAGACAGGCACAGCATTGTACGATCAACTGATTTGTGCCAATAATTAAATGAAATCACAGCTATGCCTGTTCATGGGGTTCTAGGCCGGAACCCCAGATTTTTCCGATTGTTTGTTTTCTAACTGATTATTCAGTAGTTTTAGAGGGCTGACGCTCAGTGGAACGAAAACTCACGTTAAGAGGTTTTGACTATGATAAAAGTCAAAGTAGGGGTGAGTTTGGATATGGAAATTATTGTACTATAAGGAGAGCATGAAAAACCCTGGGGCAGTCACTGAATGAGGGACCAGCAGCGGTAAAATAACCAGCATAATTTCTGCATGGTCGATTTTTATACCGTGACAGGCTGTTTTTTATACTTGCACCGATTCCCGGGCACACTTAGCCTGTGTCAGGCCGGCATATACCTCAGCAGACTGATATCCCGCGCGTTTTTCTTCAGCCCTGATACATTCAGCCCCGCAATGGCCCGGCGGTATACCATCCGGCCGCCGCACAGCACGCATTCGAACGGGTCACGACTCAGGAACTGTTTCACCATTTGTGCATAGCACACTTTCGCCACTGCTTCCGGTTTATCCATCCCCAGAGCACGGTACACCTGCGGCAGCTTCTCTCCACACACCCGGTTGGCAAGGAACCCGAAGTACCTCACCATCTTAAAAAACTGAACCGCCCCGGGAATCCTGGAGACTAAACTTCCTGAGAAAGAGGTAAACAGG
>OGQV01002651.1_pt1 | contig 10402 bp, 10 predicted proteins | sample 1553311 | NCBI WGS metagenome assembly OGQV01 (sample SAMEA2579976, study PRJEB22360) | human gut metagenome
GGTACAGCCGAAACGCCGCTTTAACTGCCCGCAGGACAGTCCGGGCAGACAGCTTCGTGGTGGAGATCATAATGTTGAATGTCTTTTGTTCGATTTCTTCCTGCAATTTCACCACCATCCCTTGCCGCCTGCATCAGCGCAGCCACGAAGAAGCCGCAGAGTGCGCCGAACTCAAAAAATGCGAAACCGATGAAAAAATTCAGCATAACACACCTCAGACGATGCAAATGCAGGGCAGCTTCTGATCGTCTGCCATGAGTGTAACGCTGTGGCTCGCCAGAAACTTCTGGAAACGGTACACGTCATCAATGGTAAGCGAAATGAAGTTCCCGTCCATGTTGGTGCGTACCAGAATGACCGGGCCAGTCAGGTAACGCTTGCCCGCCATCTTTAGAACCTGTGCCGGATTGTAGCAGAGCAGCAGCGAAGTGTCGGGAAGATGGATGCTGGCATCGCTTTCATCGAAGCAGGGCAGAATGTCAGGGGCTTCATCCAGAGTAATAACCGTCAGTTCCATATCCGGCGCAATGGCGGCAAAGTAGACTTCACCGGGTTTCTTGCCACCTGCCAGAATGGTGCAGATGCGCATATCAATGGTGATCTCCTCGGAACGAATCATACGAGTAGCGGTGTTGTTCATAGGCTTTTTCCTCCATGTTTGCAAAAGAAAAAGACCCAAAGTGGGTCTTGCGTTTTATCTGATCGTCAGCGTTCAGCTTCATGCTTGCGCTTTTTCATGCGCTGGTCGAGCATCTTGAGAATTGAATTTTCGATTTGTTCTGACGAATAGTTGCTCGGAAAATATTTTTTGATAGAATCGCTCCTGAATACAACTTTTTCGGTTTTACTTTCTTCCAAAAGCCCAATGATTTTTTCTTCCATCTCTCTCGGAGTAGAGCTTTCGGGAAAATATTTCCGCAGGGTATCGTTTTTGATAACAACTTTGTCCAATTCGTCCTTTTTCGGTTCACCCATCACGGCAAAGGCAACGTCATACGAGAAATGACCTTCCTGCGCCAGCTTTTTGAGCCGTTGCGCCTGTGAAAGCGATGGGGCGTTTTGCGTGTCAGCCATAGCTTCAAGAAAATCTCGCTGCTGGCTTTCATCAAGATAAGAGAGTTCCACCGCAGGGTTAAATGAGATTTTCTTTTCGTCTACCATGTCCAGCAGTTCCGGGATAAGATTGGTTAAGCGGATAAAACGGTGTACTTGGTTGCGGCTATCACCAGCTTCTTGTCCAACAATATCAAGAGCTTGCAACTTCATCCCAACTTGGGATGAAGTTAAATCTGACCTAGCACCTTGCCTTTTCAGTGCATCCAGTTTCATCTTATAGGCAAATGCCCGCTCACTCGGCAAAATCTGTTCGCGCTGAAGATTGGAATCAACCATGAGCAGAACAGCGGCATCGTCCGACATATCACGGACGATAACCGGCAGGGTTTTCAGTCTAGCAAGCTGTGCAGCGTGTTGGCGGCGATGGCCGGAAATGATTTCGTAGCCACCATCCGGGCGCGGACGAGCAATCAGCGGATTTGTGACACCCAACTGCTTTATGCTTTCTACTGTGCGCTGCATAGCTTCATCATCAAGCACCTTAAAGGGATGGTCTTTGAACGGATACAGCTCATCAATGGGAATTTGCTGTACCTGTTCGCGCTGTTCTTCCTGCCGCGTTTCTTCGGTGGAAAAAATATCATCGTAGCTGTTCAAACTGACGTTTAAGCCGTTTTTCGGCATCGGCCAACACCCCCTTTGCGATGGAATGATAGGCTTCTGCCACTTTGCCTTTCGGGTCATACTGGAAAATGCTTTTTCCGGTCGTGCTGGTTTCGGCAGCGCGGACAGAACGGGGAATTGTCTGGTCGAACACTTTCAAATGCTTTCCGTAGGCTTGCCGAATCAGATTGCTGATTTGCTGCCCATAGATGGTGCGGCTGTCCGTCATGGTGAGCAGGATGCCCTCAATTTTCAGTTTCGGGTTTATCTGCCGCCTTACTTTCTGCACGGTTTGAAGCAACTGCTCCAGCCCTTTTGCCGAAAGATATTGTGCTTGCACCGGAATCAGTGCGGAATCTGCCGCTGCCAGCGCATTGACCGTCAGCATACCGAGAGAGGGAGTGCAGTCAATCAGAATATAGTCGTACTCGCGTTTTGCGCTTTCCAACACCTGTTTCATCACTTTCTCCCGGCTCATGGTATTCACCAGAGCCACTTCCAGTCCGGCCAGTTCGATGTTGGCCGGGATAAGGTCAACGCCCTCCGCATGGTGCAGAATCCCTTCGCCGGGTGGAATACACTGGTCGTTCATGGCTTTCTGCATAAGAGTGGAGAGTGTAGTGGGCAGTGCATCCGGGTCTTGCCAGCCCATACTGACAGTAAGCGAACCCTGTGGGTCAGCGTCCACAAGCAGAACTTTCTTGCCCTCCATTGCAAGCCCTACGCCCAAATTTTCACAGGTGGTGGTTTTGCCCGTGCCGCCTTTCTGGTTGATAACGGCTATCGTTGTTGCCTTTTTGGAAATTTTCATCACCTCCGAGCTGCTAAATCATGGTTGACTTTGTTTTGATAATAGAGCTGTATTGTGGTTGGAGCATTGAATAGTGCGGCCAGAAGGTACTGCTTCATATTCCGTATCGGGGAAGTGTTCGCTGCCAGACAGTCCAGTACGAAGCGGATGTGGTCTGCATTCAACTTTTTTAGCCGACTAAGCACAACTTCGGCGGGCTTATCATCGCCAGCGATTCTTATGAGTTTACGCTTGCTGTCACAGGTGTCCACCAGCAAATCTACGATCTGATAGATGGTATCTTCATCATCCGGGTAAAGCCGGAGAAGAAGTTCTATCTCCAAAGAACGTGAAAAATATTCTTCGAGCAGTTTACGATTCTTCATTTTCTCCAATTCATCGGAAAGGATAGGATTCGTATTATTCCGCTCTGTCTTACTCTTTTTATTCTTATTACATCGTGATTTGGGCGAGTCTTGACAAGCGTTTTTAGGACTTCCAGATTCGTGATTTTCACGATTCTGGACACGCTCATTTGAAAGGTTTGACGAAAAGTTTTTCACATACACCAAACTCGGTTTGCCCAGTCCACGGCGTTTTCGTTCAATTAAACCAAAATTTTCAAGTTCCCGGAGTAGCTTGGTCGCTTTGTTGTCTGCGCAACACAAAGCCCTCTTGACATCCTCGATCGTGAAAATGATGAACACCCGGCCTTGCTTGTCGAACCATTCATTTTTAACAGAAAGGCTCATGCGGTCAAGCAGGATGCCGTAGAGTGTTTTGGCATCGGTTGACAGATTTTGAAACCGCTGCTCCTGAAACAGTGCTTTGGGGATGCGATAGAACGAAAAAAGTTTTCCGGCCTGTCCATAGAAGTAGTCGAGCGTCATACAGTTCTGTCAAGGATGAAAAAATGACGATGTTTCATTGACATGGTTGACAAATCCTCCTTATGAATAATTCGTGCAAACAAAAAAGCGCAATCTCAATTTTTGAAAATCGGAATTGCGCCATGTAACTTAGTAGGGGAGAATGGTCATTTGTCAGGGTCGGTTGACCACAATTTGACCACAAAAGAAACGAAACATCTTGACATCTAACGAAACAGAATGATAAAATAATTTTGAAATTTGATGATACTGCGTACAAGTGGTATCGGAGTGTCCATTGCGTTTTTGAGAGAAGCACAATGGGGTTCAAGAGGCCGTGAGTTCGATTCTCGCCACTCGGACCATAAATCCAACGATTTCACGTTAGAAATCGTTGGATTTTTTTGTTTATAGGCTGGCCTCATTTGGTTTCGACCACAATTTTGACCACAATGCCAAAGATTTTATCTGGTCTAATTTGACATAGCAACGCTGCTTATATAGAGTGAAGCACTACTTATAAATAGTGGTGTCAGGAATTGAGATTTTGTGATACCAAAAAAGACACCCTCGCTTTTGATAGGAATCTCATGCAGGGATGTCCTTATCTCAACGCGAAGGTGTCTTAATAACGAGGGTCAGATGCCACGGAACGTAAAGGTGAACTCCACAGGCTTGGTCACATCAGGAATATACTCCGGGTGGACATTGGCACCCCAGCTGTCATCGCCGCCAACGCCCATCTGCTCGCCGATGGCACGGATGACCGTGTAATGGACCGGGGGCAGCTCGTAAGGATGCTTGGCACTCTCCATTTCATGGGGAGTGTAGGGCAGCGCAGAGAAGAACATGGGCTTTGCGGCATCTGCGGTAAACAGCAGCCCGCGGCCCTTGCGGTCCACTACCTTTGCCCAGCGCACAGCGGTCTTTGCACCGCACTCCTGCGGCACAAGGTACTGTGCCATGTTGTCTGCGACCTTGTTCTGGTAAATGCCCAGCTTGGCACCATGCTGACGATCCCAGTAGGTCTCCGCAGGGCCGTTTCCGTACCACTCCACCGTGTCGTAGTCAGCGTCGATCTTGAACAGTACGCCGAACTCCGGCATTGCTGCAAGTCCTTCCACCGGGTCATAGTGCAGGGTGGTCTGGATGCGGCCATCACCGAACACACGGTACTGCAGGCTGCACTCTGCTGCGGGGCTGGTCTGGAGGTTATAGAGATAGGTCACGACCACGCTGTCGGCTTCCACCTCGCAGGTGGGGTTCTGGAGGATGGCGCCGCCATGAACAGACGGAATCTCCTTGCCGATGCCCTTGGTGGTAGCGTACAGGCTTGCCAGCTTCCACTGACCGCGAACGCCGCCCATGTTGTTGCCGCAGTCGTTGTCGGTGGGAGCGCGCCAGAAGTTGGGACGGGGAATCTCCTGAATCATCTCCTTGCCGGCATAGCGGTAGGAAGTCAAGCCGCCATTCAGATCGGAGAACAAAACATCGAAATTCTCACCCCGGACACCGATGTTGTGTGTACCGTGCGTAACGGTAAACGGCGTGACCTTCTTGCTGGGAATGGAACGAACCACAGCGATCACACCCTGTCCAAAGGCGACTTCATGACCCTTCTTTGCCCAGCTGGTGTCCTCCTTCAAACGGAAGCTGATGGTCACTGCATATTCACCGGGGAGCGCAGGAACCATAAACGGCAGCGGGAAGCTGGAACGCTCTTCGGGAGCAACATCAATATTGGTCAGTTCCTGTTGCTGATACAACTTTCCATCACGATGCAGCAGTGCAACGCAGTCGAAAGCATCCGTAGAGGTGAACAGGTTCTTATTCCAGACTTCAAAGCCAGAGTTGTCGATGGAAATGGCGATGTTCTGATAGCAGAACTTGACCTCCTGCATCTTGGGAGAAGGAGCACGGTCACCACCGTAGGCAATGCCGTTTCCGCTGAAATTATAGTCGGTAGGACGCTCACCGAAGTCGCCGCCGTAGGCTTGGAACCACTTACCGTAGCGGTCTTTTTTCCAGATGGACTGGTCGATGTAATCCCAGATGAAGCCGCCCTGATAGCCGCAGTCCTTCTGGTCGGCAAGTTCCGTGTACTTGTGCAAAGCACCGTTGGAGTTGCCCATAGCATGAGAATATTCGCACTCGATATAAGGCCGCTTATCGCCCTGTGCCAGATACTCTTTAATGTCCTTGACAGTGCTGTACATATGGCTCTCGATATCGGTGGTTTCGAGGAAGCGGGGATCATTGACCACACCTTCGTAATGCACCAGACGGGTGTCATCAAAGCGGCGGACCATCTCGGCCATCTGGAGCAGGGTCTCACCACCAAACGATTCGTTGCCCAGAGACCAGATCAGAACAGCAGGGTGATTTTTGTCACGCTGGTAAGTGGAATTCATGCGGTCAAACAAGACAGCTTTCCACTCCGGCTTATCATTGGGCAAAACGCCCTCGATGCCGCGAATGCCCGCCTGATGGATGTCCCATGTGCCATGGGATTCCAGATTGTTCTCTGCGATCAGATACAGACCATACTCGTCGCACAGGTCGTACAGTTCATCCTGATTCTGGTAATGGCTGGTGCGGATGGCATTGATGTTGTTCTGCTTCATGGTGATGATATCCCGAAGCAGCTCCTCATGGGTGTGTACGCCCACAGCACGACCCGTAATGGAGCTGAACTCATGACGGTTGGCACCCTTGAACACGATGCGCTTGCCGTTGAGCAGCATCCGATTGTTCTTCAACTCGAACTTGCGGAAACCGACTTTCTGCCCGGTCACCTCTACCAGATGGCCTGCATCGTCCAGCAGCTCGATTTCCAGTTCATACAGAGCCGGGTCCTCTGCACTCCACAGGTGGGGGTTCTCCACCGCATGGCTGAACAGAGCAGAGCCGCCGTTCAGTGCGATTTTTTCGGAGAACACTTCCAGTTCACTGCGGCGCAGGGTCAGACGGGCTGCGCCCTTACCCTCCACCTGCAATGCAACTTCCAGCGTGGAATGAGTAAAATCATCCCCGGAAAACAGCGTTTTGACGGATATATCTTCCAGATGCACGGTGGGGATGGCGTACAGCCACACGCTGCGGAAGATGCCGGAGAAGCGGAAGAAGTCCTGATCTTCGCACCAGCTGGAGGAGGTCCACTTGAACACCTGCACAGCAAGTTTGTTCACGCCCGGCTGGAGATAGGGAGTCAGATCGAATGCGTGTGCGGAGAAGCTGTCCTCGGTGTAACCCACATAAGACCCGTTCAGCCAAAGAGCCATGCCGCTTTCCACACCCTCGAACTCGATGTGGACGGGCTTGCCCTGCATGGATTCCGGCAGATCGAAGTATTTTACATAGCTTGCCACCGGATTGAACCGCTGCGGGATCTCGCCCGGCTGTACTTCTTCACGGCCATCCCACGGATACTGAATATTCGCGTACTGGGGAATGTCGTAGCCCTCCATCTGGATGTGTGCCGGAACATGAATGTCATCCCAGCCGCTGCAATCGTAATCTGTCTTTTCAAAGCCGGGGATGGCACTGGTGTAGTTCTTTGCGTAGGCGAATTTCCAGATACCGTCCAGCTTCAGCGCCAAAGAAGAGGAGCCTGTCCGATATTCTTCGCGGGAAGCGTAAGTACGGAAACTTGCATGAGCATTCAGCACGTTTTCCTTGAAAAAGGTGGGGTCTTTTACTTTTGCAAAATCAAATGCAGCCATAGTATTTCCTCATTTACCTTTTATAATTTTATAATATTTCTCCAGCCTCCCCGGAGGAATCCAGCGATTCCTCCGGGGAACAGCAGATGAAGGAGAAATGATAATGGCTTGTTATCAGACTGCTGCACGCAGTTTTTCATTTGCCTCTTCGACCTTCATACGAGAGAGAATGAAGGTGATGATGGCATCCAGAGCAAACGGAATCACCAGATACATGATCTTCAGCATATTGATGCAGGAATCCGGCTGAACGGTCAGAGCGCTGTCAAAATGGCTTGCTGCCAGCAGCCAGCCGGTGATGGCAGTACCCAGACCGCCGCCCAGCTTCACACCGAGAGAAGTGCAGGAGTACATCGTGCCATCCACGCGCTTATGCTTCGTCAGCCAAGTATATTCAGAGCAAGCAGCAATCGCAGCGTTCATATCGCCCTGCCAAGGACCCTGACCAAGAGCTGCGATTGCAGTAAAGAGCAGCATCAAGGTCACATTGCCGCTGCCCATGTAACCAGCTATAGCAACCAGTGCACGAGAAATCGTTGCCAGAGTATAGCTCATTACATTCAGCTGATACATTCCATTCCACTTTGCAACCAAGGTCGGGGTGAACACCAGTGCGATGATCAGAGGAATGTTGATTGCCCAAGAGAATACACCGAACAGATTCTGGTTGCCAAGGATGTAGGTTGCATAGTAGGTGCCCATGCTGATCATGGCACCGTAGATCTGCTGCAAAATGTAGGTGACGCAAATCATCATATAATATTTGTTACCAGCAAGCAGTTTTGCAGCCTGAACCAGATTATACTTTTCGTCCTGCTCAATTTCCTTTTTGTTGGTGGTATCCACCAATTCGCCTTCCGGCAGTTCCTTCACGGAGAAAACGGAGAGGGTGTTGACAAGCAGACCGATGATGGCGTAGATGATTGCAACCGTGCGCCAACCGGCAGCACCACCGCCCAATGCCGTAACAGCACCCAGCGTGATGGACTGGATGAGCAGGCTGGTGGCAAAGGCGAACATGAAACGCCAAGAACCCATCTCGACCTGTTCGGCACTGTTCTTCGTGACGAGAGCAGTCAGTGCAGAGTAAGCAATGTTGTTGGCAGTGTAGAATACAGCGTTCAGCAGAGTATATGCGATCAGGAACCATGCGTACTGTGCAAACTGTCCCAGATTGGTCGGGATGGCGAAAATTGCCACCAGCGTAATGGCACAGCCAATGTAGCCGTACAGCATCCAAGGACGGGCTTTGCCCATCTTGGAGTGCGTTTTGTCAATCAAGGAACCAAAGAAAATGTCCGTCACACCGTCCAGCAGTTTGGAAACTGCAATCAGAGTGCCGACAATACCGGGGTTCAGGCCAACGGTGTTGGTCAGATAGATCATGACGAAGGAGGACAGGAATGCATACACCACGTTGCCTGCAATATCGCCTGAACCATAGCCGACTTTATTATACCACTTTAGATAACGTTTCCCAGTCATTGTGCTTTCTCCCATCTTGCTTGTTTTGTGTGGGCGCGACCAATCTGCTGCGCACTTCAGACTGGAATTCTCATTACGCAAGTTGCCCAAATCTCTTGCGTTTCGTCTGAAAATATTATAAAATCTAATGGAATGAAAAGATATAGACAAGATGGAACAAAATATGCACAAAATCAAAGAGTTTGTAATTTTTTGATAGAACATTTCCCAAATCACTGTAAAATCTCTGAAGATGAGGAGGACGCAGGGATGTATTTCAACTCAGGATATTTGAACAACTCCCGTTTGGATTTCAAAGACTACTCAAAGCCGCTGGTCGTAGGCAGTTGCGGCACTTATCGCTTGAAAAAACGCCCTAAGCTGCCTACTTTTTGGGCAAAGGGTCGCAGAGACTATCAAATCCTCTATGTGGCATCTGGTAAAGCACACTTCTGGTTCGATGGTGTTGAGGAAGTGGTGACTTCTGGACACATGGTGCTTTATCAGCCGAAAGAAATCCAGAAGTATGTCTACTATGTAGAAGATCATCCAGAGGTATTCTGGATTCACTTTACAGGATATGATGTCAAAAACATCCTGAACTATCACGGAATACCCTTGGACAAGCACGTTTTTTACAGCGGCACACTGCCGGATTACAAAATGCTGTTCCGAAAGATCATCCGGGAACTGCAACAATGTGAATATGGCTATGAAGACTATATTGCTGCTCTCTTCAACATCATTCTGCTTTTAGTAAGCAGGCAACAGCAGGAAAGCGAGAAAACAACTACAAGCATCCCCGAAGAAATCGAAGCCGCCGTTGCCTACTTTAACGAGAATTATAATACAAAGGTCAGTGTGGACGATTACGCAGAATCGCTGCATATCAGTACGAACTGGTTTATCCGTAATTTTAAGCAGTACATGAAAATAAGCCCTGCACAATACATCCTGTCCCTTCGGATGGTAAATGCACAAAGCTTATTGGAGAACACCGAATACAATATTGGAGAAATTGCAGAGATCGTAGGGTATGATAACCCACTCTATTTTAGCCGGGTATTCAAGAAAGAGTATGGTGTCAGTCCGGCACAGTACCGAAAGAATCTGGAAGAATCTACTGAAAAATGAGAAGGATTCCTTATAAATAAGAAGAGTAGAACCATGCCGATAAAAAATGCGATCCACAGCCAACAAGTCTACGACCCAACGGATGAATCCATCATGGCAGAGCAGGAACTTTGCATGGAATGGCTATTGGAACAGCTCCCGAATGGATATAGCGACCATTATGTGCCGGATGGCTTTGTACGAGATTAGAGTGTATACAAGGAGGTCTCTTTATGTTAGAGCATTTTTTCAAATCGCTAGTTGCAACAGTTTCTGACCCTTACCAATGCAATCGCATCACGGATGCGTTGGCGGCAGCTGGAATTAAATTCTATTGCAAATCCAAAGATGTCAATCGGCATAACACATTTGATCAAGCAAGAATTGGAACCCTCGGCATAAAACCGCAGTATGTCACAGAGGTGTTTGTGGACAAAGAAAATGCTGATATGGCTCTGCACATTATACATACCCTGTCATAAGCCCAGAGTTCCCCTGCGAACAAAATATTCCGATATAAAAAGGGACGCTGCCGCCTCTGGGTGAGAGGTTGCAGCGTCCTTTTGGCATCAGAGGGCGAATGATCTGTCAGACTAAACGGCTCCCAACGAATGCGATGCTTTTAGCTTGCGTTTTCCTGTTCGTCAAGAATGCGCCAGCTGTCCATCAGGTCTGAATTTTCCATAATAAAGGTGTGGGCGGTATCCTGTCCCCACGAGTTGTCG
>OGQV01002666.1_pt1 | contig 10354 bp, 10 predicted proteins | sample 1553311 | NCBI WGS metagenome assembly OGQV01 (sample SAMEA2579976, study PRJEB22360) | human gut metagenome
AAAGCCGAAGATAAACAACGGATCCAGAATCGTATTGATAATTGCTCCCGTAAGGGTGCAGAGCATGGAAAAACGGGGACTTCCATCTGCACGGATCAGATGGGAGCCAGCCGTGGTCAGAATCAGGAAGGGGAAGCCCCAGGAGGTGATTCCGGTGTAGGAAAGTGCATAATCCAGAATATCTGATGTGGCACCAAAGGCGTGCATCATAGGTTCCAGAAAAAGCTGTGTGATGAGGCAGAGCAGGATACCAAGAGAGAGCATCATGTTGACAACATTGCCGACACAGGTTTTGGCTCTCTTTTCCTCGCCTGCACCCATAGCCAGATTAAAATTAGCAGCACCGCCGATTCCGCACAGAAGGGAGATGGCAGTACAGATGATCGTGAGGGGAAAAGCCACGTTGGTTGCGGCATTTCCAAGCATACCGACACTTCGGCCGATGAAAAATTGATCGACGATATTGTAAAGTGCACTGACCAGCATGGCAATGATGCTGGGAATTGCGAATTTTGCCAGTAGGGAATTGATCGGTTCCGTACCCAGCGGGTTGTTCTTTTGGATTTCTGTGTTCATAATTCCTCCTTGTTCAAGGCGTGTCTGAGAATTACCGGAATAGGTGTTCAGACACGTTACCGTATCTATTTTAGTCTGTCTTTTGAACGTAGTCAATCCGATAATAGAGGAAATTCCTCACAAATTGGAACCCACATCTTGTAGAAAGCAATTTTGAGATAGGTTTTGATGCTTTATGAATAAGCGTCTTCTGAATCATTATGAAATATGGTATAATGAGCGAAAGGTTAGTTGGGAGGTTTAGAGTCGTTGGGGAGAGTAGAAGGGAGGAAACGTGTTGCCGGAGATTTGTATGAGAGAAAATTTTGTGCCGAGGGCGGTGGTATTTGACATGGACGGTCTGATGTTTGACAGTGAGCGGGAGGTGCAATATGCCTGGGATGTGACGGGGGAAGAGATGGGGTATGGGAAATTAGGGCACAATATCTATCATACCTTAGGCTTAAATAAACGTGCGCGGGAGGCCTATTTTAAGGAGAAATATGGACAGGATTTTCCCTATGAGGAGTTCCAGGAGCGCTACCGCAGTGTGGTGTATGAACATACAAAGCAACAGGGAAGTCGTGCTAAACCGGGGCTGTATGAATTGTTGCAATCGCTTGCGAAGAGAGGAATTCCTATGGCGGATGCTACTTCTTCCAGTCCTGAGCACGCAGCTTTGTATCTGGAGAATGGAAAGATCAGCGGCTATTTCCAGACGGTTGTGACTGGAAACATGGTGACGAAGGCAAAACCGGATCCCCAGATTTACCAGATTGCCTGTGAGAAACTTGGGGTGAAACCAGAGGAAGCCTTGGCTCTTGAAGACTCTTATAATGGACTTCGGTCGGCACATAGGGCTGGAATGAAGGCGGTGATGGTGCCGGATTTGCTGAAAGATCCTTCACCGGTGGAGGACATTATCTATGCGAAGGCGGAGACGCTTCTTGAGGTGAAAGAGATGTTTGGGTGGTAGTTGAGCCAGATGGAAACGAAGTATATTTTTCCATTTTTACCCAAATCTCTTGACGCGTAGTTTTGATTTTGTTATAATAATTTTATTAATTTAACGGAGTGAATAGATCCACGCAGCTCTGGATTTGTGTCTGAAGAGACGTATAGCAGAGTGAGCGGATAGAAATGTAATAGCAAAAAACGAAGGAGGTGCTTTATGGAGAATTATTTAGCTTACACACAACTGGGAGATAAGAACAGTGAGAATACTTTGGTATTTTTACATGGATCTACGATGACAAAAGAGGGAATGCTGCCATTAGCAGAAAAATTTGAAGAATATAATTGTATTTCCTTAGATTTGACTGCACATGGGGAGTCTGAAGGGGAACTGCCTGAAAGTATCAGTGACATAGCAGGAGATGTGGAAAGTACAATTGAGAATCTGAAAGAACGGAATATCATACAGGGGAAACTTGTTTTACTGGGTTATTCCATGGGCGGAGCAATTACATGTGAGATAGCATTACGGAAGAATACGAAAGTAGATGGGATTGTGTTTTTAAGCAGCGCTGCTGATTTGAAGCATTATACGCCTGCGGTAGATCAATTGAAAAATATTGCTGTGGAAAACTCAAAACAGAAGATATTCTGGACTTTTTGTTTGGCAATTTAGTAGGGGAAGCTGAGAAAGAGCGCATTAAAAATGCATTTTTAGAAACCGGTGTAAGAGATGAAATTGGTTATAATGATCTGATGATTTCAAATGCTTATGATTGCCTTGATAAAACCGGAAGTATTGATTGTCCGACATTATTGGTTCATGGATGTGAAGATAGCATAATATTACCTGTTGCTGCTGTTGAAACATGGAAGCAAATTGAAAATAGCCAATTGCTTATGGTACCTTATGGCGGACATGCGTTAATCTATGAAGACACTGCAGTCGTTGCTGAAAAAATTAAGGGTTTTGTGCAGAAGGTATTCTAAATGAAAGGGATTCCCTGCTCAGCTGACAAGATAAAAGAAAAACATCGGGTATTTTAAACCGATGTTTTTTGCGTAGAAAAAGGAGTTGTATGATAATCTTATTTTGTGAGAAAGAGGCAATACTGTCGAAAGGATAGGCGTTATGAGAATTTATGGACTTCAGAAGTTGACGCTGTTGGATTTTCCGGGGAAGGTGGCTTGTACGGTTTTTTTGGGAAATTGTAATTTTCGGTGTCCCTTTTGTCAGAATGGTAATCTGGTGCTGCGGGCGGCGAAGGAGCCGGTTATCAAAGTGGAGGATGTGTTGGCAGTCCTTGAAAGACGCAGGGGGATTTTGGATGGGGTTTGCATTACCGGCGGAGAGCCTACGTTGGAGGCGGAATTATCCTGCTTTATGAAGCAGGTGAAGGAGATGGGGTATCTGGTGAAGTTGGACACCAACGGATATCGTCCTCAGGTTTTGAAGGAGTTGGTTGGAGCCGGATTGGTGGATTATGTGGCGATGGACATTAAAAATGCACCGAACCGGTATGAAGAGACGGCAGGGCTAGAGGGATTGGATTTGCTGAAGATTCAGGAATCTGTGGACTTTTTGATGGATGGTAGGGTTCCGTATGAGTTTCGGACAACAGTGACAAGGGAGCTGCATCGTAAGGAGGAGTTTGAAACAATCGGCAGGTGGCTGAAGGGGTGCAGCAGGTATTACCTCCAGAATTACAGGGAATCGGAATTTGTGATACGTCCGGTATTCAGCGGGTATGCAAAAGAGCAGTTGGAATACTTCCGGGAGATTTTGCTCAGGACAATTCCAGTGGTGGAAATACGGGGAATTGATTAAGCGGGTATCAATTTATTCCAGTGGTGTGCACGTTCCGTTTGCGTGGGATTTGGAACAAATTCCACGCAAACGGGAAGGCACATATGATACACGGATTGCTCCGCATTTCATGCTCCCGCAATCCTAAAAACATTTGAAATCCGCCCCGTTGGGGCTGCTTTCTCATGTTTTACGGGTCCCAAAGTCATGCTTTTTCATGCAAGCATGAAACGCATAACCTTTTGACTCTGGTATCATATCATTTTTAAACATGCTCCAGCGGTCTGTACCAGTAACCTGTTTTACCAGAGAATGTATATTCTTTGGAGAGACGGCCGGGCTTGAAGTAAGCAAAGCCAAACATGGCAGCCATAAATTGTTCATTGGTGTTGTAGATGCCGGGAACGCCGAGAATATAGGCGGCAGCAAGACCGGAGGTTGACTGGCCCAGCAGCAGGTGGTGATAATTCTGGAAACCATGATGAATGAATTGATTACATCCGATGCGGAAGCCGTGGGCACGAAGTTCCGGAAAGTCTTGGACGGAGATACGAACACAGTCGGAAATTTCATCATCATCAAAGGGGCGGATGGCGTTGTAGTTTTGACGAACCCAGATCCAGGGGTTGATGCGGGGGGCTGCCTCAGCGGAGGTCATATGAATACTGCCGGTATTTTTTTGAGCTCCAGGTTCAGGCATAGCTGCTTCGCCGGAAGCGGAGACTGTTTCAGGAACTGTGTCGGCTTCTAGTGAAGTAGCAGAAGCAGGAAGTGTTTTGTCTGAAGAGTCTGCTTCGAAAGTTGACAAAGTTTCGGATGGAGCGTCCATTTCCGTGTTAGATTGTGCTGTGGGCATAGCGTGTGTTTCAGGCAGAGGTTCTGTTTCGGTTATGGTGTCTGCCTGAGCTGCGGTATTCGGGGAGGGAGCAGTTTCGGATTCATAAGGGACATCAGAGTCAGATGTAGCTTCTGATAGAACTGCATCATCAGACGCAGGCGCGGGTCCGTTTCCTTTAGATAGAGCAGCTGTTTTCTGGTCTGCGGAATGTGCAGGTTGGAATTGACTGGGCAGAATGGGAGTTTCGTCCCATTGGGTGCCATAAAATTTCTGATTCGATGCAGTCAGGATCAGTCCGTTAAAATCTGTCACAGTATATGCGGTTCCGGCAATTCTGGAAGGGAATGTCAGAATTCCGGAGATGCCGTTTTTGCCGGAAGTGATCTGTCCGAGAGGAAACCCCTGAAGTTCAGTGCCGATCTGAATAAACCCGTATACAGTAACGGGTGTCTGGGAGGGCAGGGAAAATACATTTAACTGGAATTGCATACGGCAGATGCCGGAACGCAGTTCCACCTTAACAAACCCTCGGTTTTCAGATTTTTTTTCTGCTATGTATTCATAGAGATAAGAGACAAAACGTTTATAATCAGACATAGATAGCCCCCTTTTGTTTGGAAATAGCTGTGTGACGGTCAGGAACTGTTAATAAAGAACTCAGATGAACATTTATACAGCGTCCTTGTCACAAGCTATTTCTGAACAGTTCCTTGCGTCAGATATATCTTACTGAAAAACTATGCGTTCAGGCAGAGAATTATGAGTAGAATAAGAAGAAGGAATGAGGAAAGAGTTACATGGATCATGAGTATTATATGAAAGAAGCAATCCGGCAGGCACGGAAGGCGGAAAAGCTGATGGAGGTGCCGATCGGGTGTGTGATTGTTTACGAAGGAAAAATTATTGCCAGAGGATATAACCGGAGAAACACAGATAAGAATACATTGTCCCACGCGGAGATGAATGCCATACGGAAAGCAAGTAAGAAGTTAGGGGACTGGCGGCTGGAGGGGTGTACGCTGTATGTGACGCTGGAGCCATGTCAGATGTGTTCCGGAGGTGGTGATTGGCTGTATGAACCCCAAGGCAGGCTGCGCCGGATCTGTCCTGAATTTGTTAGAGGTGCAGGAATTTAATCATCAGGTAACAATCACGCAGGGGATTCTGGAGGAAGAATGCAGTCAGATGATGAGTAATTTTTTTCGGAGACTCAGAGAAATGAAAAAAGAGAAAAAGTTAGAAACTGCTCAGAAATAACCTGCGCAGGCTGTACAGGTTATTTCTGAACAGTTCCTTAGCCGGGAGGCGTGCGGCAGAGTGTGAAGGAGCCGTACCTGACGGCTCCGGTTCTGTATAGATATGGTTTCTGAATGAACATCAGATAAATCTGGCAAAGAAAATACTATAAAAGAGTATACACCATGGTTTTGCAAAGATAATAATTGCTGTGAACTTCTTTGAGGGCATCGGTGTCAGTCCTGCAAGGAAACAAAGAACGTCGTCGGGAGCCAGAGGGAGAAGAATAGCTGCAAAGAAAATCCAGAGAAAAGATCTTTTTTGCGTCCATCCAAGGTATTTGTGATAGTTTTTCTGACCAATCATGCTTTGCACAACCTGAGAGCCGTATCTTCTGGCGATAAAGAAGGCAATGATGGAACCGGCGCTGATACCGATATAGTTGATCCAGAATCCGCCGGCGGTTCCGTACAGAATTGCCCCAACAGCGCATCCCAGAAAACCGGGAAGCAGTGGGATAACTACCTGAAACAGTTGGATGGTGCCAAGCGCCAGAGGACCAAAAAAACCGAATTGCTGGATATATTCCTGAAATGTTTTTACGGAATGGAAATGTCCGTCAAAGTAGCTTTTGATTAAAAATATAAGAATTGCGCCGCAGGCAGCGAAGCCCAGCAGCCTGGCATACTTTTTCACGTTTGCAGCAGTATCTGACATAGTAGTAATCCTTTCTGTATCCTTCGGGTTTTATGATAGAATATAGTTTACCCTAAATGCATTAATTGCTGATAAAAGATGTCTTAAGAATTTTTGAATTTTGAACTTGTTTTCCTGCGCGATTTGCCCAGCTGCCGAGGAGTCCGTACACAGGCTCTTGTTTCTTGTGAATTTATGGAGTAAAATAAGAAAGAATTGAATAGAATGAATCGATACGGAAAGGAGTATTTACAAGATGAGTTTCAAGGAAATAGATATTAAAAAATTGGAAAAGAACCCCTTTGCCATGATCGGCGATGAGTGGATGTTGGTTACTGCAGAGAAGGAAGGAGCGGTCAATACCATGACTGCATCCTGGGGCGGCGTAGGTATTATGTGGGGAACGACAGTTGCTACCGTCTATCTGCGTCCCCAGCGTTACACCAGGGAGTTTGTGGATGCAGGTGAGTACTTTACGTTGTCTTTCTTTGGAGGAGAACAGAAGAAGGCTATGGGCCATCTGGGCAGTGTGTCAGGACGTGAAGAGCCGGATAAGATTGAGAAAGCAGGTCTTCATATAGCGCAGATTGATGGTCAGCCGACCTTTCAGGAGGCTTCTCTCGTGCTGGTATGTAAAAAGTTATATGTACAGGAGATGAAACAGGAGTGCTTTGTGGGTACGGAAGAGATTGAAAAATGGTATCCCAATAAGGATTTTCATTTTATGTATATGGCAGAGATCGTGAAAGCATATGCGGCTGAGTGAAGACATACGACAGGATAACAGAAAGGAACGAACAAGGAATGTGGGTTGCAGACGGATGGAATGATTATGAGGTACTGGACACTTCCAATGGAGAAAAACTGGAACGGTGGGGAGCGTATATCCTGGTGCGTCCGGATCCCCAGGTGATCTGGGATACGCCCCATGACCACCCGGCATGGAAGAAGAAGAATGGACACTATCACAGAAGCAATAAGGGCGGCGGAGAATGGGAATTCTTCCGGCTGCCCAAGCAGTGGTCCATTCAGTATAAGAAATTGACGTTCAACCTGAAACCATTCAGCTTTAAACATACAGGTTTATTTCCCGAGCAGGCTGCGAACTGGGATTGGTTTGGAGATAGGATCCGTAACGCGGGACGTCCGGTAAAGGTTCTGAATCTTTTTGCCTATACGGGAGGTGCCACATTGGCAGCAGCAGAGGCGGGAGCAGCAGTTACTCATGTGGACGCATCCAAGGGGATGGTAACCTGGGCCAAAGAAAATGCGGTGTCTTCCGGATTAAAAGATGCACCGATCCGTTGGATCGTGGATGACTGTAAGAAATTTGTGGAACGGGAAATCCGCCGCGGCAATCACTATGACGGGATTATCATGGATCCGCCGTCTTATGGACGGGGTCCAAAGGGGGAGGTCTGGAAAATTGAAGAGGCGATTTTTCCATTTATACAACTGTGTGCACAGTTGTTAAGTGAGAAGCCTCTATTCTTTCTGGTAAATTCTTATACGACAGGGTTGGCGCCGTCCGTGTTGACTTATATGATTTCCACGGCATTGAAAGCCCATGGCGGAAGCGTGGAAGCGCAGGAAATCGGCCTTCCGGTTACCTCTTCCGGACTGATTCTGCCCTGCGGTGCTTCCGGACGCTGGGAAAAATAGTTAGAAATGCAAGAAAAGTAACAAAAAGTTGCAAAAAAGAATCGTGCGTCCTATAAGAACTTACAAAATGAAAATAAAATGCAAGAATCTCTTGACAGACGGTCATTTTCGGGCTTAAAATTATGTTCGGTCTATAATGATTAGGAAACAGTTTGTCGAGGAGGAAATTATGAAACCATATGCACAGTTAAGCAAAGAAGAACTGCTTGCGCTGAAAGCAGAATTGGAAGCGGAATATAAGGAGATCCAGGGAAAGGGTCTGGCTTTGGATATGTCCAGAGGAAAGCCGGCAAAAGTTCAGTTAGATTTGTCGGAAAAGATGTTAACCATTATTTCTAAGAATGAAGAAGCGGTTGCTGAAAATGGTCTGGATTGCTGTAATTACGGCGGACCGATTGGTATTCCGGAAGCCAGAAGACTGATGGGAGATCTTGTGGGTGTTCCGGCAGACAATGTGATTATTTGCGGGAATGCCAGCTTAACAATTATGTTTGATACGGTTTCTCGTTCCATGACGCATGGTGTTATGGGGAATACTCCCTGGGCAAAATTAGATAAGGTAAAATTTTTATGTCCGGTACCGGGATATGACCGTCACTTCGGAGTTACGGAGTACTTTGGTATCGAAATGGTGAACGTGCCGATGACAGAGGACGGACCGGATATGGATCTGGTAGAAAAACTGGTTTCTGAAGATGCATCCATCAAAGGAATCTGGTGTGTGCCGAAATATTCCAATCCACAGGGGTATACCTATTCAGATGAAACAGTGAAGAGATTTGCGAATCTGAAGCCGGCAGCAAAGGATTTCCGTATTTTCTGGGATAATGCATATTGCATCCACCATTTATATGAAGGAGAAGAGAATCAGGAGCAGATTCTGGATATTCTTTCCGAATGTGAAAAGGCAGGAAATCCGGATATGGTATATGAGTTTATCTCCACATCCAAAGTAAGCTACGCAGGAGCAGGTATCTCTGCAATTATTTCTTCCAAGGCAAACCTTGAGGACATCAAAAGACATATGAACTATCAGACCATCGGACATGATAAGCTGAATCAGCTGCGCCATGTTAAATTCTTTAAGGACGCAGATGGTGTGAATGCTCATATGATGAAACATGCATCCATCCTTCGCCCCAAGTTTGAGGCTGTTTTAAAGGTGCTTGAGGAGTCTTTGGGAGGACTTGAGATTGCTTCCTGGACCTGTCCGAAAGGCGGATACTTCATCTCTTTTGATGCGATGGAAGGATGTGCAAAGGCAATCGTTGCAAAGGCAAAAGATGCAGGTCTTGTAATGACAGGTGCAGGTGCGACTTATCCGTATGGGAAGGATCCGAAAGATTCCAATATTCGTATTGCTCCGTCACTTCCGACACCGGAAGAATTGGAATTGGCGGGAAAGTTATTCGTGTTAAGTGTAAAACTGGTGAGCATCGACAAATTGCTGGAGAATAGATAAAGATTGGTTTTGAGACTGTGCAGGAAGGAATTCTCGCACAGTCTTTTTTAAAGATTTCTTACATTCACAAAATTCCTTTACCATCCAGATTTCTGGTGCTATACTAAGACTCGTAGACGGAAAGTTTTAGTAGGAGCACAGGATTATGAGAAAACGGAAAACAGTGAAAAAAATATTATTGGTTATTCTGGGAATATATTTGGGGGTCAGCCTTTTCTTTCATTCTCATTTCTTTTCCGGATCACGGATCAATGGAATTGACTGCAGCAGGATGACAGTGGAGCAGGTGAAGGAAGAGATTCAAAAGCATGTGATGGAATATCAGCTTACGCTTAAAGTCCGGGGAGGCGGTACAGAGATCATAACGGCAGAGATGTTGGGACTTACTTATGTGGATGACAAGGGTGTGGAAAAGCTGATGGAAGACCAGAACGGCTTTGCGTGGATGTTTTCTCTGGGGACAGACAAGAATTATGAAATGGCTGCCAATACCACATACGAAAAGGCGGTTGTGGAGGAGATTCTGAATCGTCTGGACTGTTTTCAGACGGAACAGGTGACGGCACCTGCGGATGCATTTATACAGGAGACAGATACAGGATATACCATTGTCCCGGAGAATCAGGGGAATACGCTGAAACGTGAAGAAGTGAAGAACGCCATCATTGATGCGGTAGATACCGGAAAGACAGAAATCAATCTGGAAGAGTTGGATTTGTATGAAAAACCTTCGGTGTTAAGCAGTGATGAGGCGCTGAATGCAGAAGTACAGCAGTTGAATACCCTGACATCTGCCAATATTATTTATGATTTCAAGGACCGTCAGTATACGGTAGACCGTTCCTTAATCAAAGAGTGGCTGGTAAAGGGAGCGGATGGGAATTACAGCCTGGATGAAAGCAAGGTTTCCGAATGGGTTAAAGATATGGCATATGATACGGATACTTTTTCTTTAAAACGGGAATTTAAAACTTCCCTCGGCCCAACGATTACACTGCCCAAGCACAGAGGTGACTATGGCTGGGTAATCAATAAAAATAAGACGACGCAATCATTGATAGAGGCGATTAATGGCGGGATTCAGGAGACAAGAGAACCTGTTTATTTATATAAAGGTGTGGAGCGCGGAGCCAATGACATCGGC
>OGQV01002669.1_pt1 | contig 10338 bp, 2 predicted proteins | sample 1553311 | NCBI WGS metagenome assembly OGQV01 (sample SAMEA2579976, study PRJEB22360) | human gut metagenome
ATGCAGGAGGGTATAAAGTACGCTCACGACAGAGGTAAAAAAGTGTACCTTACCGCAAATATTCTTCCGCATAATGATGATATTGAAGAATTTGAGGAGTTTGTCAAAGATATAAAGAATTACGGCTTTGACGCAGTGCTTGTGGCGGATTTGGGGTTGTTTGATATGATGCAGGAACTTGCACCGGAAATACCTATTCATGTAAGTACACAGGCGAATAACATTAATTATCGCTCGGCAATAAAGTGGTACAAGATGGGTGCAACACGTGTCGTGCTTGCAAGAGAAATGTCGTTTAAAGAAATTGCGGAATTTCAAAAGAAAATTCCTGAAGATTTGGAGCTTGAAGCATTTATACACGGTGCTATGTGTATATCGTATTCTGGCAGATGCCTTTTGTCAAACTATATGACGGGACGTGACTCAAACATGGGTGCTTGCGCACATCCGTGCAGATGGAATTACAAACTTGTCGAGGAAACAAGACCGGGTGAATATATGGACGTGTTTGAAAACGAAAGAGGTACGTTTATATTTAATTCAAAGGACTTGTGTACAATCCGTCATATACCTGAGCTTGTGCAAAGCGGTATTGCGAGCCTTAAAATCGAGGGCAGAGTAAAAACTTCTTATTATGTTGCAACGGTTGTCGGGGCGTACAGACGTGAGATTGACAGATATTGTGCCGATCCCGAAAATTATGTGTTTAATGAAGCGGAATACGAAGAACTTTGCAAGGTCAGTCACAGACCGTATACAACAGGTTTTTATTTCGGCAAGCCGGATGAAAATTCACAGGTTTACACGTCAAGTTCGTATATCAGAGATTACGACCTTATCGGTATAGTCAAGTCGTATGACGCGGAAAACGGCATTGCAACGATTACACAGAGAAACCGTTTCTTTAAGGGTGACGAAATAGAGATAATTCAGCCTATGAAACCGTTTTTTGTACAGACGGTTGACAGTATGTGCGACGAAAACGGTAATGAAATCGAAGTTGCAAATCACGCAGAGCAGATAGTTAAATTTAAAACGGCACAGCCTGTTTGCGAGGGTGCAATGCTTAGAAAGAAAAAGTAAAAAAACAGAGCAGATTTAATAAAAAAACTACTTTTTTTATTAATCTGCTTTTCTTTTTTGAGAGAATATGATAATATAATTTATAACGGCAAATTTGAGAGAGGAAATTTATAAAAAAGGAGAAGGTTTTATGAAAAACAATGTTAAAAAATTGCTTTGTGCGGCATTGTCAACGGCAATGATTGCGGGAAGTATCGTATTGCCTATGACAGCAAGTGCGGAAACAACACCTATTTTTGACGGTGATACCGTTGAGCAAGAGTGGAAATTCGACTTCGGTGCGGCAGGAACAGATGCGGAAGACGGTTATACACTTGTAACACCGGACACAAATTATGTTACTAATAAGGAGTATGGTTTTCTCGGTATTGACGTGGACTCATACAAGCTTGGAAACCGTTTGGACGGCTTCGGTAACCAAAAAGGACAGGCTATAAAGCTTAAAGCCGGTGGCGGTACAGGTCTTAATGACGCAATCGGTTCAGTGGGAGAGGACAGCTTCGGAAATGCCGGTGACGTATATTATCCTACACGTTTTGCACTAAAAGCAGATGATGAGGCATATTACAGAGTTCGTGCAACAGTAACAACTCTTGATACAACAAAGGATGCTGAAATTTCACTTTACACAGAAAGAAAGCACCCTATATTCACAGATACAAAGGTTGAGGCGGGTCAGACAAAGACAGTCGAGTTTTCTGTAAGACCTACTCCGATTTACTACGAAAAGTCTGAGCCTAAGGGCACTATAGCAGACGGAATGGTAAATGTGTGCGTAGCGGGTAAAAACTCTGCAATCGCATCTATCGAAATTCAAAAAGTACAAGAATACCCTGTATTTTGGGTGCTTGGTGACTCAACAGTTACAGACGGTAACTGTTCATTGCCATTCTTCAGACTTCAAAACTACACAGGTGTAGGTACAGGCTTGACAAAATATTTGCCGAGAAATTATGCAATGGTAAACGAAGGTGAAGGCGGTCTTAATGCTGCCGATAACTACCACTTTAATATGGTAAAGGATCGTATCAAAGCAGGCGACTACCTATACGTTGAATACGGTCACAACCATAAGAGTGACGGACCTACAGGTTATGTATCAAACCTTGATAAGTATTACAATGCTTGTCACAGTGTAGGTGCAACGCTTGTTATCGTCAGCCCGATCGAAAGAATTAACACATTCACAGACGGTGCATATCAGCACACATTGGACGGCTTTGCGACAGCCGGTGCAAAGTATGTTGCAGATAAGGTAACAGCCGGTGCAACAGATATTGCATATGTTGATTTGAATTCATACAGTTTGGATTTCTATAATAAGATTACAACTGATAACGGCGGTGATTCGGGTGCTATTAAGTTCTATTTCCAAACAGCTAAGGGTGGCGGAACAGACCAAACTCACCCTAACGATGCAGGTGCTGAAAATCTTGCATATGAATTCGTTAAGGCTGCAAAGGCTGTAACGGACGAAACACAAAAGGCTGCTTTGGCACCTGTTGTAAATAACTTTACAGACGAAACACCAAACCTTGTTTCAACAGAAATCACAAGTCTTGGCAGTGCACCTAACTCTGCTTGGCCGCAATACGTTGTTCCGACAGATAACGAATATCCTGTTGTAATTAAAGATATTAAATTCAACGAAGCCGGTGAGGCGAATTATGCTAAGGTACTTGTACAAGACGCAAAAATAGACCTTGGTGCTTACGGTATTATCGTTATTACGGTTAAAGACGAGAATGGTGAGGAAAAGGGTAAGATTTATGCTATAGACCAGGTTGATAACTCAACAGGCAACGGTACACAGGAAATTACACACTTTACGACAGACGTAAAACTTGAAGAAGGCGATACATACACAGCAACAGTATGGAAAGCTAAGGACAATGGCGGTGACACAGGTCTTACCGTTGACCCTGAAAATGTACAATATTCGGCTGAATATATTCCGACAGATGTAGAAGAACAGTATCTGTTGAATGAAGATAAAGACGGAAACGAACAATTCGGATTTTACAGTGCAACATATGACGGTAAAACATCATCATTGAAAGAATTTAATGATTGGACACAAATCGGCAGTGCCGGAATAACAGCATATCTTAACCAAACAAGTGATGAAACAAAATATGTTGAAATCACATCAGACGGTGCTAAGAACGGCAGTGCCAACCAAGGTTCGTTCTACTATTCAAAAGACCTTTCAACTGAAATCGGTACAACAGGCAGATACCTTGTTTCAGCCGATGTTCAGTATGTATCGGGCGGCGGTATGACATTCAATCTTGTAACGGGTCATAACGATAAAAATTTAGGCGGTACAGAAAGCCTTAACTTGTTCACAATCGGTTCGGGCGGTGTGATAACTGCCGGAGATAAGACAGTTGGCACAATATCTGCAACTGCACTTACAAACGTACAATATATTCTTGATATGGATTTAGGTAAAGCGACTGTATCGGTAGGCGGCGGAACACCTGTTGAAATTGCACTTGACAATTATCAAACAACAGAATTGACAGTTACACCGTCAAAGATTACTCAATTCCTATTCGGCGGAAGTAAGGTTGCATTTGATAATAAAGTAGCAAACCTTTCAGTTGCAAAATTAAAGGATCAAAAACTTCCAAGCTATACTATTGGTGTAAGAAGTAATGATACAGCAAAGGGCAGCGTTACACTTTCATATGCAACACCTGAACCTACAGCGACAACAGAACCTACAGAGGCAACTGCAACAGCAGCTCCGACAGCAACTGCAGAGGCTAAAGATAATGAAACAGCAACAGTAAATACTTTGGCAGACGGTGACGTTACATTGACTGTTACTGCCGATAAAGCTGTTGTAACTGCAACAAAGGCTTTGACAGCAGTTCTTGTTGAGGCACAATATGCAGAAAACGGAACAATTAAAAAGGTTACAACAACTCCTGTGACATTTGAAGAGGCAGGTGTACAAGATTACACAGTTACAACAGGAAGTAAGGTAATGCTTTGGGATTCACTTCAAAAAATGACTCCGTTGACAGCAAGCAGTGTGGCACCTGCTCCGACAGTTGCTCCGACTGCAACACCGATTCCGGACAGTGAGTATACAATGGAAACACTTCCTCTAAACAATGTTGTAACATTAAAGGCAACAGCAAATGAAGGATATGTATTCCGTGGTTGGAAGACTGAAAGCGGAACAACACTTTCAATGGATGATGAATATACATTCAGACTTCGCGGTGACTCAAGAATTGTAGCTAATTTTGTAAACGCACCAACAGTTGCGGATATTACAGATTTTGAACTTTCACTATCACCTGCAAGTGTTAAGTCAACATCGGGTTCAACATCGACTGTTTCGATTAAAAATGCCAAAGACGCGGCAGGAACACCTATGGACGCTGTTACAAATACAGATGTTGCATGGTCTTGCGATGAGACGGGTGTGACAATAGCCGCAGACGGTACTGTTACAATCGGTGACGGTTTCTCAATGGGCGATTCATTGACAAAGAATGTTACAATTAAGGGTACGCTAAACGGCGTAACAAAGACAGCAATATTGACAGTATTCGGTTATGAATATTACGAAGATATGGCAGAGGGTTCGACTAATTATACAGGTCAGTTTATGACTATCAGCGGTAAAACAGCAATAGTTTTCCCTGGCTCATCACAGACAAAGACATTTACATTCGGCTCACCTGTAACCCTTGATAAAACAACAACAGTTAAGTTTGATCACGTGTGGTCAAAGAGTAAGACTTGCGGTCAGCTTAGAACTCTTAACTTCAAGAATTCATCAGGCACAACAATATTCTCAATGACCTATAAATGGGCGGCTTTGTATGCCGGAAGTACCGCAACAGACGGACTTGAAGCGGCGGCTGTTGAACAAAATAAATATACCACAGTAACTGTTACAGTTGATCCTGAAACAAAGGTTGTAACAGTAACAGACGGTACAAAATCTGCAACAACAACTCTTGCAGACAATGCAGGAGATATTGCGAGTGTTGATTTTGCGTCAGCAAGCTCAGTTCCGAATCCGGAGGACAGAGCAATCGGTATCAGCAATTTCACAGTTATAAAATAATAACGCTTAAAGCCGAGATTACCGACAATTACGGCAGAGTGTACAGCAGTGAGTTTTTCCAATAACAAAAAAGACCGCGAAAGCGGTCTTTTTTTGGTAAAAATAATCTACAAAAATAAAAAATGTACAACTTGAATTTTGCATTTTAAATAAAAATTGATGTGCTTTTTTGTGCAATATTTTTGTTCAAAGTTTCTTAATAATATTGCACATACAAAAAAAATATGATACAATATATACCATATAGATGGGTTGAGTTTGTGCAGATTTACTTAAATCGACATACGATACCTGTTAAATTAAACAAGACTTGGAAACAAGTTAAGGAAAGAAAGGGAGAGAAGAAATGAAAAGTAAAAAACTAATTTCATTACTTTGCGCCGCTGCTATGTCAGCATCTGCTTTCGCAGGCTTGACAGTAACAGCAAGCGCGGCAACACCTGTTTACACCTTTGATGGAAGTGACATCACAGGCTTTTCAGGTAATGGAACTCTTGCACAAGTGAGTGATGACAAGGGTGAATATTTCTCAATTAAAGCTAATGGCAGCAGTACATATTCTGCAACATTGACTTTACCTGCAGATGCACAATTAACAAGTGCTGACGGCTACACAATCGAATACGATGCAAGACTTCATAAGTCAAATGGTATGGGTAGATACGGAAGATATACTCAAGTTGCATTCATCGATTCGTCAAATGCAGCTAAAGACTCCAGAGACTATGGCCCATACGGTGCATTGTTCTCAGGCGGTAATTCAAGTACTGAAACAGGTCAAGGATATACAGCAGGTGTGGCATCTTCATTGTCTGCAAGATACCAACTTGACGGTACAATCGTAAATGACCCTGGTACAGAAACATTGGCTGCTGATAATACATCAGTAACAGGCATTGCTGATGATATGTGGGTTAGAGTACAGACATACGTTAAAGGTGATGTAGCTAAAGTAACAGTAATAGATGTAAATAATAATAAAATAGTTGATGGTGTTGATTATATCAACAGTGCAACAAAACTTGATACTATTTATGTAACAGCCGGTCGTGGTGATGACAGTGTTACAGGACCTGGTGAAGTATGCCTTGATAACATCAAAATTTATTCGGGTGAGGCAGAAACACTTACAACAGATGGTTTGAGAGGCGTTGTAGCAGCAGCCACACCAATTCCTGAACCTGAAACAGTATCCGGTTCAGCGCAAACTCTTGCAGCCCCGGCATCAGTAACAGATGCTTATACAGCTGACTTTAACAATGCTACTGTAGGAACTGTTGCATCAATCGAAACAGAAGATCAAGATGCAAAAACAGTTGTTGATGGTATGAAAGTTAAAGTTGGTTCAAGAAGTACAGGTGCTGATACAAAGACATATGCCGCAATCGCAAAGGTTGCTACAGGCGATAATGCACTAAAACTTGCTGCAAACCAATTCTCAACAAATGGTAGAGGACCGGTTGTAACTCTTGATGATACAAAAGAAATTTCATCAGGCGAAACTGCAATTATGGGATTTACAACATATCTTTCAGCCGCAAAGGGTACTGATGAAGGTGGTCTTCCGAGATTGTTCTTGATTGACAACACAACAAATATTGATGGTAACGGTTGTGCAAGAGATATACTTGCAGTTATTACAACCGAAGATGCAAGCGGATATACAAACGGTGATACACCAATCGGTATTCAGGTAACAGAAGGTTGGCACACTGTAGTTGTTGCAGTATCAGAAGGTACATACAGAGTATTTATTGACGGTAAATATAAAGATGGTGAAGGTAAACTTAGCCCTGCAGTTAAGGGTACTAAGGTTGGTTCCGGTTCAACATCAGCTCAAGTAACTCATCTTCCAAGCTTCGCAGTTGAAAATACAAAGTCAGACAGTGGTACAGCTTATTCAAAAGCCTTGATTGATAATGTAGTTGCATATAAGATTACAGATACACTTGATGCTAAGTATCTTCCAACTGAAACAGCAGCTCCGACACCTGCTCCGATACCTGCAAAGGTTACAATGAGCGTTGATGAAACTGCTAACACAGTTACATTGACATCAGATAAGGATACAGATGCAGTTCTTGTTCAAGCATCATACAGAACTGATAATACATTGGATTCAGTTAAGAAAGTTGTTAATCTTGAACTAAAAGCTAACGAGGCTAAAACGGTAGCTTCAACAGATTTGGCTACATTCACAAAGAATGACAAGATTATGATTTGGGATAGTCTAAAGACTATGACACCGCTTGCTAATGCTTATACAGTAAAGAACGGTGCCGCTCAAGCAACAGCTAAGCCGGCTCCGACAGCTGAACCTACAGAAACTCCTGAAGAAACAGCTGTTCCGACAACAGAGCCGACAGAAAGTCCTGTAGCAACAGCTGAACCAACAGCTGAACCAACAGCTGAACCAACAGACACACCGGCTCCGACAGCAACAGCTGTTCCTACTTATACAGTAACAGGTACTGTAGACGCAGGTGTTAAATCTGTAACTCTTACAGATAAAGCAGAAGCTGAAAATACAATTACAGGTACAATCGAAGATACAGCTGTAACATTTACAGGTGTTAAAGCCGGTACATATACAGTATCAGCTGTAGCTAAAGATGATTACAAAGATTTAACAGTAACTCCTCAAGAAATTACAGTTAGCGGCAATCTAGCAGGTGTATTCACAGTAACAACAACTGCTAAAGTTAAGAGTGCTGTAACTACTACAGTAACAGGCGGTACTGCTACAGTAACAGGCGCAACAGATTTGACAAGCGTTGCAGAAGGTACAGAACTTACAATAACAGCTACAACACCTGCTTTGGGTTACCTTGCTGCTGATCCGACAATTACAGTAACAAAGACAGACGATGCCGAAACAACAGTAACTGTAGCAGAAGGCAAGTTCACAATGCCTGCATACCCTGTAACAGTAACAGTTGCATACGCAGCAGACCCGACAATGAAAGTCATTGATGCAGAAGCATCAACATGGGTAAAAGGTGATGACACAACAGCTCATGGCAGTGATGAATTGCTAAAATTAGGTCAATGGACAAAGGGTAAAGATGATACACTTAGCACAAATGAAGCAACACTTCTTAGATATGCAGGTCTATCAGATGTAGATAAAGATAGAATTATTTCAGCTAATTTGAACCTTGATGTTGCATCAACAAGCTATGATGCAAATCAAAAACGTTGGGTAGATTCTTACTTCCTTGTAGGTGCACTTTCAAGTAATGATTGGGATGCATCAACAGCGATATATACGGATTATCAAAGCATAAGAAGTGATAGTTTGACAGATACAAAGGTATGGACAGGAACAAAGGATGCAACTACAGCCTCTACTGAAGATCATGGTGCATTCGCCACAGCAAATGTTCCTGTTACATCATTAGTAAAGTCTGCAACAACAGATAAACTTTCTTTAGAATTAGCTGTAGGAACAGCAAGAACACAGGTGGTTAAGAAAGCTCCAAAGTTAGTTCTTACAATAGGTCAAGCGGTAACTTTTAATGTTGCAAGTGGCGAAACAAAAGTTGAAAAAGCAACTGTTGAAGTTAAGAATGGCGATACAGTTGTAGCAACAACAACAACTGATACTGATGGTGTAGCAAAAGTTGCTCTACCATCAGGTGATTACACATATACAGTAACAAGTGCTGATTATGCAATTAAAACAGGTTCTATAAAAGTTGCAGATTCAGCTGTAGCAGAAAATGTTGCTGTAGTTGCAAATGAAGCAAAGAAAGTTGAAATTACGTCTCCTGAAAATAACATTGTTGTAGTTGGAAGCCCTATTACATTTACAGCAACAGTTAAAGACCAAGATGGTCGTGTAATGACAGGCAAGACTGTAAATTGGACTGTTGTTGATACACCGGCTAATATTGCAGTAGAAAATGGTGTTGTATCAGTAACAAACGGAGTTATAGGCGGAAAATACAAAGTACAGGCTACAATCGCTGATACAGAAATATCTGCAACAGCAGACTTTGAAGTTGTTGCAAAGAGCAAAGGTACTTTAAAGGCAATATATACAACAGGTGATGAAACAACAGGTGTAGTTGAAACTGTTGACGTATATACTGAAGACGATAACAAATTTGAAGCAGATGAAGTTACTGTTCCTGAATCATATCTTTCAGAAAGAGTAGTAACAAATTCAGACACAGGACTATATGATGTATATAGTTATGTATCAGGTGGTACTGATAAAATTACTTTGGCAGCAGGAGAAAATAAAGTTGTAATTGTTGTCAAGAAAGACGCATCATATAATGTATATGAAAAGTTTGAAGATGAAAAGCCATTATTCAAAGCAGATTCAAGAATTACAGTAAAAATTGAAGATGATGCTACATTAAATTCAAAAGTTGTCGGATTCACTTGTGCAGGTAATGCAGGTAATGGATATTCATTTGCACATTATGCATTACCAGATACAGTAACAAAAGATATAGTAACATTTGATTTTGATTATTATAATACAAACGGTGGTAGAGCAATATTGAGCATTGGTGATGCAACAACAAGAGGAACTACTGGTGGTAGTACAAAAGTTACTTACAATTCAACAGGTACTATATTTAATTTAGGATCGAATAAAACTAATGCATTAGTTCAAGGTGACAGCTCTAAAGCTATAGGTGACTATACAAATAAATGGATGCATGTCAATGTAGTTGTTAATCAATCAACAAAGAAAGTAAGCTATACTATCACAAATAAAGCAGATGGTGCAGAAATAGCAAAAGCAACAGATGTGGCTTTTGTTGATGCAACAACAGAAAACTTAAAAGCAACACAAATTGATATTTTTGGTTATATAAACAACAGCCATTGTGCAATGCTTGATAATATCAAGGTAACAGAAAGTGATGCAACAACATCTGCAACTGAATAATTTATAAAGTAATAAAAGAACGGTCGTATGACCGTTCTTTTTGCTTGACAAATGTAGTTGTGTGTGATAATATAATAAAAGAAATGGTAAACAAATCATGTTGCGTAGTAGAAATTGTAGAAAGAAATACTTTCTACGAAATAGTTACCTATTTGGTCGATAGGTAACTATTTTTTTATTATCACTATACAAAGCAGTAAAACCAAAGTTAAATAAACAATAGCTTCACTCATATGCACACCCCCTTTAAGGT
>OGQV01002695.1_pt1 | contig 10200 bp, 5 predicted proteins | sample 1553311 | NCBI WGS metagenome assembly OGQV01 (sample SAMEA2579976, study PRJEB22360) | human gut metagenome
CCGGCGTTCACAGCGGGATGTCAGTGCGTTTCAGATATGTATCAGGGAATTAGCCCTTGGTGCTCATGCGCTTCTTGGTGACCAGCAGCACAGCCGCGCCGAGGACCAGAACAGAGCCGAGGACATAGAAGATGGTGGTGCCGATGCCGCCGGTGGAGGGAAGCTGTGCACCAGATTGGTTCTCAATGTTGGCAGAAACAACACCGGTGGAAATCACTCCGGTGAACTTATCACCGCCACTGAGGGATATCAGCGTGGGGTTATCGGAAGACACATCGTGAGTAGCCGTAATGGTGAACTCGATATCGGGAATTGTATTGTAGCCAGAGGGCGTGGTGGTCTCGACCAGCTTGTAGTCGCCATCATCCAGGCCACTCCAGGTAAAAGTGGTCATGTCCTCACCCTTAAGCTCGGACCCTACAGCTTCATATGTACCAGAAGCGTTCTTCTTATACAGGGTGAAGCCTGCGCCCTTCAGAGGGATGAATTCCTTGTTGCCGTCGCTGTCGGTGCCAGTTTTTTCAGTATCCTTGGACGCATCATAGGCGGGGTTCTTGGTAACCTTGTTGACGATGGTCTGGTAGGTGAATACGATGACAACATCATCGGGGGTCTCGCCGTTTTCGCCGGCCTGTTCGTCATTGGGGTTGTTGGTATAGGTCACATGGGAGGCGTTCTTGTTGCCAGCGGAGCCAACAGTAGCGTCGGTATCCAGCGTGGAGGTATACTCAACAGAAATGACACTTCCGGTGTGGACAGAGGTGATCTCCTTCAGGTCGGCAAAGCGGACCTCAAAGGTGCAGCCGTCGGTCAGGCCTTCGGTCACAACCTCATAGCCAGTGGTAATCAGCGTTCCGTCAACATAGACTTTCACAGAATTCTCATTGAAGCTCAGGCCAGTATCTTCCTTATCGTGGAAGGTCAGCTTGTAGCCGTGGGTGTAGTTGGCGTAGTCCTGAGCGATGGTGGCGCTCAGCTTGAAGGGTACGGCATCGCCGATATCGTAGTCAGCGGAATCCTGCCAATCAGTGGTGGAGTTCGCCGCGCTGTCATTGGTGTCCTTAACCTTCTTATCGGAGGTTGTGGTTCCAACCTTGGGAGAGATAATCGTGGGGCCGACAACCTGGACTACATACAGGGAGTAGGCTTCACCGTCATTGACAGGGCCGTTGTCCTTGATCAGATAGTAGCCGGTGGGTACGGTCAGCGAATTACCATTGGAAACCGTACCGAATTTTTCAGAATCCAGTTTCACATATTTCTGAATCTCCGTTAACTTTTCGGTGTTGCTCTTACCATTCACAGCGGCCAGAGCGTCCAGAGTGGTCTGATCGACAGCAGTTCCTTCGGTGCCGGTGCCGTTCTTGCCCCACTTGATGTTGGACAGAACACCCTCATGGAGGTCACCAGTGAAGATCTGGTATACATCATAGGTGCGGGTGCTTCCCTCGGGAGCCGAAATTGTAGTGTTTTCTGCCGCAAACGCGGTAGTAGCCAGAGCGAAAACCATAATTAGAGCCAGCAGGAGACTGGCGGGTTTTCTTGCGTGTTTCATTGTTTGACTTCCCTTCTTCTTTTTAAGTTTCTGCATAGTAATGGGATCATGCCGCGCATCAGGAGGATGCGGATTCCTCCTTTCTGCGTTTTGTATGGTAATACAACAGAAGGAACATCGCGCTTGCCGTTAACAAGACGCCTCCCTTGGTATACAGGGTGGTTCCGGCCCCGCCGGTGTGGGGCAGTTCAGGATAACAGACCTGATTGGTCACGGTAGCGGCGGTTCCGCTCTCGGGAATGGTTACCGCGGGGCCATTGGAATAGGTGACAAGGAAGTTTGCGCCGTTCACCGTGGCCAGCGTATTGTCCCCACGGATCGGCACGCCGTTATCATCCAACTCGTAGATGTAATACATTTCCCCAAGGGTCAGGTTTGTAAACTTCGCTGTCCCGCTCTCCGGCGTGACCGTGCTGTTCGCGTATGTGATGGTCACCGTTTGCAGCGGATTGCCGGTGGGATTTGCTTCGGCATAGATTCCGAAACGGTAGGCGCCGTCGATTTTTTCCAGATGATTGCCGCCCGCATCCAAAAATGCCTTGGCCACCGTGGCTTCGCCCTTGTGGTTGTAGGCCTGATAGGTGTAGTCCGCGCTTTGATACCAGACGGTCACACCATTCGGGAAGGTGGGACATTTCCCGTCCTCCTGCTGCTTTGCCACAGCGAAGTAGTGGGGCACGGCATCCAGCACATATCCTTCCGGGGCCACTGTCTCGGTCAGGCAGTAGACGGTGTTATACGACATGGTCTGCTCGCTTGTTTTTCCGAAGGTCAGGGTTCCGTCCTCGCCGGTGGTGCCGGTCAGGGAAAGGCCGTCCGTTGTTGGGGTAAACGTACCGTCAGCATAGGTTCCCTCCACCAATGTGAACGTCGCGCCGGAAAGAGTCTGGCTGGTATTGTATTGATCCAGTTTTTTGACTGTTACACTGGGAGAAGTGTCCGCACCAGCGGTGCCGCCAGAAGAATAATGGAATTCTTTGACCTCAACGCTGCCGCCGCTTGGGGTGGTATAGCCTTTCCAATGGGCGTTGTTGGAAATGGAGATAGTCTGACCCGGCGCGGCGTTGACTGTGGTTTCATAGGTAACGGTCAGAGGCAGGTTGTCCGGCAGAACAATTTTCAGCGTCTGTCCTTCCACGGAGGCGGTCCAGTTCGATACCACCTCGCCTGTCTTGGTGTTCACCACCTGAATGGAAGCGGTGTCCAGAATCAGGGTATCGCTCAGATCGTCCACCAGGGTGATGGCATCCGACCCGCTGACCAGATCCTCGCCCAACTCATTCAGCGTGATCTTAAAGGGATACCGGCCGCCATTGGTTTCGGGGTTATAAGTGCCTTGCTTGGACAGCGTCTGTTTTCCGATTGTCACACCATTGCTGTCGTTGCCGATGGTCGTTCCCTCGGAATTTTGCAGGCTGACCACATTGTTGAACTCCTTGCTCACGCCGCCCAGAAGAACGTCAGGATCCGTTACCTTACAGACGATCTGTATCTCCACGGCATAATCGTCCCGGTATCCGCCTCCGGCTACCAGATTGTCAATATCCCAGATCACCTGCTGACCGTTGGTGTAATAGTAGTTCGTCTGGCTTCCCGCGTTGTTGCTGAGCAGGGCCTTCGCGTATTCCGTCCAGCTGCCGCCTAGGGCGGCGATTTCCTCAGCTGTGAGCCGCGCAAAGGTGGGTTTGGGATCCTGCCGAACTGCTTTAGATCCCAGCCACCATATACGGACATAGGTTACTTCCATCCCATCCGGGATCTGCTCGACCACACGGTACCGCCCGGACAGGCTGCCCTCATAGTTCACATGAATCTGCCAGGCCACATAGGTACCCGCTCCGTTCAGCGCATCTGTGCTGATGGCCTGATTTGTGCCGCGCTGGATGTCCGTGGTGGAGTTGCCGGAACCGGGATAGGTAAAGACACGGCCCAGTTCCTTAAAGATATTTTCGCTGCCGTACAGGGTCTTGCTGGCCGTGTTGTGGTCCAGCCAGTTGGTGCCGTCGGAGGAGCTTTGCAGCTTATTGTTATAGGTAAAGGCGTCTCGTTTATTGGCGGGCAGTTTACTCGGCTCGGTCTTGACAATCAGATAAAGGGAATCACCCTGCGCCAAGGAAATCCCTGTATTCAGGGTCAGCGTCAGAGAATAGGTGCCTTTCGCAACGGTATAGTTACGGCTTTCTAAGGCCTTCAGCAGGTTGCTGGCGATTAGCGAATCCAAATCCGCATAATCCGCGAGAGAGTTCGTTCCCAAATTGCCCGTATATACGCCCACAAAGGAGGTGTCCCGAATATAGTGAGCCGACCCGCCGACCGCATTCGTGACGTCCTTGATGGCAGTGCCACTGGGCAGAACAGTTCCGTCCACCTTGATGACCCAGTACAGTGCGCCATTGGCAAAGTCTCCGGCGGTCACCTGGGGTTCTTCGTAGTACCAGCTCTGCTTTTCCGCAGCAAAGCTGTTGCCGCCCGCCACAACGACGGAGGCTTCGGCGCCAATACCGGTTAGCACATACCGGAAGTTGCCGATTCCCACCTCACCGGTCAGTTCGAAGCGGTTGCTCACTACCACCTGCGTAATGCCGTCGATATTCGTGGGCTGCGCGTAGTAGGTCAAAAGGTAGGCTTGCGTTCCATCCAATCCAATCTGCTCAGGTGTGAAGCTGAAGGAGGTTTGCCCGTCAACTTTTACCCAGACGGTTTGATCGGGCGTGCGGCTGCTCAAATTGGCAATGGCTGCTGCATCGTCCATGCCGGAACCGGGTGCATTGCTGCTGATGGTATAGGCCTCCACCCGGACATAGCCCACAAACTCCATGTACTGGCTGCCCAGGCTGTCAGCCATGGACGCAGAGGACAGATCCCAGTCTCCCGCCTCATTGGCTGCCACCTGATACTTGTAGCTGCCGGCAGGCACAGTGAAGCTGCTGTCAGGGGAGGTGATTTGGTTAACGGAACTGTCGGTGGCGTCATACACGCTGCCGCTCATGGACACAGTGCTTTCCGTCTCCTGCTTCCCGCCCGCCAGCTTTCGGCTCCAGACCTTGCGGTTAATGGTCGTACTGGTCATATAGCCGTTCAGCCGTACGCCGCCATCTAGTCTTCTGTCATCGGTATAAATGCAGGCGCGATTGTTGATCTTGAAGTCTTTGTTTCCCGCCGCCACGAACACACCGGGCTCCACATTCACCGTGTAGGTCAGAGTCTTGCTCTCACCGGGAGCCAGGGAACCCACATAATAGGTGAAGCTATCGTTCTTCTTGCCGTCATTGTCCGTATCCGTGATGTTCAGTGTAGTTCCTGCCGTAATCTCCGTTAAGCCGCTGCTTCCGTTCTGGCCGTTGGAACCGCCCTGATAGAGGTGGAAAGAGGTTTCATCGTAGGACAGATTTTTGCGGATGGCAGCTAAGGTCCCATTCATATTTTGGACAGAACCGTCCAGCGCGTCCATGATTTTCACATTGTCCAGGACATGGCTGTTGTCCGCATTGGCCTTCACCCAAATGGTGTAGGTGATGGTGCCTCCGCCGTTTTCGCCGGGGGTAAACGTCGAGGCCACTTTGGACATGGTTGCACCAGCACGGGGCGTAAAGGTGACGGTGTCGCTGTCCCGCTGGTAGGTCTTGGAGTAAACATTCGCCGTGTTCTGAAGATTTCCCTTTGCCGTGACGCCGGTGTATGCATCCTTCAGCTTAACCCGGTATGTCAGAGTCCTGGTTTCGTTGGCTGCCATATCGCCGATGTCCCAGACTAGCGTGCCGGGTTTCGTCGGGTTTTCACCTGCGGGATCCGGGATGGGTTGATCCTCCGTGGGTGCCGCACCGATGTAGACGCTTCCGGTGCCTCCGGTTTCCGTGGGGCCATCCGTATCATTGGTAGCGCTGGACCCGCCCGTCACGCCCACATATTCCTCGATGTGCTGGGTATCCGCAAAGGTATCCACCACCTTGACCTCCGGGCAGCCATCCGCGCCAGCCGTCACGGTCAGGGTGTAAGTCAGATAATCGCCGTCTGTCTCCTCCGAGATGGCCGAGACGGTTTTGCTCAGATCCACATTTCCGTACTTGGCGACAATGTCACCAGCAAAATCGATGTTGATCGTTGTCTTGCCAATGAAAATTTGAGCGGTTCTATCTTCGCCGACCTGCGACAGGTTAACTTCTGCTTCCACAAAAAAGTCGCCGCTGATGACAGTATTCGTCTCTGTCTTTTGCTTTGCCAGCCATGTAGTATCAAAGGCGAGAGTGACCGTATTGTTTGCCACCGTGATGGTGCCCACCTCGGCGCTGCCGCTGGTGATTTTGCCGTTGGCCGTAGCGTTGCGAAACAGCGCCGGAAGGGTATAGGTCATCTTCCCGCCCGCCGCCAGAAGGGTGTCGATGGGGACATTGCCATAGCTGATCTCCAGCTTGAAATCCGCGTCGCCGGGAATATCCGTCGCGCCTGATACATCGGTCCACGCTGCGTTTTCATCCGTGCGGTAATAGAGTGTTGCGCCTGTGATATAGTTTTCTACGGAAACGGGATCGGTTGCCCCTGTTGTATCCGCATCCAGAGTCATCACCGAATAAGCGCGTGTTTTGGCGCCAGAAGCGTAGGCAGTGCCCATAACCGGCAGGCTGGGATCGATCTCCATGCCGGACATCTCTTCCTCCGGTTCGGTCGTTTCTTCCGTTTCTTCTGTCGCTTCTGTTTCTTCCGCAGTGCTGCATTCCTCCGTGTGGGTATGTTCCTCCATATCGCAGGTCAATTCCCAGGTGCCATAGCACAGGGCGGTATGGGTGTGTTTTTCATCCTCGGGAAGCGTACAGGTCAGAGCCTCGGTATCCGCCGGTTCCTCCACCGTCTCAAAGCACGCATCCGTGTGCTGATGCTCCAAAACCTGGATTTTGCCGCAGATCAGATTGCCAGATTCCTCCAGGCAGCCAGCGGTGTGTTCGTGGAGAAGGATTTCCGCTTTTCCGCAGACCAGCACCGGTTCCGTTGCAACCTCGGCTGGTTCGGTGGACAGGTCACAAGTCAGCACCTTATTCCATGCATAGCAGTCATCGCTGTGCTGGTGCCCATCACTCTCCTCCAGGCTGCATATCAGAGTGCTGGTTTCCGTGTAGCAATCATCCGTATGCACATGCTCTGTACAAGTCAATTCGTCGCGCTCCACGGTGTAGCAATCATCCGTATGGGTATGTACTTCGGGCGCATCTGCTTCCGGCACGGCATAGCAGCTTCCGGTGTGCTCATGGGTCTCGATCTCCGGCAGCGGGCACCAAAGGTTTCCATTTTCGTCATAGCATGCCGAATCATGCTGGTGAACGACAAAGTCTGCATACCCGCACGTCAGGTTTCCTTCGCTGTCATAGCAGGTATCGTCATGCTGATGGAGATTCAGGCTTTCGATGGTACACACCGGCTCGGTCCGGGTGGCAGAGGTTACTTGCGTGTAGCAAGCCTCCGAATGGGTGTGTTCAGGAATCTCACACGCTCCCTTTTCCATGGTAATGGCGGGAAGAATCAATGCGTAGACCGTGCAGAACACCACAACGCAGGCAAGACCGGTTACAACCCGATACCAGCTTTTTTTTCTTTTATGCGCTTTCATATATTTTTCTGCGCTCTGTAACGCACCGTGCTTCATATGCCAATCACCCACCTCTCTATTTAAGTATCCCGAAATCTGCTATCGGCCAGACCCGGAATACGATTTTTCCGACGATTTGTTCACCGGAGACGCAGCCCACCGTAGTGCTGCGGGAATCCACCGAGGTGGACCGGTGATCGCCCATGCAGAAGTATCGATTGTCCGGTACCTGGTAGGGCAAATCAATGTCACAATCCCCCAGGGATTTTTCTGTCAGATACGGCTCATCCAACAGATTGCCGTCCACATACACATTTCCGTCAGCGTCAATATCCACCCACTGACCAGGACCGGCGATACAGCGTTTGACCAAAATCTTGTTGCCCATGTAAAAGGCTACCAGATCGCCCAGTTCACAATCCGACCCTTTGACAGAGAGCACAATATCTCCCTCATTCAGCGTTGGCGTCATGGAAGCCCCGTAGATCTGCAGCACCGGCATCCAGATGGTGGCGACCAATACGGCTACAGCCGCAACGACCACAAGGGTATAGACAGCGCTTCTCAGGACCCGCCGATATCGCTTTTTGTATTTCTCTCTGTCAAGCTCCATTTCGAGCTGTTCCAGGGTTGGAAGCTCGCGGGACGGATTTGCTGTGTTCTTCATTGATCTCAACCTCTCCAGCGGACTGAATCAATTGCCGCAGTGCTTCCTGGTCTGCCAGCAGTTTGGACGCTCTGGCAGCGACCTGCTTCCAGTAGGCATCCGCATCCGCGTGTACTTTTTGGCTGTACGCCTCTGCCTCCTGCCGGATCTGGGCGGCCTCTTTTGCCGACTGCTGATCCGCTGGATATTTTCCAGATACTGCTGCGCCGCGGCCTCCGCCGCCTGAAAGACACCGTTGAGGGGCAGCCTCCACCAGGGAACCGGCTTTGTCGATCTCGATCCTGCGGTCCCGAAGCTGTGCTTCCGCCTGCTCCAGCCTGATCTTCAGCTGGCTGTTTTCTTCTGTCTGGGCAATCAGCATTTCCAGCAGCTCACTCCGGCTCAAACGCCGCAATTCTTTATCCGCCATAGAGCACCTCCAAATCTGTGCCGCACAGCATAAAAGCAAAAAAAGAGGCAGCAGTTATTCTTCACCTGCCCCAAATCCTTACTCCACAGCACGGAAGTAATATTCCTCACGCTGTGCTGAGTTTCAACTAGATGAATGCGGCATTCAGCGCAACACATTATTTCCATTATGTAGTGAAACGATTATATCAAAAGATATATGCCCAATTTCCAATTAAAATAATTTTAGCACAAGCATACATGAAAATCAAGGGACACAGGAAAAGTATGTAAAAAGATGGTAAAATCTAAGATAAAAGTGGCAGTACAAAAAGCGGGAAGCACGAAGCCGCCCTCAAATTCTTTTTTTATAGAGTATGAGGGTGGCTTTGGTGCACCCAAAATAGAGTGCGCTATTGTTAAGTTGGCATTCAGTCTGGGCTAGTAAACAACATAATGGAAATTATGTGGTGTTTTTTATTGCCTAAACTACAAGGCCCAATCGTTCGATTTTTCGCCGGTGTTCTGTGCCGGCGGTCATAATATAGATTCTTGTTGTTTCGATGCTGCTGTGTCACAGAATATCGGCCAATTTAGTGATCTCTTTCTCAATACCGTAAAAAGTCCGGGCAAACAGCTTGCGCAGATTGTGGGGAAACACCTTGCTGGCTTTTACTCCGGCTGCCTCGCAGAGGGATTTCATCTGCGCCCAAATATTGCTCCGGTCCAACGGCTTCCCGTTCCTGGTAATAAAGATCGCTCCAGAAAGGATGCCGTTTTTCTTTGCGTGATCCAGAAGCATCTTCTTTAGCTTAGCATACTCCATTGCGGCGTTGTACAGCAGCCAATCGAGGTCTGCCATCTGTCCGTTTGTAACATCGTAGTGGTTCTCCACTTTCTCACAATCAATCGTAAGGACGGAGCCGTCGTTGTAGGTTAGCTCCACGGAGTTGGTATCCATGTTGTAGAAAGCGTGAATCAGTTTCGTCATTAATGGTTCCTCCAAAACATGTTCTTTCCTGTTCTCAATCTGAGATTATAAGTAAAATCCCGTCTGACTTCCTGTTAGAAATCAGACGGGATTTGTCCGTATGCACTCCGGATACCGTCAGCTAACAGTTGATAAGTGAATTAGTTCCTTATCACTGTTAAGCCAAGGGTTATTGGGATACTTTTGATGTTCTGCGACCAGCAGATCGACGGCCTCCTGTGGAATTGAGATTTTTCTGATCGAGTTTTCTGTTTTCGGACGGGTGATGTCAGGTTCGCCTGCGTTGTTTCGTCCAGCCTGCTTGCTGACGGAAATCGTCTTGTTTTCGATATCCAAATCTGACCATTGGAGTGCGACCAACTCGCCCTTGCGCAGACCGCTGATGAGCTCCAGATAGAACATGGGCCGGACACCGCGCTGGTCGGCTGCGGTCAAATAGGACTTGATCTGCTCCGGCGGCAGGATCTTCATTTCATGCTTTGGGATTTTGGGCGGAATACAGTCATTCGCTGGATTGCGCATAATCAGGCGTTCCTTGACTGCCCGGTCGAGCGCGTTGTGCAGCATCGTGTGAATGCCGCGGATCGTCGAATCGCTCAGTCCTGGCTGCTTGCCTTTCTGTGCTTCTCTTAACCGACCGTCCTCCTGTAAATCCTTGTACAGCCATTGCAGGTCACGTCCGGTCAGCTTTTTCAACGGAATATCCCCGATGCGTGGCACAATGTGCAACTCGATTCCACGCCGGTAATATTCCGCAGTCGAGAACCGTAAGTGTGGTTTTGCATATAGCTCATACCACGTTTGCAGCCATGTACCGAGCGTATACTCGTCTGCCCTCCGTACATCGACGCTTTCCGCTTCTGCGACAGCTTTCGCCAGCTTTTCTTTCACTTCGGCCTGCGTTTTGCCGAGGACACTCTTGGTGATTCGTTTGCCGGTTTTCTCGTCGTACCCAGCAGTGTACCGTCCTTCCCAGCGCCCGTCCTTCCGCTTTCGAATGTTGCCTTCTCCATTCGCTCGTT
>OGQV01002702.1_pt1 | contig 10182 bp, 10 predicted proteins | sample 1553311 | NCBI WGS metagenome assembly OGQV01 (sample SAMEA2579976, study PRJEB22360) | human gut metagenome
GGTTTACAGTGAGGGGAACAGGGTAAATACCTTGGCGGCGGTAGTCCTCCAGAACTTCAATCATGCTGATATGGGGCCGCCCCTCAAAAATGCTGTACCGGATGGTTCCAACCGTCAGCTCACCTCGGACCGCCTGCATCAGCATATCAATCTGCCCATGATGGGCGTCCAGGGCTTCGTCCAAAATCTGCGTTTCCTCCTGCGAGGCTTCCGCAGTATTTTCTACCGGCTCCGGGGCTGCCATGCGGCGGGCGTAGGCGTTGATTATATCCAGAGAAATCCAATCAGGTTTTTCAGGCAGTTGGGCATACAGTTCCCGCATTTTCTCAATCTGTGCATCCACACTGCCTGCCCACAAATGCTTTTCTGCCCGCTGTCCCGCCCCCAGAAAATACTCGCAGTCAGCACACAGACGGTCTAACAGACGGTATTGGTCACTGAAAGGCTGCACCTCATCCTGCTGTTCCGGCTGGCTGACAACAGGGGGTTCCAGATAGCGGCCTTCATCCACCAGGCGTTGCACGACACCGGCAGCCCGCGCCCAGGACAGCTTTGTTTCCTGTGTTTCGCCCTGCTCATCCTGCCATTCGATAGTGACACCTTCACTATTGAACATGGCGTATTTCACGCCCATATCCTCAAGGGAGAACCCTTCATATCCATATATCTCTTTCAGGAAAGTGACAAATGCTGAACCGGTGGGATGGGTCTGGGCGAACTGATAAATGCGTTCTTTTTTATTCTTGACAATGGGGCCTTCACACATAACCCGTTCAATGAGCAGATCTTCCGTACTCTTTTCCAAGGACAGAAGGGAGAGCTGCTCCGGCTGTTCTTCTTCCACGACCGGAACAGCTTCGGCAGTCGGGCGCAAATCCACATCGACTTCTTCATCATTGACCATCATAGAGGCCCGCACCGGCTCATAGCCTTGGCTACGGATATTGTTCAGCCAGGTGGCAAAGAAACTGTTGAACCCGTTGATTGCTTTCTCGTATGCGGGGTCGTCGGGATCAGCCTCGTTATATACACCAATGCCGCTGTTCTCATAGCTGAAAGCCCGAAGTGTCCCAGCCTCTTTGTCGATTTGGAAATCCATATAAGGGTCATACATCCGGTCGCCGTTCTGCATATAGTAATGCTCCATGCAGTAATGGGAACCGTATTTATGGTGAATGACCAGAGGATAGTAGGCTTCTCCGGCCTCCAGCCGCAGATACTCATATTGACCGGACACAATCTCCGGGAACAACTCTTGAAAGCGGCGGAAATTCTTGTGCGCCGCCGTGTTTCCTTTGACGGGCGGCGGTGTAGGCTGCTCCGCTGTATCTGTGGGGAGAGCCGTTTCGGGGGCCTCCACAACAACAGGGGGATTTTCGTCAGGAACGGATGCAGGCTCGTCACCGGCTGCTGGCGTGTCGTTTTCCATTTGAACAATCGCCTGCGGCTTGACCGGTTCCACTACGGTTTCTCCGGCTTCATAGGCAACAGCATCCAGAACATAATCAAAATCCGCTTCTCCAATGGTCATTTGCCGGTGAGGACCGCCCATTTCATCAACTTCATCAGGGATGTTATAATCCCCGATGGGGTCAGGCTGCTCCTCTACAACAGGATTGGGATAGTCGCCATCCTCGATCATGGCATCCAGTAAAAACGCCAGCCCGTTCCAGGGAATGTAGGTATAGCCTTCATCAAAGAAAAATGAAATGCCATCTTCACCATGCAACCGGGTACGATAGAGAAGATCGCCCTGATATTCACGGTCGCCATAGGGAGTAAAGAGAGCCGCAATCTGCCGCCCTTTGTCTGACCAGTCAGGATTGAGCGGCGGTTCTGACAATACGCTACGAACCGCGCTGTGCAGCTCTGGGGGGTATAGATTGGTGCTGGTCAGGATGTACTCATAATTGCGCCGGACTTCTGCATCGGTAAAATGGCGTGTCGGTTGTTCCGCAGGAATAGAAAAAGAGCCGTCCTTTTCAGACGGCTCTCCCACAGGTGCGGCGCTTGGCGCCACTTCTGTATTTGGCTGTTCTTCGGTCAGCGGGGAATCAGGACTACGCTCTGGAGTACGGTTTCCTCCGCCATCAGTTTCAGACTGTTCAGGTGTCGCGTCCGCTCCATGATGTCCTCGGTCTGCGGAAGCGGCTCCTGCTGGAGCATTTGCTGCGTCAGGGCTTCGATTTTCTCGGTCGCCTCGTCCTGTACCCGGTGCATGATCTCCATCAGACTGCCATCCATTTTCAAAGTCGTAAATCGCTCCGGGTGATTCTCTCTGAGGTATTCCAGGGCCATCCGGCCGTACCTGCCCAGAGGTTGATCTGCTTCGCTGCTGTTGGAGATTTGCAGATCGGGAAGCATCATCCCGTCCTGCTCCCTGTATTTCAGATTGATATTCGGTTTGCTCATGTTGTGCCATCCTTTCACGATTGATAATCTTGATGTTCCGTTCTACTTCTAACAGGATACCTTTGGAAAGGGCGGTTACTGCCGTACCCAGATGTGCAACCAGCGGGAGTGTATTAAAATGGCTGACCGTCGCCATACCGTCACTCAACTGGATTTCTTCATCCGGCAGGTGACACTTTTTGCCGATGAAATAAGAAATGCTGTCGGTCAAAAGCTGGATGTATTGGGCTTCAAAACCACCGGCCGGGATCTCGGTGAACAAATGGCCTTTGGTTTCCTGCTTGAGTTCCTGCAAAAAGTGGTTGTAATTCTCTGCGACAGATTCGCTTGCCATCGCATACAGTGCTTGGGAAAAATCCTGCTTGGGGAAACCGTGTGCATACGACAGGCGCTCGGTCAGGGCCTTTTTCATTTCATCGGAAAGCTGCCAGTCCGTAGGATGAATCTCTTTGCCAATAGTTTGGCTTACATCAAAGAGATAGTCAAGAGTGAGTTTGGCATTCCGGTAGACGCAAACGGCAACGCCCTTTGCACGGGGAATCAAATTTCTGCCTATGGCTGCCCATTGCTTTCGTGTTGCCAGAATCGAAACATCCTCGTCCTGTGCGTACACAAGAAGTATGTTGTCAAAACTGTGCTTATGGAACTGCGATGCAAATGCCAGATAATCCCGCCAGTTGTGTTCATTTCGGACGATATAGGGAGCCATGACTTCATATATCGTCCGCAGGCGTTCATCATTTCTCAACGGTATCTGACCTCCTTCCTGTATTGGTGATTATGGCCGGTTATCCGGCCTCTTGCTCGGATTCCTGTCCTTTCTGAGCAAAGTAGAGGGCAAGCGCCTCGTCCACAATGCTGTCGAACTCTTTCTGGCTGATGCTGGCGGTAAAGTATTTCTTGTAAATCGCCGGTTTGACCTTGAACGCCGTAGCCGTGGATTTTTTGGGTTTCCGGTTAAACTCGCCGGACAAAATCTGTTCGGTACGCTCTGGGGTCAGCTTTCCGGTATATTCCCGCAGCAGGACAGCCTTTCCCTCGTTGACCTTGTACTCATTTTCCGAAAGCACATCGTCAACCATCTGCTGTTCCTGCTCGGTCAGATAAGAGAGCTGCACGGCTACTGCAATCGCAAACTCTCCATTGTCAATCCTGATTTTTAGGGCTTCCGACAGTTCGTTGATGCGGAGATAAGTCGCAACAGAACGACCTGTAAGGTTATATTCCGCACCCAAAGCCTCTCTGCTTTTCGACTTGTGGAAGTCACTTCCACAAGTCCCGTTTTCCCCGATTTCATCAGGGTTTTCAAGCCTTTTCAACTCCTCGACAATATCGTTCCGACGCCCCTGACAGACCATCTTAGAATAGCGCAGAGCCAGCACCGCCGCTTTTTCAGAGGGCAGCATTTCGGAGAAGGAGCGTTGCAGGACATTGGTTTCGATCACATAAATCCAAGCATCTTCATCGGAGAGATTTTCCTTGACGATACAGGGAAGTTCACGGTTTGCAATGGCTGCGGCGTTCTGCCGGTTATGACCGGCCAGCATTTCATACTCAAAGCCATCTTCATCCCGTTCGATCTTGCGGATGATGGCGGGATTCAGGACCCCATGTTCCGAAATGCTTTCTACCAGATCATTGAGCCGGTCGCCCTCATACAGCCGGAACGGATGGCCTCGGAAAGCACGAATGGCCTGCGGGGGAAGGGTGATGATGGTATTCTTGGTCGGCAAGGATACGGAAGGGGTAGGTTCAATAGGGCTTTCTTCTGCGGCATCCAAGCCCAGAAGATCGTCAATGGACTTGATGCGCGGATTGATTTTAGGCATTTGCCAGCACCTCCTTTGCAAGTTCCAGATAGGCAAGAGAGGCGGGGTTTGCCTGCTCCAGTTCCATGACGCTCATTCCGTAGCTGTTTGCGTCCCCCACCTTGACCGTGTAGGGAATCTGACAGTTGAAGATGGGGAGCGATTGAAACGCCTTTGTGACTTGACCGTATGTACGGCGATACAGGTTCGTCCGCTTGTTGCATTTGGTGAACAGGATACCGCCGATCTCAATGCTGGGATTTAATTTCCGCTTGATTTTCTTGATGGTGTCCACCAACGCCTGCAAACCGGTCAGAGCGAACAGTTCCGGGTCAATCGGGATGATTACCTCGTCGGCAGCCGTTAAAGCGTTGATGGTCAACGAGCCAAGAGAGGGGTTGGTGTCCACGATAATGTAATCGTAGGACAGCCGCAGAGGGTTCAGCAGAGCGGCCAGGTAGTCATTGCTGTCCGGCGTCATCAGCAGATTTGCCTCCGCAACGGTGAGAGATCGGCTGGAAGGGATCAAGTCCACAGAGCCGATTTTCTGGATGAACTCGTTGGTATCCGGCAGAGATTCGTCCAGAAGCAGATTGGTGATAAGAGTCCCGGTATTATAGGGCGCCTGGGTCGGCAGGACACCGAAACTGGTGGTGAGGTTATACTGGGGGTCAAAGTCAACTACCAAGACCTTCTTGCCCATCTCGGCCAGCGCATAGGACAGATTTCGGACCGTGCTGGTCTTGGCTACCCCACCTTTCTGGTTGGCTACAACAATTATTTTCCCGCTTTCCATGATAGAAAACCTCCTATATTTTCGTGGAATTTTTGTGATTTCAAGCGTTTGTTCAAGTATGCGTCACTGGCCATAAAGTCGATCAGATTGACCTTCGGGATGATAAATGCCGGACCATGTGAAAGAGCTTTTAGCTTTTTCGTTCTGATCCATTTTGCGACCGTAGATGCCGTGGCGCCTGTTAATTCCGCGGCCTCTCTCGTGGAAACTATGTCGGGAATGTCCCGGAAACTCTCTATGTAGTATTTTCGCAGTTCCTCCGTTGTCACAGATTCGGGAAGCAGGGGCTTGACTGCGTATGTCCCGCTATATGAGCCGGGGGGAAGTTTGTATTTTTCGGGGTGGATTTCCCTGCGCTCAAGGTAGCGAACTATGTCTTTCATCTTTATGGTGTAATTCCGGGTCTTTTTCCCACTCTGTACGCAGGGAACCAGACCGGATTGCAGCAGATAACGAGCTGTGCGTTTGCTGATATGACAGATAATGCGGAATTGCTCTTTTTGGACTGTTTCCGGGTACTGATTCAGCAAATAGCGATACTTGGATACCTGTGCCACATCACTCGCCTCCTTTTTCCTGCCACAGACGCTCAAATGTATCCATCAATTCCTTTTGGAGAGGGGTCTTTCGGCGGATACGGCGGTAATATGGGCTTATCAGAAAGTCCAGCATAAAATCCTTTGGGACGGTGTACTGCTTTCCAGGCTGGAAAGCCTTCAGAATCCCTGTGCTGATCCACCGCACGATTGCCGAGGACGAAAAGCCTGTAATCTGCTGAATATCCTTTACGGAAAGCAGGTCTGAGTAGGGAGAGAGGTGTTCGTCATAGAATGTTCTCATAGCACAGATATAGGGACTGTCTGCTTCCTGTCTGCACTCACGCCGATAGAGATAGGCAAGAATGTCCGTCAGCTTGATTTTGTGGCTACGGATCAGGTGGTTTTGCTCAATGGTGTAGGGAATCTCACCTTGTTGCTCCAAATTGTAGGCGGTCTTGGGACAGATGTGGCAGATCTCGCATAGTTCCCGTTTGGTTACATAGGCGGGATACTTTGCGGCGATGTCGGGATAATACTTAGTCAAATCCATGTGCAGCACTCACTTTCTTGTTCATCTGTCATTGGTAGGTGAGGTACTTCACTGGTGTGTAAAATGTTGACATTTGAAATGAGTTCAAATAAAATCAAGTTGTCTAATCAAAACGGTGATTTGCGTTTTCGTGAAATGGTATGGGTGTGAATACCCCCAATCTGGCGTGCAGTTCTATCCTTGTTCTATCCTCCGGTCATAATTCGGGGCAAAAACGGGAAGAACTCGGAAAACCCGGTGGGTTCAAATAAAAGCGAAAAACGGAAGCCAAAATCCGCAATATACCGCAGCTTTTGGGCTTCCGTTGTGTACTTCCATCTTCGCTTAATTTCCACCAAAAGTCATAAGCGGGAAATGACTCGAAATCAGTTTGAGGGAAACCTCACGAGGGTTCGAATCCCTCCCGCTGCGCCAAGGAAAAACCTCTTTTGTCTGTTACGGCAAAAGAGGTTTTTCGTAAAGAGAGGGACTAAAAATGCTGATTGACAGTTCGATCGCACAGGCATATATCGAGAGCAGCTGCGTCGACGCTTTTCGTGCTTCATGGCTCTTTGAACACACCTCGGTTTCGTCAGATCTTGGCAGGAATGCATTTACTCCGCCGCCTGAGGATCTTGCTCTCCGAGAGACTGTGCGCAAGCTCGAACGCCGTATCTGTGAAGCGGCTGCGCACTTTGTCCCCGTCAACCGCCCGATTTGGGACGCGCTTTTCCCCGATTGGGAGGCGGTACAGCCGACACTTGATTTGATCGTCGGTTATCTCGAGCCTTACGACGCCGTTGCGGCACACTCGCCCGACGGGCAGGCACATCTCATCTTTGACCTCATCCGTTGGTGCAATTATGCGGAGCTCGACCAGCTCGACAGCATCATTCGGAATCTGCTGACGCATGAGATTACGCATCTCTTGATTGGACACCGCTATCCGGCGGCAGATGCCGCATTGGAAAGTACAGACTATTTGACAAGATTGGATGCTTACACATTTCATGAGGGATTCGCCCATCTTCTCTCCTATCAGGCGACAGAAATCGACTGTGTGGACTGGCATACACCGCAGCTTACCGAGGTCGCAGCAGCAAGCCGTGCCAAACTGCGCCTCGCGCTTACGGAGACGGATCCAGACAGGCAAAAGCAGTTTCTTGAAGAGGCGGTCTGCGGATCGTACTATGAAAAGTTTGCCTGTATGTGCGGTATGCTGTATCTGGCAGACCGATGGGAAACGCAGGGAATCGACGGCCTGCAAAGCGCATTTGCGGACTATCACGGCTTTGCTCAAAGAGCCTTGAGCATTCGAATTTGATTGTAAAAGAGGAAGAGACGCGAATGCGTCTCTTCCTCTTTTACACCTTCTCCCGCTTCTGCCGCCAGAGGTTGATCGCCAGCATGACCGCGGCGTAGATCAGCGCGGCGGCGAGGATAATGAGCGAGAAGTCGCGCTGCATCTGGTAACTCGTCGTCGTGAAACCCTTGACGAGTAGATGACCGGCAAGATAGCTCGCGGGAATCAGCGCGAGATAGCCGAGCGCTTTGCCCGTTCTCTTCCTGCGGCAGACGAAAAATGCAATACCCAGCGTAATAAGGAGTGCTAACGATAGCAAAACGTAATAGCCCAACGCCAGCCTCGGCAGCGAAACGATGCCGCCGTTCATGCTGCCGCAGAGCAGTACATCGTCCTGCCCGTTGTTCTGAGAATAGCAGACTGCCGCGCAGTTCGCGGCGTCGAGCGTGAAGAGCGTGCGCGCGGACTCCGCCTTGGCGAGCACGCCTTGCAGTGCGTCCGCCTCGCGCTGTGTGCGATCATTTGCGCTGTGTGTGTTCGGTGCGCCCCCGGTTTTGTCGAATGCGCCGCGCCATGTGTCGAGCGGCGTGCGCCATGCGGTGATGAAGTAGATGGTTTTGCCGCTGTTGGGGTCCTGCGTGTTCGTGACCTCTGCGCCGGAGACCGGCACAAGCAGGCTGACGGAGATGCTCTCCGCGCCGCTGAGATCAGAAAGCCCATCCGCTGCCGAGCCGCCGTCCGCGAGCGCTCTTCACCTAAAAGCCCCTGCGCCGGCGGAGCCGTCGTCCGCGAGCGCGCTGGGCGAGCGCGAGATCGACCACTCTGTCTCGCTGTACGGCAAATACTGCGGCGCGGTGAGGTACGCAAACCCCGCCGTCGCCAGCGTCAGCGCGAGCGTGACGGCCAGCAGCACGGCGGTCAGCTTCTTGCGTCGAAGCTGCCGCTTCAAGTCGCGCAGCGGCTGCGCGCTGACGGGCGCGGGCGTCACGTCCGCCTTCAGCGCGTCGAGCTCGGCGCGGCAGGCCGCGCACTGCGCTAAATGCCCGTCCACAAATTTCTTCGTCTCCTCGCGCAGCATATTCTCCTCGTAGAGCGGCAGAAGATCCTGCACGATGCTGCAAGTTTTGTCCATTTCAATCGTCCTCCAATCCCTCGCGGATCATGCGCTTGGCGCGGTGATACGTCACGCATGCCCAGTTTTCCGTCTTGCCGAAGAGCGCGCCGATGTCGCGGAAGCTTTTCTCACCGTACACGCGCCACATGAAGACCTCCTTGTACGGCTCTCTGAGCGCGTGCAGCAATTCCTGGATGCGTGCGGCCTCGCTGTGATCTTCTAACTCCTCCTCGTGGCTCTCCTCGGCGATCCGGCAGTCTTCGAGCGGGGCGAGGCACTTCTCGCGCCGCAGCTGCGAATAATAGAGATTCTTCGCGATTTGGCACAGCCACACGCGCACGCTGCACTCGCCCCGAAAGCGGTCGAGGGCGTCCATCGCACGGAAAAACGTCTCGCTCGTCAGCTCCTCGGCGGTACTCTCGCTCCCGGAAAGCGAGAGAAGATACCGGTACACATCGTCGAAGTACACGGCGTACACCTCTTCAAAATTCGTCAGCGCCCTCACCCCCTTTCTGTCTATAGGACGGTGGAAAACCGGTTTTCTTACAAAAAAATCCGTCCCGCGGGACGGATTTTTTCTTTCACGTTTTCACGACTCTTTTCTTGCCGCACTTCGGGCACGTGAGCTCGACCTTGCCGATGTTTTTCGGCACGCGGCAGTACGCGCCGCAGGAGCAGCGGACGTATTTGTGCGCCTTGTCGGCGCGGCGTGCCTTCGCGCCGCGGATGGCGTTCGCCTTCGGCGTCCACCAGGTCAGAAACTTCGCGTTTTCGGCCTGACGGCGCGCGAGATTGCGCGAAAAAATGCGGATGAGCACGATGAACATCAGCACCATCGACACAAAGTACAGCGCTTGGGAAACGCCCTGCACGCGGATGATCGAGCTCAGAATGCTCACGACCAGCTCAAGGATCACGAGCGCCCAGTTCAGCGCGTCTACGCCGTTGCGGCCATACATAAAGCGGTAAAGGGCATCGCGGAATTTGTTCACAAAAAACACTCCTAAAATCTTGATGCTGCCATTCTACACGCTTTTTCGACCCCCGTAAAGGCGTTTGAACAAAAGTTTACAGAATGGAAAAGAGTAAACGCAAACCGCCCGCCCCCGTCAGTCGCCTTACAGGGGGGCAAGGGGGCCCGCCCCCCAAAAAGCCTCGCAGAGTTTCGCCGCAAGCGGCGAAATAAAATGAAATCGTAAATCCTGACGACATGTGCGTCAGGATTTATACTTCTCGCTCCGCAAACGTGCGCGCCTACGGCGCGTGCGCTGCCGCGGAGCGCAAAAAGCTAAAACGAAAGCCCCGCTGAGCGGGGCTTTCGTTTTAAGCATTATAGTCCGTTGGTGTAACGATACAGGAACGTCACGGCCTCGGCGCGGTTGCAGGAAGCATACGGGGAGAACGTCGTGGCGCTGGTGCCGGTGGTGATACCCTTACCGACGGCCCAGAGGATGGCCTTGTAGTAACTCGCCTCGCTCGTGGCGCCCACATCCTTGAACGGGTTGGAGTAGTAGCCGCTGGGCTGGCCCGCGTAGCGGTACAGGAAGGTCACGATCTGGGCACGGGTGCAGACCTGATCGGGGGAGAACGCCGTGGTGCTGGTGCCGGAGGTGATGCCCTTCTGGCTGGCCCACAGGATGGCCTTGTAGTAGCTCGAGTGCGTGACGGCGTTGACATCACG
>OGQV01002705.1_pt1 | contig 10169 bp, 8 predicted proteins | sample 1553311 | NCBI WGS metagenome assembly OGQV01 (sample SAMEA2579976, study PRJEB22360) | human gut metagenome
AACTGGGTGGAAAACGGCATGAACGCTCTGGTTGCCCATGCTGAAAAAAGCCCCACGAACACCATCCATGACATCGGCTGCAGCTTCTGGTTCATTGGTTCCTGCGCAACCATCATCGGCCTTGTGCCCAACGCCCTGTTGATCTTCGGCAACTAAGTCCCGGTCTCTGTTCTGAAAAAGCAAAAGCGGCGGCACCTCCCGTTTGGGAAGTGCCGCCGCTTTTATGTTATGCGGTTTTCAGTTTCAGTTGTTGAACATGTCCTTCAGCTTTTTGAAGAAGCCTTTGCGCTTTTCGTAGTTTTCTTCTTTCAGGGTGCCCTCGAACTTCTTCAGGGCCTCCCGCTGGGTCTTGTTCAGCTTCTTGGGGATCTCCACCTCGCACTTGACGTACATATCACCGCGGCCGCGGCCATTCAGGTACTGGATGCCCTTGCCGCGCAGGCGGAAGGTGGTGCCGCTCTGGGTGCCCTCGGGCACGGTGTACTCCACCTTGCCGTCAATGGAGGGCACCTGCACGGTGTCGCCCAGCACGGCCTGACTGTAAGTGATGGGCACAGTGACCCACACATCGTAGCCGTCGCGCTGGAACACCTCGCTGGGGCGCACCGTGACCATGACGATCACATCACCGGAAGGACCGCCGTTTGCACCGGCATCGCCCATGCCGCGCAGTGCAAAGCTCTGATCGTCATCGATGCCCATGGGGATGGACACCTCCAGCGTTTTCCTGGCGGCAGTTTTTCCGCTGCCGTGGCAGACCTTGCAGGGGTTCTTGACCAGCTTGCCCTTGCCGCCGCAGCGGGAGCAGGGCTGCTGGGTCTGCATCACGCCAAAGGGAGTGCGCTGCTGCCGGATGACATAGCCGCGGCCGCCGCAGTCCGGGCAGGTCTCGGGGCTGCTGCCCGCGGGCGCCGCGGGCGGCGCAGCCGCTGCCATGGCACTCCGTGCACTCCTGCTGGCGGGTGATGGTGATGTTCTTCTTGCAGCCATGCACGGCCTCATCAAAGCTCAGGGTGATCCGCACACGGATATCCTGACCCTTGCGGGGGGCGTTGGGGTTTGCCTGACGGGCAGAGCCGCCAAAGCCGCCGAAACCGCCGCCAAAGATATCACCGAAGATATCGCCCAGATCGACCCCATCGCCGCCAAAGCCGCTGAAGCCGCCCGCGCCGCCGCCGTTCTGGGCTGCATAGCTGGGGTCCACACCGGCAAAGCCGTACTGATCGTACAGCTGGCGCTTCTTCGGGTCCGAAAGCACCTCGTTGGCTTCATTGACTTCCTTGAACTTTTCCTCGGCATCCTTATCGCCGGGGTTGTAGTCCGGGTGGTACTTCATGGCCAGCTTGCGGTAAGCCTTTTTGATCTCCGCATCGGTGGCCGTTTTGGATACTCCCAGCACTTCGTAGTAATCGCGCTTTTCCTGTGCCATAACCATACCTCTATAAAACCAGCAAAGGCCGCCCCGGCAAAACCGGAGCGGCTTTTGCTTTTATCCGGCACGCCTGCCCGCCGGTTTGGCCGGGCATCTGCCGTTTGTGTCAGAACTTAGACTTCCTTGAAGTCAGCGTCCACAACGCCGTCATCGTTGGGCTTCTGCTGGTTGTTTGCGCCAGCATCGGGGCCGGGCTGTGCGCCTGCAGCCTGCTGGGCAGCAGCGGCAGCCTGATACATCTTCTCAAAGACATGGCTCAGCTCATCCTGCTTTGCCTTGATCTCATCGATGGAACCGGACTGAACAGCGGTCTTGAGGTCGGCCAGCTTTGCCTCAGCTTCGCTCTTCACGTCAGCGGGCATCTTGTCGCCGTTCTCCTTCAGCATCTTCTCAGTCTGGAACACCATCTGATCAGCACCGTTGCGGATATCGACCTCTTCACGCTTCTTCTTATCATCGGCAGCAAACTGCTCAGCTTCCTTCACAGCCTTGTCGATATCTTCCTTGGACATATTGGTGGAAGCGGTGATGGTGATGTTCTGCTCCTTGCCGGTGCCCAGATCCTTCGCGCTGACCTTCACGATGCCGTTTGCATCGATATCGAAGGTAACTTCGATCTGAGGCACACCACGGGGAGCCGGAGCAATGCCATCCAGGTGGAACACACCCAGGCTCTTGTTGTCGCGGGCAAACTCACGCTCGCCCTGCAGAACGTTGATCTCAACAGAGGGCTGGTTATCAGCGGCAGTGGAGAACACCTGGCTCTTGTGGGTGGGGATGGTGGTGTTGCGGTCGATGATCTTGGTGCACACGCCGCCCAGGGTCTCAATGCCCAGGCTCAGCGGGGTGACATCCAGCAGCAGCAGGCCCTTGACATCGCCCTGCAGAACGCCGCCCTGGATGGCAGCGCCCACAGCCACGCACTCATCGGGGTTGATGCCCTTGAAGGGCTCGCAGTTCAGTTCCTTCTTGACTGCATCGTAGACAGCGGGGATACGGGTGGAACCACCGACCATCAGAACCTTCTTCAGGTCAGAGGGACGCAGGCCTGCATCCTGCAGAGCCTTGCGGACAGGGGTCATGGTGCGGTCAACCAGATCAGCGGTCAGCTCATTGAACTTTGCGCGGGTCAGGGTCATATCCAGATGCTTGGGGCCGGTAGCGTCAGCAGTGATGAAGGGCAGGTTGATCTGGCTGCTCATTGCGCTGGACAGCTCGATCTTTGCCTTCTCAGCAGCTTCCTTCAAGCGCTGTGCAGCCATCTTATCCTTGCGCAGGTCGATGCCGTTCTCATTCTGGAACGCATCTGCCATCCAGTCGATGATGCGCTGGTCGAAGTCATCGCCGCCCAGGTGGGTATCACCGTTGGTGGCCAGAACCTCGGTCACGCCGTCGCCCATCTCGATGATGGAGACATCGAAGGTGCCGCCGCCCAGGTCGTAGACCATGATCTTCTGGTCCTCTTCCTTATCGATGCCGTATGCCAGAGATGCGGCAGTGGGCTCGTTGATGATACGCTTGACGTTCAGGCCGGCAATGGTGCCTGCGTCCTTGGTTGCCTGACGCTGGCTGTCGTTGAAGTATGCAGGAACGGTGATGACTGCATCGGTGACAGTCTCGCCCAGATAAGCCTCAGCATCTGCCTTCAGCTTCTGCAGGATCATAGCGCTGACCTGCTGGGGAGTGTACTCCTTGCCGTTCAGGGTCACCTTGTGGTCGGTGCCCATATAACGCTTGATGGAAGCCACCGTGTTCTCAGGGTTGGTGATGGCCTGGCGCTTTGCGACCTGACCCACCAGACGGTCGCCGGTCTTGGTGAAGCCGACAACAGACGGGGTGGTACGTGCACCCTCAGAGTTAGCGATAACAACGGGCTCGCCGCCCTCCATAACAGCCACGCAGCTGTTGGTAGTACCAAGGTCGATACCAATGATCTTACTCATAATGAAAGCTCCTCTCAAATTCAGAACGTTTTTTGTTTATGTGATGCTCAAATGTTACCAAGCGGATGTTATATTTGAAAACCCTTGCGGGGTCTTGCAAAATCACTCTGCCACAACAACGGTGGCATGGCGGACAATCTTATCGCCCAGCTTGTAGCCCTTCTGGTAAACCGTGATCACGGTGCCGCTCTCCTGCCCATCGGGGGCGGGGATCTGCTGCACGGCATTCATAAAGTTGGGGTCAAAGGGCTTGCCCAGCGCCTCGATCTCCTCCACATGGAGGGCGTTCAGCGCCTTGGCGGCTTTGTCCAGCGTCATGGTCACGCCCTTCTTGTAATTCTCGTCGGTGGTGGGGGCGTTGGCCGCCATATCCAGCGTATCCAGAATGGGGATGATCTGGTTCACGGCAAAGGACACACCGTCGTTGAACTTCTGGTCAGCCTCACGGGTGGAGCGCTTGCGGTAATTCTCATACTCGGCGGCCATCCGCAGCAGCTGATCCTTGGCCTGATTGGCATTCTTCTCAGCCGCGTCCAGCTTTGCCTTCACGGCCTCCAGCTCCCGGGCCTTCTTGTTGAAGAAGCCATCCTTTTTCTTGGGGTCTGCCGCTTCAGCGTTCGTCTCGGGAGCCGCTGCCTGCTCAGGTGCAGTTTCCGGGGCGGCCTGCTCGGCGGTGTTGGGCTCCACGGCAGGTTCTTCTGCCTGCGGGGTCTTTTTTGTTTCTTCGCTCATTCCAGGTCCTCCTTATAGATCACAGTCCGCCGGGGTGCGGCTGCCTGCGGGGTATCTTTTCGTTTGCCGCTCATTCCTTCGCCAAGCTGATCGGCAAAGGTGTGGAGCAGCGGCATCAGCTTCTGGAAGGGCATCCGGGTGGGGCCGATGAGGGCCACGGAGCCCCAGAGGCCTCCGCCCACCAGATACCGGTCACTCACGATGCACAGGCCGGGGATCTGAGGTTCCAGATCCTCGCCCAGCAGGATGCTTTCGCTCTGCTCTGCCGGGGGTGCAATGAGGGCGGCGGCCTGCTCTTCGTCGTTCAGCAGGCTCAGGATGCTGCCCACCTTGCCGTCCAGCTGGGGCCAGTCCAGCAGGTACTGCTCACCACCCAGATACACATGGGGCTGGGTGGAATCCTGCAGGATGGCGGCGGCGGCGCTGATCACCGGCACCAGCTCCGGGCTGATCTGGCTGCACAGCTCTGCAAGGAGCCGGGGCGACAGATCAACAGGAGCCACAAAGGTCAGGTTCCGGTTGAGCAGGGCGGCAAGCGCCGCTGCATTTTCCCGGGAAAGACCGGTGCGGACCCGCGCCACACGGGTGCGGACATAACCGGCAGTGGTCACAGCCAGCACCGCTGCGGCGCTGCGACCCACCTGCACCACCTCGTAGTGGGCGATGCAGAGATCCTCAGCACAGGGGGTGCTGACGGCGGCGGTGCAGCCGCTGATGGCGGCCAGCGCCTTAGCGGCACCCTGTGCCAGCTTTTCCGGCTCGTGGTCAAGGCTTGCAAACACCGCGTCCACACGGGCGCGGGTCACACGGTCCAGCGGCTGGTCATCGGTGAGAAGATGATCCAGATAATAACGGTAGCCCTTGGCACTGGGGACACGGCCTGCGCTGGTGTGGGGCTGCTCCAGCAGACCCAGCTTGGTCAGCGCGGCCATCTCGTTGCGCAGCGTGGCACTGGAAACTGCCATATCAAAGTAGTTTGCCAGCACACTGCTGCCCACGGGCTCGCCCTCGAGGCCATACAGCGCAACGATCGCCTGCAAGACACGCTGTTTGCGTGCATCCATCGTCATAGCGCCTGCCTCCTTCGTTCGCTTTTTGTTCTTTAGCACTCCTTCTTCCTGAGTGCTAAGACCATTATATCCAATTTTGCGGCGCTGTCAATAGCTTCTCAGAAAAGTTTTGAAAGATTCATAATTCTGTCATAAAGGCCGCACAAAAAAGAGCCGCCCTGCGGCGGCTCTCCTATATAATAGATCATTCCTCCATCTGCTTTGCCAGAAATGCCGCCGCCACGTTCACTGCCTTGAGCTGGGCGGCATCGGGCTGTGCAGTGCGGTCCTCCGTAAGCAGGCCCACACTGCCGGTGACATCCCCCGCCGCAATGATGGGCACAGCGCACAGCAGCGCCCGGGGTGAGCCCTCACAGGGCAGCAATGCCTTTTCGGGGCTGCCATCGCTCTGGTAGGGCTTGCGGCTGTCCATCAGCTTTTCCAGCGGCTGGCTCACGCTGCGGTCTGCCAGATCCCGCCTGCCCGCACCGGATGCCGCCAGAATGCGGTCCCGGTCTGAGACAAAGGCCGTCAGGGCAAAGCACTTGCTCAGCACATCCACATACTGGGCCGTCACCCCGCTCAGTTCCCCCATGGGCGAATACTTTTTAAAGATGACCTCGCCGTCCCCTGTTGTGAAGATCTCCAGCGGGTCTCCCCTGCGGATGCGCTGGGTGCGGCGGATCTCCTTGGGGATGACCACCCGCCCCAGCTCGTCGATGCGGCGCACGATGCCGGTTGCTTTCATAAGGTTCCCTTCCTTTCCATGTTCCGGTTTTGCTTCCAGATTTCTGTGAAGTATGGTTATTCTGTGGAAACAGGAAGGGAATTATTCATTCAGCTCCGGCCGGAGCGCTGCTTATCCTCATACATCCGGTGGTCGGCCAGGATGCGGATGGCACGCACATCGTCGCTGTCGCAGGGGTAGACCGCACAGCCGCAGCTGGTGCCGACCTGCACCTCTGCATCCTTCAGGCGGTAAGGCTCCCGGATGGCTGCCTTGATCTTTTCCACCCGGCTCTTGCAGAACCCCTCCGTTACGGCTCCGTTGACGATGAGGGCGAACTCATCCCCGCCGATGCGGAACACCGCATCGCTCTCCCGCACGCAGCCCCGCAGGCGGCTGGCCACCTCCTTGAGCAGCTGGTCGCCCACATCGTGGCCGTAACGGTCGTTCACAGGCTTGAAACGGTCAAGGTCGAGGTAGAACAGGACAAACGGTGTCCTGTTCAGCTCGTTTTCTTTCAACAATGCGTCAAAATAGCGTTCATTATACAGTCCGGTCAGGCCGTCGGTGTTGGCCAGGTCCTCCATCTGCTGGCGGGCCTCCCCTTCCTGCCGGAGGGCGCGCTCCTTTTCCTCCACGCGCAGGCGGGCATCGATGCGGACACCGTGCACCAGCACGATGCCTGCGCAGAAGAACAGCCCAGCCAGCAGCAGGATGGTGGCGTTCTGGATCTTCCGCATTCCACTGTCCACCACGTCACGGCCGACGATGCCCACAATAGACAGATCCTGAAAGCCCACAGGCTGGTAGACCAGATAATAGCTCTTGCCCTCAAGCCAGTAGGAAAGGCTGCCGCTGCGGCCCTCTGCCACGTCCTGCCGGGCCCGGGTCAGTGTGCCCGCATCCACCTGCGCATGCTTCTGCAGGTAGTCGAACAGGTTGTCCATCCAGTCCTCGATCTCGCTCTTGGGCTCCTCCGAGAGCATCACATCGCCATCGGGATGGATGATGTAGCAGTCGCTCTGGCCGCCGTAAGCACTGCCGCCGATCAATTCCTCTATGGTCTTATTCCGATAGCTCACGGCAAGGCTGGTGTAGGTGGTGCCGTCGATCTCCACCGGCGCAATGGGCGCAGAGTATACCACCCGGCGCTCCCCGCTCCGCATGATGTAGCTGGACACCGTAGGCTTGCCGGTGCGGTACATCTCCTCAAAGGCCGTCCAGAGGTGATCCACTTTTTCATGCTTGCCCCGGATGCTCCAATATTCGCAGTTTTCATTGAACAGATACACGCTGCTGTACCGCCAGATCTCCCGCTCGGCCTCATAGCTGCGCAGGCGTTCCTCCGCCAGGCCCTCCTCATTGGCAGCCTGCAGGCTCTTGCCCCACTCGTTCAGCATGTTCCAGTTGCTCCGGCTGAAGATGGTAAACGCCTTATCCACCTGCTCATAGGTCTCCAGCAGGTTGCGGGTGCCTTCGTCATAGAACTGCTGCCGGATGTACAGGATGTACCAGCACAGACCTGTCACCACGACCATCGCCAGCAGCAGCGCAGCTGCCGTCCATCTTTCTTTTTTCTTCCACATATTCAGCTTCTCCTCAGCAGAGTCCCAACTCTCTGCCCTTTTCCGGCTGCATTTCCACAGCCTGCGAAACCACGCAATTCCGTCGAATCAACACTACCAAATTCTGCTTTTTCTGTCAAGGCTTTCGCCAAAGATTATTCGCTGCAAATTTGGGGCATTCTTCTATCCTTTTGCTGCTGTGTATGTTATAATAAAATGTATGGATTTCTGAGGGGGTGCTCTTATGCAGCAGATCGTGATATTGGGCGGCGGTGCAGCGGGCCTTGCCGCCGCATTGGCCGCCGCCCAGTCTGCCCCGGCAGGGGCAGTGCGGGTGACGGTGCTGGACCGCAACCCCAGGTGCGGCAAAAAGCTGTTGGCCACCGGCAACGGCCGCTGCAATTTGGACAACACCGGCATTGCACCGGAGCAGTATTTCACCGCTGACCCCGCCGCCCTGCGGCACCTGCTGGCCGCGGTGGATGCCGCCGCACCGCTGGAATGGTTCGCGGCGCTGGGCCTGTACACCCGCACCGATGAGGCCGGGCGGGTGTACCCCTACTCCAACCAGGCCGCAGACGTGCTGGCCCTGCTGGAAGGCCACCTTGCCCGGCTGGGAGTGGAGGTGCGCACCGGCTGCACTGTGCAGACCCTGAGCCAGAACCGCAGCGGCTATACCATCCTGTGTGAGAATGCCGAGGGTCAGGACCAGACCCTGCGGGCCGATGCCGTCATCTGCGCCATGGGCGGCAATGCCGGGCCGCAGTTCGGCACCGACGGCTTCGGCACCCGATTCGCCGCCCAGTGCGGCGGAAAGCTGGAGCCGCTGTACCCCTGCCTGACCGCCCTGCAGACAGCAAAGCCCAACCGATCTCTGGCCGGCATCCGGGCCAAGGCCGCTGCCACCCTGCTGGACCTCGACCGCCACTGCACCGTGGCTGTGGAAAACGGCGAGGTGCAGTTCACGGACTACGGGCTTTCGGGCATCTGCATCATGCAGCTGTCCGGCCATCTGGCCCCGGGGCGGGGGCCAAAGCGCCCGGCTGTGGAGCTGGACCTCTTCCCCATGCTGGACGAGACTGCCCTGACCGCCCTGTTTGCGGCCCGGGTGCCCCTGCTGCCGGGCAAGGCACCTGCGGATTTCTGGACAGGTCTGCTCAATCCCAAGCTGGGCCGCGCCCTGTGGGCAGCGGCAAAGCTGCCTGAAAAACCGGTGGACACCCTGCCGGATGCCGCCTGGCAGGTGCTGGCCAACGCGGCCAAGCACTGGCTGTTCGAGGGCCTGACCCCCTGCGGCTGGAAGCAGGCCCAGACCACCGGCGGCGGCCTGAGCCTGACCGAAGTGACCCCCAGCTTCCAGTTCAAGGGCTGCCCCGGCCTTTACTTTGTGGGTGAAACGCTGGACTGCGCCGGCAGCTGCGGCGGCTTCAACCTGCACTGGGCCTTTGGCAGCGGCATCGCCGCCGGGCGTGACGCGGTGCGGAGCCTGAAGCGGCCTGCCCCGAAGCCGAATAAAAAGAAGCGATAAAGAATGACCCTCTCCATCCCGCATCTGACAGACAGACTGCAGGGACGGAGAGGGTCATTTTCGTTTCAGGTACGCTTGTGTCTCCCGGACCACCACTCCCGAAAGCCCCACCACGCCCACAAGATTGGGCAGCATCATCAGGCCGTTGAAGGTATCGGAGAGCGCCCAGGCCAGATCCAGCTTCATCACAGCACCCACCAGCACCATAGCCGCAAACACCAGTTTATATCCTGCGGCGGCACACTCCCCCAGCAAATACACCACTGCCCGGGTGCCGTAATGGCTCCACCCCAGCGTAGTGGAATAGGCGAACAACAGGACCGACACCGCGATGAACTGCGGCCCGAACGCCCCAAACACCGTGGAAAAGGCCTGCCCCACCAGTGCGGAGCCTTCCACGCCGGTCAGGGCCGCACCGGTGTCCAGATCCACAAGGCCGCTGGTGAGTACCACAAGGGCCGTGAGGGTGCAGACCACCATGGTATCTGCAAACACCTCGAACATGCCCCACATTCCCTGCTGGACAGGCTCCTCCACGTTGGCCGCGCAGTGCACCAGCACCGACGCGCCCAGTCCTGCTTCGTTGGAAAAGGCTCCCCGCTTGAATCCCCAGCTGATGGCCCGGGCCATGCCGTAACCCAGCACCCCGCCCCCGGCGGCCTGCAAGCCAAACGCCCCCCGGAAGATGGCCGCGAATGCCGCTGGGACAGCCGCCCAATGGACACAGACCACGGTCAGCGCCCCGAACAGGTAGAACAGGGCCATGAGCGGGACGATGGCCTCCGTGACTGCGGCCACCCGCTTCAGCCCGCCCAGTATGACCCGCCCGGTGAGCAGGGCCAGTACAATGCCCGTTGCCACCGGCGGCACCCGGAACACCGCCTGCAGATTGCCCGCAATGGAGTTGATCTGGCTCATGTTCCCCATGCCGAAGCTGGCCAGCACGCAAAAGCAGGCAAACAGCACCGCCAGTGCCCGGCCAAAGCCGCCGCCCAGCCCCTCGGCCAGATAGTACATGGGCCCGCCGCACCATCTTCCGGCGGCATCCCGGCGGCGGTAGCAGATGCCCAGCACGTTCTCGGCATAGCTGGTCATCATCCCCAGCAGGGCCATGACCCACATCCAGAACACAGCCCCCGGCCCGCCTGCCAGAATGGCTGGCCCCCCCCCCCCCCCCGCTCCCTGGCGCGGGT
>OGQV01002707.1_pt1 | contig 10168 bp, 9 predicted proteins | sample 1553311 | NCBI WGS metagenome assembly OGQV01 (sample SAMEA2579976, study PRJEB22360) | human gut metagenome
TATTGTCCCAAAATGCCACCGGCTTCAAGGGCAAGCATATCCTGCTTGCCGAGGATAACGAGCTGAACAGCGAGATCGCCACAGCCCTGCTGGAGGAGCAGGGTGCCAGCATCACCGCCGTTGAGAACGGCAGACTGGCGCTGGAGGCCATCCAGAACGCTGCGCCGCGCACCTATGACGCGATTCTGATGGACGTCATGATGCCCGAGATGAACGGCCTGGAGGCTACCCGGTGCATCCGGGCGTTTGAGGGCAAGGGGCCCGGCGAGGGCACGCCCATCATCGCCATGACGGCCAATGTCTTTGCCGACGACGTGAAGGCCTGCCTGGACGCGGGCATGAACAGCCACGTGGGCAAGCCGCTGGACATGAAGGTGCTGATCGGCGAGATCCTGAAGTACACGGACGCTCGCTGAAGAATCCAAAGTAAAACCCACTTTTTGCAAATTTAATAAAGAAAATATGCCCGCCATATTGCAAAAGCTGTTTTTTCCGATGTATAATGGAAAGGATAATTTTTTGGGATATGGCGGGCGCTGTTGTTTGGCATCCGCCGACATGGAGGGTGAATTATGGCAACGAAGTATATTTTTGTGACCGGCGGCGTTGTGTCGGGCCTGGGCAAGGGCATCACAGCGGCCAGCCTGGGACGTCTGCTCAAGACCCGCGGACTGAAGGTGGCCAGCCAGAAGCTGGACCCCTACATCAATGTTGACCCGGGCACGATGAGCCCGCTGCAGCACGGCGAGGTTTTCGTGACCGACGACGGCACCGAGACAGACCTCGACCTCGGCCATTATGAGCGCTTCATCGACGAAAATCTGAACAAATACTCGAACCTGACCACCGGCAAGGTCTACTGGAACGTCCTGAACAAGGAGCGTCAGGGCGCTTATCTGGGCCAGACCGTGCAGATCATCCCCCACATCACCAACGAGATCAAGAGCTACATCTATAATCTGGCCAAGAGCACCGAGGCGGACGTCGTCATCACCGAGATCGGCGGCACCACCGGCGACATTGAGAGCCAGCCCTTCCTGGAGGCCATCCGTCAGGTCGGTCTGGAGCAGGGCCCCGAGAACTGCTGCTATATCCACGTCGTACTGGTGCCCTACATCTCCGGCTCCGACGAATACAAGTCCAAGCCCGCGCAGCACTCCTGCAAGGAGCTGCAGGGCATGGGCATTGCGCCGAACATCATCGTCCTGCGCGCCGACGGCCCTGTAGGCAACGACATCAAGCGCAAGATCAGCATGTTCTGCAACGTACGCCCCGACTGCGTCATTGAAAACCTGACGATGCCGAGCCTGTACGAGTGCCCGCTGATGCTGGAATCCGCCGGTCTGACGAACGTCGTGGCCCGCCAGCTGCACCTGCAGACCCCGCCGAGCGATCTGACCGAGTGGAAGGCGCTCATCAGCCGCATTGCGACCCGCAGCAAGACCTGCACGATTGCGCTGGTCGGCAAGTATGTCAAGCTGCACGACGCTTATTTGAGCGTCATGGAGAGCCTGTACCACGCGGGCTTTGAGAACGAGAGCAAGGTCGAGATCAAGTGGGTCGACAGTGAGCATCTCGTCGACCAGGACTGCTGCGCCGACGAGCTGGGCGACGCGGACGGCATCATTGTGCCGGGCGGCTTTGGTGACCGCGGCATTGAGGGCATGATCCAGGCTGCGCAGTACGCGCGTGAGAACCACGTGCCCTATTTCGGCATCTGCCTGGGCATGCAGATCATGGTCATGGAGTACGCCCGCAACGTACTGGGCTACGCCGACGCCAATTCCAGCGAATTTACGCCCGAGGGCCAGCACAACGTCATTGACCTGATGCCGGACCAGCAGGGCGTTGAGACGAAGGGCGGCACGATGCGTCTGGGCAAGTACCCCTGCGTCATCACGCCGGGCACGAAGATGGCCGACTGCTACGGCACGACGGAGATCGACGAGCGCCACCGCCACCGCTATGAGTTCAACAACGAGTTCCGCGCCGAGTTCGAGGAGAAGGGTCTGGTCATCGCCGGTACCAGCCCGGACGGACGCCTTGTGGAGGCTGTGGAGATCCCGGGCCGCGATTTCCATCTGGGCGCGCAGTTCCACCCCGAGTTCAAGAGCCGCCCGAACCGTGCGCACCCCCTGTTCAAGGGCTTCATCGCCGCCGCGCTGAAGTTCCAGAGCGAGCACACCCCGACCGGCCATCCCGCGGTACTGGGAGAGTAAAATACAGTATAAGCCGAGGAACTCGTCCCTTAGTGACGGGCTCCTTTTTGCAGCCCTTACCGCTCCGCCATTTGTTTGTTTACAACTCTTTCACATCTGTAACGCATTATTCCCGCGCGGCTATTCGTATTAGTATACAGAAGGCGGCAGGGACAAAATCTCCACAATATCCTGTCGAAAACGCAGCTGCGAATTGTGCGGATTGTCGCTTGTTTTGTGCGCCGCGTGCGGCGTATAATAGTACATCATCGAAAGGGTGTAAATGTATGCGTAACTGGTGTTCGCGCCATCCTGTCTGGTTCATGGCGCTCTATGCTTTGTTTTACTTATCGTTTTTTGCGCTGCTGGAGCGCACGATCCAGACACCGAATCTGTGGGTACACTGCCAGCTGGACGATTTGATCCCGTTCTGCAAATATGCCATTGTACCGTATATTTTGTGGTTTCCGTGGATCCCGTTTACGCTGTTTTATCTGCTGTATAAGGCCCCGCGGGAGGATTTCTGGCGGCTGTGCATTCCACTGTTCACCGGCATGACGATGACGCTTCTGTTCTATGCCATTGTGCCTAACGGTCTTGCCTTGCGCCCGAAATACGTGCCGGGCACCGACATTTTTGCGCAGCTTGTGCGGATGATCTACCGCAGCGACACGCCGATGAACGTCTGCCCGTCCATCCATGTGTTCAACTCGGTCACGCTGATGCTGGCGTACTATCGCAGTGCAATCTTTGATGCCCCGCGCCGCCGCTGGATGCGCCCCGCCGCCATGGTGCTGTGTGTGTCGATCTCGCTGTCCACGATACTGCTCAAACAGCACAGTGTCATTGACGTGGTGTTTGGTCTGCTGCTGGCGCTGTTGCTGGATTATGCCGCCACCGTTTTGCAGAGAAGCCCGGTGCAGCGCCGCGAGCGCCGCGTGCCGGAGAGGCTGTAAACAAGAGTACGGGTGTTCTTTCTTTGCAAAGAAAGAACCAAAGAAATTCCAAATGCCCAAATAAAAAACGTCCTGTCTGCGCAATGTTGCAGGCAGGACGTTTTTAGTTACAGCGCATATACAAGGATGCCGACCAAAATCATCGCCAGTGCGGCGAGCTTTTTGGGGTTCATCTTCTCGTGGAAGATCGTAACGCCAAAAATCGTGACGTAAATATAGCCTGTTGCTTCCAGTACAGGCCCGACGTTGAGCGGTACGCCCTTGTAGGCCAGCATCGTTAAGAGCGTGCAGCCCACAAAGAGGGCATAGCCTAAAATCACCCGCCAGTCGGTGTACTCGGCCAAGACCGACTTGTGCTCCCGCAGCGCGGCCTTCTTCAAAAGCACCTGCGAGACCGCGGAGAGGAACGTGCTGCACAGATACAGCAGCACATAGGGCAGCTGTGCCTGACTCATTTGCCGCCCTCCCCCTCATTGTCGGCCCGTACAAAAAGCACGATGCCGCATATAATGATGACCGCACCGATGACCCGGCGCGGCGTGACGGCCTCACCAAAAACGGCCAGACCCAGCAGAATGCCCCACACCACAGTGACGGCCTTGTTCGCGTAGGCCGTCGTCAGCGGCAGATGCTTGATGACCTGCTGCCAGCCCACCGCATAGGTGACAAGAGCCAGCAGCATCAGGCCGTACAGCATGATAAACGCCGCGCTCAAAAACGGCTGCTGCGCGGCCAGCTTGCTGCACACGCTGCTGCCCGCATAGATGCCCAGGATCACATGCAGCAGCAGGAACCATTTCGCCTGCTTCATGCGTCGTCCTCCTCATGCCGGATGACCTCGCGCTCGACGTATTGGGGCGCGGCGTTGGCGCACATGTAGATGCGGCCCACGTACTCGCCCATAATGCCCAGTACGACCAGGATCATGCCGCCGAGCAGCAGCAGCAGCGCCGTGGTGGACGCCCACCCGATGGGGGCCGCCGCGCGGGTAAAGTGGTCGATGATGATATAGATAAAGTAGAGAAAGCCCGCCACGGCAAACAACGTGCCGATGTAGGTCGCAATGCGCAGCGGCTTGACGGAAAACGACGTAAAGCCGTTCATCCAGAGATTCAGCAGCTTGCTCAGCGTGTAGCCGCTGCGGCCCTCCTCACGGGCGCGGTGGTGCACCGGCACGTTGCAGATGCGCTTGGTGGAGCGCAGCACCAGCCCGATGACGTAGGGGTAGCAGTGCTCATAGCGCAGCATCTCGTCCACAATGAAGCGGCGCGCCGCAAAGTAGCTGTTGACGACGAGCTCCGGCGGCTTGCCCAGCATGATCTCGGTCATTTTGCTGTTGACCCAACTGCCCAGGTTGCGCCAGCCGGCCTGACGCTTCGTGTCATAGCTGGCGTAGACGACGTCATAGCCCTCGTCAATTTTTGCCAGCAGCTTGCCGACCTCGTCCGCCGGGGTCTGGCCGTCGTCGTCTAGGCAGACGACGATGTCGCCGCTGCACTTGTGAAAGCCCGCCATCAGCGCCGCATGCTGGCCGAAGTTTTTCGCCAGATCGACGCCCACGACATGGCTGTCCGCCGCCACAAGGCTGCGGATCGTGCCGAAGGTATCATCCGGCGAGCAGTCGTTCACCAGAATGACCTCGTAGTCATACTGCGGCAGGGTCTGCATGGTGGCGGCGATCTCCGCCACCACGCCGCCCACCGTATGCTGGGAGCGGTAGCACGGGATCACGTAAGATATTTTCTGCATAGCTGTGTACTTCCTTCTGCGCTCACGGGCGCTTATAGATCACCAGATCCTCGGTGGAGACGACCTGCTGCCAGTTTTCGGCCAGCAGACGGGCGGCAACGCGGGTGTCGTGGCCGCACATGACATAGCGGGAATAGATCGGGTTTTCGGCATCCCACAGGTAGCTGTTTTTGTCAAATTCAATGCCCATACCCGCGGGCACGGCGTAGAGGTAGCCGTGGAACACCCCGTCGTCATAGGCGTAGGCCAGCGTGTGGTCCCAGGGGTCAGCCCCGGCATCCTGCACGCTGGCGGTCAGGGCGGCCTCGACGGTCTGCATCTGGGCGGCCATTTCGGCGTTTTTCTCGGGCAGGCTGCCGCGCTGAAAGTTCATCGGCAGCAGCAGGACGACGAGCACCGGCAGCCAGACGGCAGCGGGCACGGCGTCCTCGATAGCGACGGCCCCCAGCAGCAGGATGGCCAGCAGCATCATGTGGCGCGGGTCGATGTTGTACATGAACAGCAGCACCAGCGCAATGACCGCGCTGCAAAGCAGCGCACAGCCCTTGAGCACCAGCGGGCGGCCTTTGTGCTTATCCCAGACAAGGCAGACCACCGCGACGAGCACAACGGCCAAAAACGTCACACAGCCGCCGCCGATGTAGGTCGTCTCACCGTGGAGTGTGGGCAGAATATCGTCCCGCCAGGCCGCGTGCAGCAGGACCGCAGCGCGGGCGCACTCATAGCGGACTGCCGCCACGGGATGGAGCTGCAATAACAGACGGATGCCGTCAAAGTCCATGCCGCCGTCGCTGAAATAGGGCGCAGCGAGCTTGGCCATGGCGAACAGCGAAACCGCGAACCCGCCCGCCGCCGCGCCCAAGCAGGCCGCGCGGCGGCGCTTATTCTGCCAGACCGCCGTGAGCGGGAACACCCAGAACAGCAGCGCGTAGGGGCGGAAGATCGTTTCCACCGCGCAGGCCGCGGCACAGGCAATCAGCCAGCCAGTCTTGCCGCTGCGGTGCAGGGCCGCCGCCGTGCCGACGATGAGGAGCGCCAGCATGTAGTGCATGGCCTCCGACGCACCGCTGACGCAGGAGCGAAGCGGCAGCATGATGCTGAACAGTGCGCCGCACAGCGCGATGCACTGCCAGTAATTCAGCCGCGCGCAGCGGGCAAACACCGCGATGCCCACGGCAATCAGCAGCAAATTGCACAACAGCACGACATTTACGCTGGCACCGAACAGCAGACCCGGCAGCGCGTAGGCCCAAATCAGCAGCGGGCCCCAGGTACCGTAGCGGCCAATATCCGCAGTGGATTCCTGATAGCCGAAGTACCCCTGCGGGCCGCCGTGGGTCAGCACGCTGACGACCTGGCGGTTATAGAGCGCCTCGTCGTTGTTCATCGCGGTGGGCAGCCAGACCTCGTTCAGCGGCGTGCGGTAGCACAAAAAGTAAAAGCCCGCAAGGAACACGACTGCCCCCAACGCGCAGAGCAGCGCATTGGGGGTCTTTTGCAGGCAGGTTCGGATTTTCTGCATCGGTTTTTTCACGTCAGTTCTCCGCCAGCTTGGCCATAAAGACGACGTCGCGGTAGGCTCCGTCCAGCAGCTCCATATCGCGGAAAACACCCTCCTGCACAAAGCCGGCCTTCTCATAGCTGCGGCGGGCGGCGGCATTTTCGGCCAGCACGCGCAGGCTGATGCGGTGCAGATGCAGCGTATCAACGCCGAATTGTGTGAACAGGCGGGCCGCCTCGGTGCCAAGGCCCTTGCCGCGGGCGCTTTCCTCACCGATGAAGATTCCGTACTCGGCGCTGCGGTTGTGGTTGTCAATATCGCGGTAATAGACCGACCCGACGGGCTTTCCGTCGGCGTTGTCGAGGATGATATACTGCACGACCTGGCCGGTGGCGACCTTCGTCGCCAGCCAGCTGCGGTGCATCTCCGGCGTGAAGGTCTGGCGGAAGATGAAGTTCTGCACGACAGACGGCGTGTTGCGCCACTTGACGATAAGGTCCGTGTCGGCGTCTGTGATTGGGCGCAGCGTGACCGCTGTGCCGGTTAAAGTGGGGAGGGTGGGGGTGTTCATGGGTTTACCTCGTTGTTTTGGGCAGACGGCCCGGGCGGATATGGAATCCGCCCCTACGGTGCGGGGGGCGATGCTTGCATTGACCCGGCAGGTGTACGGCAGACGGGCGCTTGGGGCAAGGCTCTCTCCCCCACCCGCTGCGGCGGGAGCCCCCTCGCAGAGGGGGCCAAGAAAAATACGGCAGCGCACTACCGCTCGTACAGCACGCCCCTGTCGCTCTCGTACAGCACCGTCCAGCCGTCGGCTTGTAAGCGGGGGGCGGTGGGGGTGTCGGCGGCGGTCAGGACGTAGCGGGAATGAATCTCATGGGCCGGGTCGGTCAGGTAGGCGGCCTCGTCAAACTGGATGCCCATGCCGTCCGGCACGCCGTAGAGCAGACCGCAGTGTACGGGGTCGCCAAAGGCGTAGGCCACGGTGCTGTCCCAGGGGTCGGCGCTCGTCACAGCGGACCGGCTCTCAGTCAGCGCGGTCTCGATTTGCTGCACCGCGGCGTCCCATTCGGCGCTGTAGCGCGGCATGGTGAAGCCGTCCGCCAGATTCAGCACGCCGAGCGCGGCCAGCACCAGCGCGGTGGCTGCCGTGCCCGCGGCGGGGGGGGGGCCCCCCCCCAAGAGGGCCCCCCGCCAGCAGCAGCACATCCAGTACAAGCGTATGGCGGGAACCCTCAAGGGGGCGGTACATCAGCAGCAGCGCCAGAAAGACGATGACCGCAGTCACGGCGGCGCAGCCCTTCCAGAACACGGGCCGCCCGGCGCGGGCATCCACGATCAGGCAGACCAGCGTCACGCCCAGCAGCAGAAAAAACAGCAGGTACTGTCCCCCGCTGCGGTTTGCCAGCTGGTCGGCCAGCATTTCGGCCACGGTGCGCAGGGCGTCCAGCAGCTTGTGCGCCACGTCCCTGACGGCGGAGACCACCTGCCCGCGGGCCAGCTCCTGCAGCGGGCTTACATCGACATTGGTAAAGAAGTAGGGCGCGTAGAATTTGGACATCAGCACGAGCGTGCCGCCCAAGGAAACCGTCCCGCCCGCCACACAGACAGCGATGCGGCGGCGGTCCTGCCGGCACAGCGCCAGCGGGAACAGCCAGAGCACGGCCTCATAGGGGCGCACGAGCGTGGCCACGGCGCACAGCACACACAGCCCCGCCCACGCGGCGCGGCTTTTTTCCCGCCGCGCCAGAATGCCGCAGCCCAGCACCGCCAGCATGAGCGCATAGTGCAGCGGCTCCTGCATGGCGGAGAACACATAGCGGATCGGCGCGTTCATGGCGGCCAGCGCCGCGGCAAAGGCCAGCTGGCGCTTCCAGCCAAGCCGTGCGGCCCGGGCAAAAAACGTCCAGCCCAGCACGACGAACAGCAGGTTGCACCACAAAAAGGCATTCTGCCCGCGCAAAAGCAGCCCCGGCAGCGCATAGACCAGAAAAACCGCCGGTCCCCACGCGGCGTAGGTGCCGACGGCGGCGTGCGACTCATTGAAGCCGAAGTACCCCTGCGGCGCGCCGTACTGCACGGCGGCGGCCAGCTGCTTGCTGTAGATGACCTCGTCGCTCCAGGAGCTGACCGGCAGGAAGATCTCCGTCACCGGCACCCTGTAGACGACCAGCTCATACGCCAGCAGGAACACCAGCGCGGCGGCAGCGGTGCAGAGTGTGTGCGCCCAGCCGGGCAGGGCTTTACTGCGCATAAAATTCCAGGACCTTGGCAATGACCTTATTGCGGTCTGCCTCGGTCAGGCCGTAGTACATCGGCAGGCGGACGAGGCGCTCGCTCTCGGCAGTGGTGTAGACGTCCGCGCCGTCAAAGCGGCCAAACTTCTGGCCCGCCGGGGCGGAGTGCAGCGGGATATAATGGAACACGGCCAGAATATCGTTTGCCTTCAGGTGGCGGATCAGCGCGGTGCGCTCCTCCAGATCCCTGCATTTCAGGTAGAACATGTGGGCGTTGTGCACGCAGTCCGCCGGGATGGTGGGCAGCTCGACCCTGCCTGCGTCGGCCAGCGGCCGGAAGGCATCGTGGTAGGCGTTCCAGGTCGCCATGCGGTTGTCGTTGATCTCGTCGGCGTGGAGCAGCTGCGCCCACAGATAGGCGGCGTTCAGCTCACTGGGCAGGTAGCTGTCGCCAAAATCGACCCATGTGTACTTGTCCACCTGACCGCGGAAGAACTTGGCGCGGTTCGTGCCCTTCTCGCGCAGGATCTCCGCGCGTTCATTGTACGCGGGATTGTTGATGACGAGTGCGCCGCCCTCGCCCATCGAGTAGTTCTTTGTCTCGTGGAAGGAGTAGCAGCCGAAATCACCGATGGTGCCCAGTGCCTTGCCCTTGTAGCTGCTCATAACGCCCTGCGCCGCGTCCTCGACGACCTTGAGGTCATGGCGGCGGGCAATGTCCATGATGGTGTCCATCTCACAGGCGACACCGGCGTAGTGCATGGCGATGATGACCCGCGTCTTATCGGTGATGGCCTGCTCGATCTTCGTCTCGTCGATGTTCATCGTGTCGGGGCGGATGTCCACAAAGACGAGCTTTGCCCCGGCCAGCACAGCGGCGGTGGCGGTGCTGGAGAAGGTGAAGCTGGGCAGAATGACCTCGTCGCCGGGGTGAATATCGCACAGCAGCATGGCCATGTCCAGCGCCGTAGTGCCGCTGGTGGTCAGCAGGACCTTCTGGGCGTGGAAGCGCTCCTCCAACCAGGCGTTGCACTGCTTGGTAAAGGCGCCGTCACCGCAGATTTTATGAGAGTCGATGGCCTGCTTGACGTAGTCGAGCTCGTCGCCCACGCAGGGCGGTACGTTAAAAGGGATCATAGTAAAAGCCTTCCTTCCGGCTGGATTTTTATAATCGTATTTAGTATAACACAGTTTGCGGTATTTGTCACTTTATCGCGGAACGGATTTGCGCAAAATCGCCTTATTTTTTTATGCGCGCGTCGTTGTAGGCGCGGATCATAATGGCCGCAAGCCAGAGCATGACGACGCTGAACACCACAAAGCTGACGGCGGCGACGGAGGTCAGCGACGGGATAAAGTGCGTGACGGTGTAGACGGCCAGCGGCACGGCGGCAATGTACGGCATTTTGCTTTGCTGCCGCCCTGCCAGCCGCACCAGCACGAGCGCCGCGCCCCAGAACAGCCACAGGTCTGCCGCGCGCAGCACCGGGGCCAGCCGTGCCCACGCCCCGCCGGTCTGGCTGCCGC
>OGQV01002711.1_pt1 | contig 10156 bp, 10 predicted proteins | sample 1553311 | NCBI WGS metagenome assembly OGQV01 (sample SAMEA2579976, study PRJEB22360) | human gut metagenome
CGGAGTATCGTTTATTGCAAAGAATTTGCACCGAATGAGAGATATTATGGTTAATTATGCCCATGATGAAAGATATATGGGTATTAAATCTATTTTTAAAAACGGTGAATATCTTAATTCAAAGTGGATTTTCGGTGAACTCTCTTATGAAATGTTTCCGCTCAATTATGATGAATTTGAAAACAGTAAAACTAAATTTTGCGTGGTTGCAAGTAATGCCAAAACGGGGAAAGCCGAATACTTTTACCCTACCGATTTCAGAAAAGGATGTGAGATAATTCACGCTTCCTGTGCACTTCCTATGGTGACAAAGCCTGTTCAAATCGGTAAGGATATGTATTATGACGGCGGCATTTGTGACTCAATTCCGCTTAAAAAGGCGTATGAGGACGGATGTGAAAAATGTGTTGTTGTTTTGACTCAAGACAGGCATTTTATCAAAAAGCCGTTAGGTCACGAAAAAGCCATAAGAAAAGCGCTTCATAAATTTCCGCTTACAGCTGAAGCTGTTATCAACAGGCAAAATATGTATAACGAACAAAGAAAATTTGTTTTTGAGCAGGAAAAGCTTGGAAACGTTCTTGTGCTCGCTCCCCGTTCTCCGCTCGAATTTCACACTCTTGACAGCGAGCCTATGAAAATTCAGCATATCTATAATCTTGGATATGAACAGACGATTGACAGGATTGACGAAATAAAGGATTTTCTTTCATCCTCTATGTCGTAAACTGCGTATCACTCAAAATAAATTATGAGTTTTATTTAAATGAAAATCCCTCTGATAATTGCATCAGAGGGATTGATTTTATATATGAAGAATTGCAGTCGAAAGACCGAAATAAATTAGAAGCGAAAGCGCATCTACTATTGTTGTTATAAACGGTGATGACATAACCGCAGGGTCAAATTTAAGTTTCTTTGCAAATATCGGCAATGTGCAACCGACAATTTTTGCAAAAATAATTTCTATAAACAGGGTAAGGCTTATTACAAGGTCGACTTTAAATGTAATGCCTTTTGTTCCCAGTAAAAGCTTATCAATAAGAAGAATTTTAAAGAAATTAACTATTGAAAGAGTTAAACCGCATACAAAGCCTACTCTTATTTCCTTCCAAATAACCTTGAAAATATCGTTTAAATCAATTTCGTTAAGAGAAAGCGCACGAATGATTGTTGCACTCGCCTGACCACCTGAATTACCGCCCGTATCCATAAGCATCGGAATAAACGCAGTAAGCACAATGAGCGCCGACAGTTTGTCCTCAAATGAGGTGATAATCATACCGGTAAATGTTGCACTGATCATCAAAAGAAGAAGCCAAGGAATACGTGATTTGAATGTTTCAAAAATGCCGATTTTAAGATATGGCTTTTCAGTTGTACGCACCATGGCGTTCATCTTGTGGATATCCTCTGTGTTCTCCTCCTGCAATACGTCGATAGCGTCATCGAATGTGATAATTCCGACAAGCCTTTCCTCCATATCAACAACAGGGAGCGCAATAAAATTATATTTGTCAAAAAGATTAGCGGCAATTTCCTTGTCGTCATGAGTGTTTACGAAAATGATATTCGTTTCCATAAAATTCTCAATTTTATCGTCGTAATTGTGCAAAAGAAGTTCTTTAACAGTCGTTACGCCGATAAGATGACGAGATGCGTCTGTAACATAACAGGTGTAAATTGTTTCTTTGTCAACACCCGTTCGCCTTATGCGCTTAAAAGCATCTTCAACGGTGCTGTCACGCTTAAGGTCGACAAATTCCGGTGTCATAATCGAACCGGCACTGTCTTCGGGATATTTAAGAAGCGTATTTATGGATTTACGAGTTTGCGAATCTGTATTTTTAAGAATTCTTTTAACAACCGTCGCAGGCATTTCCTCAATAATATCAACTGTATCATCAAGGTAAAGCTCGTCGATAACCTCTTTAAGCTCCGTATCTGAAAAGGCAGTAATAAGTGCTTCCTGCATATCTCCGTCAAGCTCAACAAAGGTTTCTGCCGCCTCCTCTTTGGGCAAAAGCCTGAATAAAAGAAGCATCTGCTCCTTTGGCAATTCGTCAAATATTGCAGCTATATCGGTAGGGTTAATTTCAATGAGAATGTTTTTGATTTTATGAAATTCTTTTTTTGCGCAAAGTTCGGAGATTTCATGCGCTGTTTCTTCATTGTTAAGCTCTTCAATATCCATATCATCATCTCGCTTCCATAAATCTTTTAGTCAATACGATAAAACGGCTTCTCGTTTTCGTCATAAGCTTTGATAAGCTTCTTTCTTGTAAAAAGATACAGCAAAGTTATTATCAAAACACCGATTAAAACAGCACATGCACATACAAGAAAATCTGTTTTCTGATAAAATTTTTGATTGGTTACATAAACTGCATAGCCGTTTTGGCTTATTTCTTTTTCTATTTCGCTTGTTGTTTTATCAATACGCTTGATTTGTATGGTGTATTCCTTTTTGTCATCTGCACATGTGCAGCTTACGGTGATTTCAGGCTCTTGCTTTGTGCCAAGCGTTAAATTGATTTTATTGGCTTTTGCATTTTCACTTTTTGGCGTAGGAGTGATAACTATTTGCGTTAAATCACTCGGAATATAAAGAGTGTATTTTGTTTTGCTGCCGTCAAATTTAGGGTCAAGCACGCCACAGCTTACTTCAATGCTTTTTAAATCCGCATCTTCACCGGACTTGGCAAATGCAGTTGCGGGTATAAAACTTGATATAAAACTCATTGCAAGTAAAATTAAGAGAAATTTGCCAAGCGCTTTTTTCATAATTTTCACCTTATATTGCATTAGTTTGTGCTTTGAATAATGTAGTTTGTAATCTTCTTATTGTCGAGTATTTTCTTTACCTTTTGTGCATTGTTTGTTGAAATATAATACATTTTATTGTTTGATGATTTCTTGCTGATTTTTTTATCAATCTGCTTTTCAAGCGAACTGCTATTTTGCGTTGTTACCTCGCTTACAGAGCTTTCCTCAGTTGAATAAACAGGCGAACCGTCGTTGCCGTAAACAATGTCGCCGTCTTCGTCTGTAAGCGGTATTCTTGCCTTGGTGGTCGCTGTGGTTTCACCCTCTTTTGTAGAATAAACAGGTTGACCGTCGTTTCCGTAAATAATATCGCCGTCCTCGTCCGTCAGCGGCTCACGTTTTTTTGAAGTGGAAACAGTGCCGTCGTCGCCGATTGTTTCGTTTGAATCGCCGTATCCGCTTGTGAATTCCTCACTGTCAAATGACGAAGTGGTATTATAAACAGTATCACCGTTTTCATCCGTAACAGGCTCGTCAGATATATTGTCGTCATTAATTGTTACATCAATAGCTTCAATGAATTTTATATCTTGACCGAATTCGGCATATAACTTTTTGACAAGAGTGGCAAAGCCGTCATTATAGTCGCCGCTGATATCACCCGGAAGCTTTGTATTATCAAGCAAAAATACATTAATACCCATAGCCTTTGTTTCTTCGATAATACTTTTGATATAGTTATATGTTGTGCTATTGTTGGGGTCTAAATATGCGTTGCCGTTTGCGTCTTTGTAAACACTTTTGCCGCTTTTTATTGCGCTGTCAAGGTCAGAAAGGGCAACGATATTATCCTTGTAGCACGAAATTCTGCCGATGGGGATAATGTCTGCTTGATTAAGTTTTGCAACAGATTTTTCAAGCTGGGCGGCAGGCGAGGAAATAGCACCGTAAGCCCTTATTGTTGCAAGCTTGCTGTTATATCCTATTGTGCCGTCGTCACGCTTTAAATCAAATGTGACGGAGGAATATGCTTCATCTTCCGCACTTTTGATAACAGAGTCGAGCATAACGGAATTGTCAAGCGAAATCGACTGAACGCTCATACCCTTGAGCATAAGATTAACGTTACTGAAGCTTACACTTTCGCCTGTGTTTTCCTCGGTTTCAGGCATGGCGTTACGGTCAATGTAAAGGTCCATTGCGCTGTAACCTACGCTGATAATAAGAAAGCAGGCGATAACTATTGCAATGTTTTTAAAAAGTTTAGCCGTTTTTTCCTTAGCCGCACGCTTTCTCTTTTGTTTTGGACGCTTGAAATCAAACTTATCGCTTCCGCTTCCGGCATCAATATATTTGTCCGCAAAGCTTATTTTACGCCCGGTTTCTTTTTCAGTCCATTTGCTATTCCGTTTTTTGTTGTTATAAAAACGCTTTTTCTTCATAAATTAAAACCACTGCCATTTTATACTTTCGCATTTTGCTTAAGAAGTTTGATAGTTTCTTTTGGATTTTCGCTGTTAAATACGGCAGAACCGGCAACCATAACATTTGCGCCTGCCGCACCTGCGATTTTTACTGTTTCAGGATTGATTCCGCCATCAACCTGAATGTCAAGCTCAGGGCATTTTGCACGCAACTTTTCAATCTTAGGCATTGTGCTTTCCATAAAGCTTTGACCGCCGAAGCCCGGTTCAACAGTCATAACAAGCACCATTGAAAGCTTGTCAAGATAAGGGTAAACTGCTTCAATATCCGTATTTGGCTTAACTGCAAGCGAAGCCTTACAGCCAAGTGCAATTATTTTATCAATCGTTTTGTTGATATCACTGTCACATTCAATATGAAACGTGATTATATCGGCTCCTGCTTTAACAAAATCTTCAATATAAAAATATGGGTCGCTGATCATCAAATGCACGTCAAAAGGAACATCGCATACCTTTTTCATTGCCGCAATTACAGGAGCGCCGATAGAAATGTTAGGCACGAAATGACCGTCCATAACGTCGAGATGAATTAAATCCGCACCGCCCATTTTGCACTTTTTAAGTTCATTTTCAAGATTTGCAAAATCACTTGCAAGCATTGAAGGGGAAATTTTGATATCCATATTTTTATACCTCTCGTTTTAAATTACAATATATTATACTTTACTTTTTATATAAAATCAATGTTAAAATAAATAATACTTGTATTTATATATTTTATGTAGTATTATATATCCGTGAAAATTTAAGCATTTAAAATTTTGTTAAAATTAACTGTATATGTTGGAGGAAAAATAATGATTCAGGCAAATAACGTCACCGTTCAGTTCGGCGGTCGTGTTTTATTTGAAAGAGTAAACGTTACTTTTTCGGCAGGAAATTGCTACGGTATTATCGGCGCAAACGGTGCTGGTAAATCAACGTTTTTAAAGGTGCTTTCAGGTGAACTTGACCCTCAAAAGGGTGAGGTGTTCATTACTCCCGGCGAAAGACTTTCCGTATTAAAGCAGGACCATTTTGCTTATGATGAATACGAAGTAATCAGGACTGTTCTTATGGGTAACCCACGTCTTATTGAGGTTATGGAGGAAAAGGACGCTCTTTATATGAAAGAAGATTTCAGCGAGGAGGACGGCATTAAGGCAGGCGAGCTTGAGGCTGAATTTGCAGATATGGACGGCTGGAATGCTGAAAGTGATGCTGCATTTATGCTCAATAAACTCGGTGTTCCCGACGAATACCATTATATGAAAATGGCGGAACTTCCGTCAGATATGAAGGTTAAGGTTCTTCTTGCTCAGGCGCTTTTCGGCAATCCCGATATCCTTCTTCTTGACGAGCCTACCAACCATCTTGATCTTTCGGCTATTCGTTGGCTTGAAAATTTCCTTATGGATTTTGAAAATACCGTTATCGTTGTATCCCATGACCGTCATTTCTTAAACAAGGTTTGTACGCATATTTGTGATGTTGATTTCGGAAAAATTCAGCTTTATACAGGCAACTACGACTTCTGGTATGAATATACACAGATGCGTCAGCGTCAGGCAAGAGACCAAAATAAAAAGAACGAGCAGAAGATTAAAGAACTTCAGGAATTTATTGCCCGTTTCTCCGCAAATGCCGCTAAGTCAAAGCAGGCAACAAGCCGTAAAAAGCAGCTTGACGCTCTTGAAATGATTGATATGCCTGTTTCAAGCAGACGTTTTCCGTATGTTGATTTTAAACCTGACAGAGAATGCGGCAATGACCTTTTGAGAGTTGACCATTTGACAAAGACAATAGGTGACAGAAAGGTACTTGACGATGTATCGTTTGTTATTCACCCAAGGGAAAAGGTTGCTTTTGTTGGCTCTGACGTTGTGGCAAAAACTACTCTTTTCAAAATTATTATGGGCGAATTAGAGCCTGACGAGGGCAGCTTTAAGTGGGGCGTTACAACATCTCAAAGCTATTTCCCAAGCGACAACAGTAAATATTTTGACGGTGTTGAGCTTACTCTTGTTGATTGGCTCAGGCAATATACAACTTATACTCTTGAGGCTGATATCAGAGGTTGGCTCGGCAGAATGCTTTTCTCAGGCGAGGAAGCGCTTAAAATGGCAAACGTTCTCTCAGGCGGTGAGCGTGTGCGTTGTATGCTTTGCAAAATGATGCTTTCGGGTGCGAACGTGCTTATTCTTGATGAGCCTACCAACCACCTTGACCTTGAATCAATCACTGCTCTTAATGACGGACTTATCCGTTATCCTGAAACTATTTTGTTCACCTCTCACGACCATCAGTTTGTGCAGACCGTTGCTGACAGAATTATTGAAATTTCAGGCAACAGAGTTATTGACAGAATGGGAACATACGATGAATTCCTTGAAAATGTAAACGAGGAACAATTGAAGAAATATTGATATTATGAGAAATAAAGATAAATCTACATTCAGAAAAATTGAATTTCACAGAAAAGAAAGTTTTTATCTTATAGTTCGTGGCTTAGAGGTCGGCATTGCGTCCGGCCTTATTGCCGTATTATATAGGTTTTTGCTTTCTTTTGCAGAAAAATATTTGATGAAAATAATAGACTTTGTTAAGGGCAATCCGGGTAAGGTTGCCGTTTGGTTTGTTATTCTTGCTCTTATCGGTTTTTTTGTTTCAATGCTTGTTAAATGGGAAGTGCAAGGCGGCGGTTCCGGTATTCCGCAAGTAAACGGAGAAGTCAAGGGCTATATCAATCCAAGTTGGTGGAGAGTAATACTTGTTAAGCTTTTTGGCGGTACGGCTTCTGTTTTTTCAGGTCTTTCCCTCGGCAGAGAGGGACCGAGCGTTCAACTCGGCGGTATGGCGGCAAAGGGCGTCGCAAGATTTACCAAGGCTGATAAAACTACTGAACTTCGTATGATTAGCTGTGGCGCAGGCGCAGGTATGGCGGCTGCATTCAACGCTCCGTTGGCAGGCACAATGTTTGTGCTTGAGGAAATCCACCATACTTTTGATAAGAGCTTGCTTTGCATGGGCATTGTTTCATCAATAACTGCGCTGAGTCTCTTTACTTCGTCATCAGTCAGATCTCTGACACGTGTGTCAGGATTAACTTCTGCCTTTGCAAGGATTTTGTCTGCGCTTGGTCTACCAATACCATAAATGTAGGTAAGACCGATTTCAATACGTTTTTCTCTTGGTAAGTCTACACCAGCTATACGAGCCATGTACTGTTTCCTCCATCTTCTACTTTGAAAGTCCTTAATGCCTGTACATCACTTACCCTCGCGAATTCTCTCACTCAAGTAAGGTGAAATGGGATGTATCGGACACATCACTTCCTTATTTCTCAGTTCCTAATTGGGGTGCCTCGGTAAAACACCCAGCTGCAATTGGCGAAAAGCAGCCTTTCCGAATTACTGCGGCCAACGGGCCAACGTTGCCTCTCGGTATTAGGCAATACATGCTAAAACTATCTTAACAGTCTGAACAACCCTTCCGGGCGTCTCACACTGCAGCCGCACGTTATACAAACTTTAAACCGTCAATCAACCCTGACGCTGTTTGTGTTTTGGATTCTCACAGATTACTCTGACAGATCCTTTTCTCTTGATAACCTTGCATTTTTCGCAAATTGGTTTTACAGATGCTCTAACCTTCACTTGAATATCTCCTTTCAAAAAACGTTCGGGTATGATTATATCATCATATTCTGAATATTTCAAGACTTTTTCTAAATTTATTTATCTTTCCAAATAATTTATTTGTCTCTCCAAATAATTCTTCCTTTTGATAAATCATATGGTGATAATGCCAGTGTTACTTTGTCACCTGGTAAAATCTTGATGTAATTCATTCTAAGCTTTCCACTGATGTGAGCTAAAATTACATGTCCACCTTCGATTTCTACCTTGAACATAGCGTTCGGTAATTTCTCAAGCACTGTTCCCTCTACTTCAATTACATCTGCCTTTGACATTTTGAAACCTCCTTGGTTTTAATTGCTTTTCTGATATCTTCCTCACGGAGCGGCAGACCATGCATCTCCCGTTCCAAAATTGTATCCGATACTGTAAAATCCGGCTGAATATGCTTTCTCTTCTTTTTCTTCGGATTCGTGGTCAGACGAATCTTACCATCCGCCAGATATACAACATCCCCATCTACCGCAGTTACAATATACAGTTTTCCTTTATCATGTCCCGCCAGACTTCTGGCAAACATTCCTGCCGTCAATTCCTTCATCCTAAACCTCCTCTTAGTGAGACAACGTCAGGATTTCCGGTTCGCCTTCGGTAATCAAAACCGTATTCTCATAATGTGCGGAAAGTGTTCCATCCTCAGTCACGACTGTCCAGTCGTCATCAAGCCAGGCAACCTCAGGCCGTCCTATATTAATCATAGGCTCAATTGCCAGTGTCATACCGGGCTGGAGACGAATCCCTCTGCCTCTGCATGCAAAATTCGGTATCTGCGGATCTTCATGAAGGTGAGTGCCGATTCCGTGACCCACCAGTTCACGTACCACACCGTATCCAAAGCTTTCCGCATAATTGCCGATTGCCGCAGATATCTGATGTAAATGATTTCCGGCTTTTGCATATTTGATTCCTTCAAAAAAGGATTCTCTCGTGACTTTAATTAATTGTGCCGCCTCTTTACTGATCTCACCTACTGCATGGGTACGGGCTGCATCCGAATGGTACCCCTTATAGATGAGCCCTGCATCCAGGCTGACGATGTCACCCTCTTTCAGGATATGACGCTTATTTGGTATCCCGTGCACCACCTCATCATTCACAGAAACGCAGATGGATGCGGGATATCCATTGTAATGCAAAAAATTAGGCACACAGCCGAAGCTGCGGATGATTTCTTCTCCCAGATGGTCAATCTCCCAAGTAGACATCCCCGGTTTCAGTGCATTGGCAAGTTCATCATGAACCTTTTCAAGCAACATACCGGCATGACGCATAAGCTCAATCTCTCTGGCAGTTTTAATTGATACAGACATATTCTTTATGCTCCTAAAATCTTCACGATGTCATCAAACACAACATTGATATCCTGTGTTCCATCGACTTCCACCAATGCACCGGCTGCCTGATAATACTCGATCAATGGCTGTGTCTGTGCATGATAAACATCGAGACGCTTCTTCACAGTCTCCGGTTTATCATCATCCCGCAGCACCAGATCCTTACCGCAGGAGTCACAAAATCCTTCTGCCTTCGGTGCATTATACTCTACATGATACGTTGCTCCACAAGCCAGACACGCACGGCGTCCGGACATACGATTCACGATATTCTCATCCGGTACCTCTACGTTCACCGCATAATCAATCTTCTCTCCACGTGCATTCAGCGCATTGGTAAGTGCCTCTGCCTGAGGAATGGTTCTTGGAAAACCATCCAGTACATAGCCATTGGATGCATCCGGTTGTGAAATGCGGTCAACAACCAGATCACAGGTTAATTCATCCGGAACCAGCAGGCCCTGATCCATATATTCTTTCGCCTTTTTGCCTAACTCTGTGCCATTCTTAATATTTGCACGGAAAATATCGCCGGTAGAAATATGCGGAATCTGATACTTCTCCGCTATTTTCTTCGCCTGAGTTCCTTTTCCTGCGCCTGGTGCTCCTAACATAATAATCTTCATAACATATTCTCCTTCTCCCTATACCCTGTCCTGCCTATATTTCCCATGCAGGCTTCTGATGCTATTATAATAGCAAAACAGGTATGGAATCAATACTTTTTTCAGAAATACAGAAACGCTGAAAGGTTGTGACGAAAAAATCGCCACAACCTCTTCTCATCGTTCTTAATCGTTCAAGAATCCTTTATAATTACGTACAAGCATCATGGATTCAATCTGTTTGAGTGTCTCCAGAATTACTGATACAATAATGATAAGGGATGTAC
>OGQV01002722.1_pt1 | contig 10119 bp, 7 predicted proteins | sample 1553311 | NCBI WGS metagenome assembly OGQV01 (sample SAMEA2579976, study PRJEB22360) | human gut metagenome
AGCGGACGGCGAGCGGCGGCAACGGGCACGCCAACGGCGTTGAACACACCGTGCTCGGGACCCGTAAAGCCACAGGCGATGAGCACCAGCTGTGCCGGCACCTCGTGCTCGGAGCCCGCGATGCGCTCGGGCTTGCCCGCCGACCAGTCCAGATCGACCACGCGCAGACCCGCAGCCGCACCCTTCTTGTCCAGCAGCACCTCGAGTGTATCCACGGCCCAGGCACGCATCTCGCCACCCATCGCAGCGATAGCCTCCTGCTGGCCGTAATCGGTCTTCTTAACGTTGGGCCACTGCGGCCAGGGGTTGCCTGCCGCGCGCTTATCGGGCGCAGCCGGCAAGAACTCAAACTGGCGCACGCTGCGCGCGCCCTGACGCACCGCGGTACCCACGCAGTCGTTGCCGGTATCGCCACCGCCAATGACCACGACGTCCAGGCCGCGTGCGTCAATAGCAGGCTCACCGCCATCGAGCACCGAGACGGTCGAAGCCGTCAGGTAGTCCACCGCGTACACCACGCCGGGCGCATCCACGTTCGCAGCCGAAAGACCGCGGGGCGCACGAGCGCCGGCAGCCACCACGACGGCGTCAAAGCCATTGAGCTCGGCCGTCACCGCAGGGTTCGTAACGTCGACACCCAGCTCGAACACAATACCCAGCTCGCGCATGAGCGCCACACGACGCTCGACCACAGACTTCTCGAGCTTCATGTTGGGAATGCCGTACATGAGCAGGCCGCCCGGGCGGTCGTCGCGCTCAAACACCGTCACGCGGGCACCGCGACGTGCAAGCTCCCATGCTGCCACCAGGCCAGCCGGGCCGGAACCAACCACGGCGACCGAGGGCGCATCCTCCCCTGCCGGCTCAAAGCGACGCGGGCCGCCATTTGCCCACTCATGGTCGCTGATTGCGCGCTCGTTATCGTGAATCGTTGTGGGCTGGCCATCAACCGAGCCCAGGTTGCACGCGGCCTCGCACAGCGCCGGGCACACGCGGCTCGTGAACTCGGGCATGGGCGAGGTGAGCGACAGGCGCTCGGCAGCCTCGTCCCAGCGGCCGCGGTACACCAGCTCATTCCACTCGGGAATCAGGTTGTGCAGCGGGCAGCCACTCGGGCGTGCCTTGCCAAAGCTCGCGCCCATCTGACAAAACGCCACACCGCACATCATGCAGCGGCTCGCCTGGGCACGGCGCGCATCATCGTCGAGCTCCACGTACAGCGGATCGAAATCGCGGCTGCGCTCCTCCACGGGGCGCAGCCCATGGGTCACGCGATCGATATCAAGAAAAGCACCGGGCTTACCCATGGCACTTACGCCTCCTTCTTGGTCGAAGCAACAGAGCTGGCGGCGGGCACAGCGCCAGCGACACCACCCACCACATCAAAGCGAGCGACATCGGCAGCGTCGGCGCGACCGGTCACAATGTCAAACGCCAGCTCCTCGGCCTGCGCATGCGTCTTACCGATGGCCTCGGCGGCAGCGACAATCGCCAGCACACGCTCGTACTCGGTCGGAATGACCTTCACAAAGTGCTTGCTCATCGTCTCAAAGCTGTAGAGCAGTTTGATGCCGCGCGGACTCTGCGTCGCGTCCACGTGCTCCTGGATGAGCTTGCGAATCTGTGCCAGCTCGCCGGCCGTCGGGGCTTTAAGCTCAACGCTCTCGTGGTTCACACGGGCATCGAGCGTGCCGTACTGGTCAAAGACATAGGCCACGCCACCCGTCATACCGGCGGCGAAGTTCTGCCCGACCTCGCCCAGGATGAGCGCCAGACCGCCCGTCATGTACTCGCAGCCATGGTTGCCGCAGCCCTCGACCACCACCGTGGCACCGGAGTTGCGTACACCAAAGCGCTGGCCTGCCAGGCCGTTAATGAAGCCACGGCCGCTCGTAGCGCCAAAGAACGCAACGTTGCCCACGATGATGTTTTCGTCGAACTTATAGGTCGCATGCGGGTTGGGGCGCACCGACACCTCGCCGCCCGAAAGGCCCTTGCCAAAGTAGTCGTTGGCGTCGCCGCACACGTTGAGCGTAATGCCGCGCGGCAGGAAGGCGCCAAAGCTCTGACCGGCCGATCCATCGCAATCGATGGTGATGGAGCCGGCGGGCAGGCCCTCGGGATGTGCCTTGGTCACCGCGTTGCCCAAGATGGTGCCCACGCAGCGGTTGACGTTGGCGATATCGGCGCGGAAGCGAATCGGGCGCAGGTGCGCGCGAGCGTCGGCCGTGTAGGGCACAAACAGCGTGGAGTCGAGCGTCTTGTCGAGCTCGCTGTCGGCAGCCATCTGCGGCAGGAAGTGACGACCGTCGGCACCCGGGATATGCGCACCGAACTCGCAGGTCGCGCTTGCCAGCACAGGCGACAGGTCGAGCAGGTTGGCCTTGCGGTTGCCCGGGACCTCGATCTGGCGCAAGCACTCGGGATGGCCGACCATCTCGTCGACGGTGCGGAAGCCCAGGCTCGCCATGACCTCGCGCAGCTGCTCGGCAACAAAGAGCATAAAGTGCTCGACATGCTCGGGCTTGCCGCGGAAGCCGCGACGCAGGCGACAGTTTTGCGTCGCGATGCCGGCGGGGCAGGTATCCTGCTGGCAGTCGCGCTGCATAAGGCAGCCCATCGAGATGAGCGGCATGGTCGCAAAGCCAAACTCCTCGGCGCCCAGCAGGCAGGCGACGGCAACATCGGTGCCGTCCATGAGCTTGCCGTCGGCCTCGAGCACCACGCGTGAGCGCAGGCCGTTTTGCAGCAGCGTCTGCTGGGCCTCGGCAAGGCCGAGCTCCAGCGGCAGGCCGAGGAGCAGGCCGCGCAGGAGGCAGCGCAAAAGGCCGCCGAGGAAGCCGCCCGCGAGGCCGCCCGTCAGGCCGCGCACCGCAGGCTGGTCATCCGGCTTACCTGCGTGGGCGCGTTCAGCGCGCTTGTCATTGCGCTGGCCGTTGTGCTCATTCGGAAGCTCCATAAGGCAGGCAGGTGCTGATTTGCCTCACGGGATGATCCGGCTGGGCTTTTGATAGCGCTCCTGCTCGGAGAAGACGCAGCCGCAGTATTTCTGCATATAAAAGCCCAGCTCCCGCGCACGGGCCTGGCCGTCGCGGAACATGGGGCGGAAATCCTGATAATAAAATTCCACGCCGTATTCCTCCGCCGCGCGGTAGGCCACGTCGCGCATCAGCTCGTGCTTCTGATAGGGGCTGATGAACAGAGACGACGTAAACGCGTCGAACCCGCCCTCCTTCGCGGCCCGTGCCGCCTCAAAAAGGCGCATTTCGTAGCATTTGACGCACCGGCCCGCGATATCGCCGGCTACCTCGCGCACGAATGGCCGCAGGCCGTAATCGTCGCGCATGAGAAGGGGCAGCTCGATGGTCTTCGCGTATTCCTGCAGGCAGTTCCGCCGGGCGCGGTATTCGGTAAAGGGATGGATGTTGGGATTGTACCAGTAGCCGGTCAGGTCGATCCCATCCGCGCGCAGCGCGTCGATCGGCATATTCGCGCAGGGCGCGCAGCAGATGTGCATCAGCAGTTTCATGGCGTTCGCCTCCCATTGTGCAATAAGCATACCACATTTCCCGGTTTCTGTACAGATTGCAAAAAAGAATCTGCGACATTCCGTAGAAAATGAACATGGACAAGCGGCGGGCGCGGTGCTATAATTCCATCTAATATCAGATACAAGCAAAACTGAACGCAGAAAGGAAGATGTTCCATGGCTTTTCCCATTGAGAGCTACGCAGCGAAGATCCAGCGGAAGCTGTTAAAGAAGCAGCGTGTGATCGAGGCCGCCTCCGGCCGGCAGAAGGCCGATCTGGTGCTGAAAAACGCGACGTATGTCAACGTATTCTCCAATGAGCTGCTGACATGCGATATCGCCGTGGCGAACGGCCTGATCGTGGGCCTCGGCAGCTATGAGGGCGAGGTCGAATACGATATGACCGGCAAGATCGTCTGCCCCGGCTTCGTCGACGCGCACATCCATCTGGAATCCAGTCTCGTCACGCCGAAGGAATTCGTCCGCGCGACGCTGCCGCACGGCACGACCACCGTCATCACCGACCCCCATGAGATCACCAACGTCATGGGCACCGACGGCATTGACTATATGTTCCAGGCGACCGAGGGGCTGCCCATCGACGTGCGGTTCATGCTGCCGTCCTGCGTCCCGGCCACGCCGATGGACGAATCCGGCGCGAATCTGGACTATCGCGCCATCGACTCGTTCTACGACTACCCCAGAGTACAGGGCCTTGCCGAGATGATGAACTCCTACGGCGTGATCCACAATGACGCCGAGGTCGTCTCGAAGATCGTCGCCTCGCAGGCGCACCACAAGAAGATCGACGGCCACGCGCCGGGCCTGCAGGGCAAGGATCTCGACACCTACGTCGCCGCAGGCGTCTATTCCGACCACGAATGCGCCACGATGGAGGACGCGCTGGCAAAGCTGCAGCGCGGCCAGTTCATCATGATCCGCGAGGGCACCGCCGCGCGCAATCTGGAAGCGCTTGCTCCCCTGCTCACGCCGCAGTACGCCGAGCGCTGTATGTTCTGCACCGACGACAAGCATCCGAGCGATCTGCTGGAAAAGGGTCACATTGATTATATCGCCCGTGAGGCCATCAACAAATACGGCGTCGACCCCATCATTGCCGTCAAGGCCGCCTGCCACCACGCCTCGCGCTATTTCCTGCTCAATAACCGCGGCGCGATCGCGCCCGGCTATCTGGCCGACTTCGCCGTGATCGACAATTTCAAGGACTTCAACGTCGAAATGGTCTTCAAGAAGGGCGTTCTGTACTGGAACAACGGCGAGCTGCGCGACTTTGAAGCGCCGAAGATCGAGGAATATCTCGACAAGCGCGCCCACGACACCTTCCACGTCTCGACGCTCACGCCCGACGATTTCCGCGACACGCGCCAGAGAGGCGTTCTGGGCATGGTCCCGGGCGAGATCATCACGACCGACAACGGCTATGCCGACCACGTCGATCTGGAAAAGGACATTCTGAAGATCGCCGTCGTCGAGCGCCACAAGGGCACGCATCACATCGGCCTCGGCTACATTCAGGGCTACGGCCTGAAATCCGGCGCGGTCGCGACCAGCATTTCGCATGACTCGCACAACATCATCGTCGTCGGCACGAACTCCGCCGATATGGCGTTCGCCGCGAATTACATCGTCGAGCACCACGGCGGCATCGTCGTGGTCGAAAACGGAACGGTAAAGGGTTCGGTCGTGCTGGAGATCGCGGGCATCATGTCCGACCGTCCGCTGACCGAGGTCAACGACCAGCTTGAGGCGGCCAAGGACGCAGCCTTCACGCTCGGCGTCAGCCGGGGCATCGACCCGTTCATGACGCTCAGCTTTATGGCCCTGCCCGTCATCCCCAAGCTCCGCATCACCACCAGAGGCGTCGTCGACGTCGACACCCAGCAGTACGTATAAAATACACAGAAACAAGTCAACCGGCCCGCAGGCGTGTCCTGCGGGCCGGTCTGTTCCGTATATGAGGGCCTCCGGCGGTATTCTGTCGGCAGCTCGCCGTATGTCTCCTTGAACGCGGCCGTGAACCGGCTCTGACTCTCGTAGCCGACGGCCTGCGCGATGGCGGCAATGTCATTCTGCGTTTTTAACAGCAGGGACGCGGCCTGCTCCATGCGGTGCTTTTTCATGTGTGCGGCGATCGTCTCGCCGTAGACCTGCTTGAAGCAGCGTTTGAGCGTCGTCGTGTTCATCAGATACTTCCGCGACAGCTCCTCAATGGTGACGCGCTCGGCGAGATTGGCCGTCAGCTCGTCGTGGACATGGCGGATGATCTGCTCCTGCGAGTCCTGATAGTCGACGGCCTTTTCCGGGCAGGCGATCTGCATGACCTGCTCGACGATCTCGTGCAGGAGCTTGATCTGCATGGTGTCGCCCGCCTTGTAATAGACCTCCTTGCCGCACCGGCGGCTTTCGATCAGCCCGCTCTGTGCAAGTGAACGCAGATGGTGCGAGACGGCGGGGCTGGACATATCGAGCAGCGCCGCGATGTTGATGACGCACTCCTCCCGGTGGCTGAGCAGCCAGAAAATGCGCACGCGGGTCGGGTCGCTCAACTGTTTGAAGATATCGCACACCGCGCCGAAGTGCTCCACGTTTTTCAGCTCCCGGTACAGATCCTCCGTGTGTCCGTGCACGCCGTGGTCGTGCGGAAGAGAGAATTCCGGCATTTGTCCCATCTCCTTTGTCCGTTTTGGACATTCCGTTCGCCCGTTTGGAAGCAAGATCCCCGGAGGGCTTGATTTCCGGCGTTTTTCTCAGTATACTGCGGATGTAATGATTAAGCAAGCGTTTAATTCAAAATTTCAAACGGAGGTCCTGACCATGAAAAAGACATACCAGATCGAGGTCGACTGCGCAAACTGCGCAAACCTGATGGAGGAAGCCGCGAAGAAGACCGAGGGCGTTGCGAACGCGACCGTCAACTTCATGACGCAGAAGATGATCGTGGAATTCGCCGAGGGCGCAGACGAGAAGAAGACCATGAAGGCCGTGCTCAAGGCCTGCAAAAAGGTCGAGCCTGACTGCGAGATCGAGCTTTAAGCTGCAATTGCTGCTCCGGCAGCGCGGAACGGAGTGTTTGCTATGACAAAGAAACAGAAAAAAATGCTCGTGCGCATCCTCATCACCGCCATGATGCTCATTGCGCTGAAATTTATCCCCATCACCGGCATCCCGCAGCTGCTTGCCTATGTGGCCGCGTATCTGGTCATCGGCTATGACATTCTGCGCAAGGCCGGAAAGGGCATTCTCAACGGACGCGCGTTTGACGAAAACTTCCTCATGACGCTGGCCACGCTCGGCGCGTTCTTCCTCGCCATCTGGACGAAGAGCGGCGACTATGTCGAGGGCATCGCCGTTATGCTGTTCTATCAGATCGGCGAGCTGTTCCAGAGCTACGCCGTCGGCAGGAGCCGGAAGAATATCTCCGCACTGATGGATATCCGCCCGGACTACGCGAACATTGAGCAGGACGGTCAGCTGACGCAGGTCGACCCGGACGTGGTCGCGGTCGGCAGCATCATCGTCGTCCAGCCGGGCGAAAAGGTGCCGCTCGACGGCGTGGTCGTCGAGGGCACATCCAGTCTCAACACCAGCGCGCTGACCGGCGAAAGCCTGCCGCGCGACGTCAAGGCGGGCGACGAGATCATCAGCGGCTGCATCGATCTGTCCGGCGTGCTGAAGATCCGCACGACAAAGGCATTCGGCGAGTCCACCGTTTCGAAGATCCTCGATCTGGTCGAGAATGCAAGCTCGCGCAAGTCGCGCTCCGAAACGTTTATTTCCCGTTTTGCCAAGGTCTACACGCCTGCCGTGTGCGCCGCAGCGCTGGCGCTGGCCGTGCTGGTCCCGCTGGGCCGGATGCTTGCGGGGGCTGACGCGAACTGGACCGACTGGGTTTACCGCGCACTGTCGTTCCTCGTCGTCAGCTGCCCGTGCGCGCTGGTCATCAGCATTCCCCTGAGCTTCTTCGCGGGCATCGGCGGTGCAAGCCGGGAGGGCGTGCTGATCAAGGGTTCAAACTATCTGGAGGCCCTGTCCGCAGCGAAGGTCGTCGTGTTCGACAAGACCGGGACGCTGACGCGCGGCGTGTTTGAGGTCACGGCTGTCCACCACAGCCCGCTGGCCGAGGAGCAGCTGCTGGAATACGCGGCGCTGGCCGAATGCGCGTCCTCGCATCCCATCAGCAAGAGTCTGCAAAAGGCCTACGGCAAGGAAATCGACCGCAGCCGCGTGACGGACATCGAAGAGCTCAGCGGCCACGGCATCACCGCCACGGTCGACGGGCACGCGGTCGCCGCAGGCAACAGCAAGCTGATGAAAAAGCTGGGCGTTCCATACTGCGACTGCCACAGCACCGGCACGATCATCCACATGGCCGTTGATGGGCAATACGCGGGGCACATCGTCATTTCCGACGTCGTCAAGCCGCATTCGAAGGAAGCCATCGAGCAACTCAAGCGCGCGGGCGTCCAGAAGACCGTCATGCTGACGGGCGATGCAAAGCGCGTGGCCGACAGCGTAGCCGCCGAGCTTGGCGTCGACGAGGTGCGCAGTGAGCTTCTGCCGGGCGACAAGGTCGCGGAGGTCGAGAAGCTGCTGGCCGCGAAGGGCAAAAACGATATGCTGGCCTTCGTCGGCGACGGCATCAACGACGCGCCGGTCCTCACGCGGGCGGACATCGGCATTGCAATGGGCGCGATGGGCTCCGATGCAGCCATCGAGGCCGCCGACATCGTCCTCATGGACGACGACCCGCTGCAGATCGCAAAGGCCATCAAAATTTCCCGCAAGTGCATCGGCATCGTCCGGCAGAACATTGTGTTCTCTCTGGTCGTGAAGTTCGGCTGCCTCGCGCTCGTCGCCTTCGGCGTCGCGAATATGTGGGCCGCCATCTTCGCCGACGTCGGCGTGATGGTCCTCGCCGTCCTGAACGCGATCCGGGCGCTGAAATACAAGGGCTGACGGATAAAAATGCAAAAAAGGAACGGGGCTCCGCAGGCAGCGGAGTCCCGTTTTTGCCATATTGCGCAGCGCCGGTCAGCCCTCCGCCACGGACGGGCAGGTGCGGACATATTCGTAGAACTGCGCGTTTGCCGCTTCCATGTACGGCGTGACCCAGAGCGTGCCGACGCCGAGGCACAAAGAGCCGACGATGATCCAGCCGAGGAAGCTCAGGTCGAGCACAAACTTTTCCCACTTGTGGCCGTTCATCAGCTGACGGCTTGCGGTGATGCAGGCGTTCCAGCCGTAATCGGGGTGGTCGAGCTTGATATAGTACGCCATAGAATAGGAATAGGCCTTGACGATGCCGGGGATGACGAACAGCAGCGACCACAGGAACGTGAAAAGCGACGTCATAAGGCCGATGAGGAACGTTCCACCGAAATCATCCTGAAAGCCGCGGAACATATCGCCCAGCTGCACGGGCTGATGGTCGCGCGCCTGCTTGAGGAAGATATACGCCATGCCGTATTCCAGCGGGCCGACCACGAGCAGCGCGCCGATACCGGGGATGATCCCGGCGGCAGCCGACTCCAGCAGGCCGATCAGCAGGCACACGGCCAGACCCATCATCCAGAGATTCTGAAAAATACCGCCGCCGAGCTGCGCTCTTGCGCGGGCCTTTAATTCTGCACGATCCATAAATTACACAGTCCTTTCTGAATCCTCTTATTTCTTTCTTTTTCCCGGACACTCCCATTATACTGTATGCAGCCCGGCAATGCAAGATTCACAATTCCGGCACACCCGCGAGGCACAGCGGCAGCTCCAGTCCGTTCGCCTCCAGAAGCGCTTTGTCGCGCAGGAGCTCCCGCGCCGGGCCGTCGGCGGCCAGTGTGCCGTCGGCGATCAGAAGCACGCGGCGGCACGTTTCCAGCACCAGATCCAGATCGTGCGAGGCGATGAGCTTCGTCTCCGGCCTTGCGCGCAGGACGCGGATCAGGGTGCGGCGGTTGCGCGGGTCGAGCGCGGTGGACGGCTCGTCCATGAGAAGCATATCCGGCTTCATGGCAAGAATGGCCGCGACAGCGGCCATGCGCTTTTCGCCGCCGGACATTTTGTGGTTGTGGCGCAGCTTCAGATGCTCCATGCGCAGGCTGGCAAGCGTTTCGTCCGCCTGCCGCTCGGCCTCTTCGCGGCTCAGGCCGTAGTTCATCGGGCCGAAGAGCATATCGTCCAGCACCGTCGGCATGAACATCTGGTTGTCCGCGTCCTGCAGGACATAGCCCAGCTTCCGGCGCACGGCGGGCAGATTCTCCCGCGTGACGGGAAGACCATCCACGGTGATGCTGCCCGTATACGGCACAAGGCCGAGCGCGGCCTTCATCAGCGTGGACTTGCCCGCGCCGTTCGCGCCGATCAGTCCGGCCTGTTCACCGTCCTGAATGGAAAACGAAAGCTCGCGCAGCACCTGCGTTCCGCCATAAAACACGCTGACGTGATCGAATACCAGCATAAGCGCCTCCTGTCTCAGACAAACAACCCGCCCAGCAGCGCGGACAAATCAAAATACCGTGCCAGCAGCATCAGCGCCGGGCACAAGAGCGCATACGGCCACGACGCCGCCGACCCGC
>OGQV01002727.1_pt1 | contig 10100 bp, 7 predicted proteins | sample 1553311 | NCBI WGS metagenome assembly OGQV01 (sample SAMEA2579976, study PRJEB22360) | human gut metagenome
AGGCCCTCGCGGCCTAGTCGCTATTTAGGGCGTCCAAGATTTGGGACGCAGTTCATGTGTGATGCGCGGGCCATTTTGTTTAGACCGCACCCGTCCTCCTGTTCATCTCAATCTGTAACATCTAGCCGAGTTTTCGGGTCCCACCTGTTACAGACTTAGACGAGCAGGCCGAGCACGTCTACGCCCGCAAATCCCGCACGCTCGCGCGCTCGACCAACACACCCGAGACGAGCGTACGGCTTCTGGAGCTCGGGGCTTCCAGACCTGCGACGACCTCGTTAAGCGCACGGATGCCCAGCTCGCGGTGGCGAAACTTCACCGACGTCAGAATCGAGTTGGGAATCGTCTTGTAGAGCTCATCGTCGAAACCGATCACGGACACGTCGTCGGGCACATTGAGCCCTTTGTCACGTAGAGCCATCATCACGCCGTTTGCCATGCAGTCGTTAGCAGCGAGGACCGCCGTGCAATCGGGTTTATCGGCAAGCACAAGGCCCGCGGCGTAGCCACTATCCGCATTCCAATCGCCTTGCAGAGGTTCAGGCGGCTCAATGCCACGTGCCTCGAGTGCCGCTCGCCAACCTTTCATACGGCACTGGCTCGACAGCGACTCTTTCTTACCCGAAACGAAATACACGTTCTTGTGACCATGATCCAAGAAGTACTCGCACGCCATGCGCGCGCCGCTCTCTTGGTCGTCACTGACGGTGGAGCAGGTAGGATGTTCCATCGGTGTGATAATCACCGTCTTGAGGTCTTTCGGCGCCTCAAAGGTATCAAAGTCATCGACCATCTGGCGCAGGTTGAAAATCATGCCGTCGACGGGGAGCTGCGACATCCTACGCGCCGCTTCGGCAAGGGTCATCTTCTCCCCCGCCCGCTTTTTGATCATCGTGAGCGCAAAGCCGCGTTCTTCGGCGGCATCTGCGATACCGTCAATCATGTCCACGGCACCGCCCGACAAGTGGAACAGCACCACGCCAATGCACCCGTAACGGCCCAACTTGAGCGAACGCGCGGCAAAGTTGGTTCGAAACCCGAGCGCCTCCATTGCGGAATGAACCTTATCGCGTGTCGACTCTCGCACGCTATCGGGCTCGTTGATCACACGCGAAACCGTCTTGAGAGAAACACCCGCAGCAATCGCCACATCGTTCATTGAGACATTTTTCTTGTCCATCGTTGCCACTACTTCTCCAGTCGGTTTTGCATCGCTTGCTTTTTGCGTTCTAGCATACACTACCTGCCCGACTGACAAATCAACCGTTTACCGGACAATATCGACCGCTCACCCGTATATCCTTGTTGCTCTTCCAAAAATGTCTTACGTTGTCATTAACGAAATGACAACGTTGTCATTTCGCAATGCCTTCCTTAAGCAGGAAGGTTTCCGGGCAGTCCTGACCATCCATCGACGACCAGTTCCATCCACATGCATCGCGCATCAAGTAGCAAAGGAGCTCTATGGACGCCATCGTAAAGATGCTCGAAAAGCATCAACCGTTCTTCGAGAAGATCTCGAGAAACATCTACCTCCAGGCCATCAAAGACGGATTCCTTGGGTGCATGCCCATCGTCCTTACCTCTTCGATCTTTCTGCTGATCGCCACCCTTCCCGGCGTAGTTGGAATCACGTTGCCCCAGCCGCTCATCGACTGGTGCAACAAGCTGTACAACTTCACCATGGGCGTCATGGGCATCATGGTTGCCGGCACCACCGCCAAGAACTTTACGGCTTCCATGAACCGTCGCATGCCCGCCGGCAAGGTGCTCAACGACGGCTCCACCATGGTTGCCGCCCAGTGCAGCATGCTGCTGCTCGCTGTTACGCAGTTCACCACCAAGTTCAACGGCTCCGAGCTTTCTGTCTTCGATTGCACCAGCATGGGTACGCGCGGTCTGTTCTCGGCCTATATCGCCGCGTTCATTACCGTGTGGGTCTATAAGTTCTGCGTCTCGCGCGATCTGACCATTAAGCTGCCCAAGGAGGTTCCGGGCGCCATCGCACAGAACTTCCGCGACATCATCCCCTTCGGTGGCGCTGTCATCATTTGCGGCATCATCGATGTGGTTGTGCGCAACCTCATGGGCGTTCCGTTCTCCGAGCTGCTTATCAAACTGCTCTCCCCGCTCTTCACTGCGGCAGAGACCTACCCCGGACTCATCCTTATTCAGGCAGCCACCGCGTTCTTCTGGTTCATCGGTGTCCACGGCCCTTCGATTGTCCAGCCGGGCATCGACCCCATCCGTCTTGCCAACCAGGCCGAGAACCTGCAGGTTCTGCTGGCCGGTGGCCACCCCGCCCACTCCCTCACCTTTAACATGTCGCTCGTGGGTGAGTTCGGCGGCACCGGCGCCACGTTCATCGTGCCGCTTCTGCTGATTCTCTTTATGAAGTCCAAGCAGCTCAAAGCCGTCGGTAAGGCCTCGATTGTCCCTGTTGCCTTCGCCGTCAACGAGCCGCTGCTCTTTGGCGCGCCGATGATCCTTAACCCCTACATGCTCATCCCCTTTGTTGCCGCCGGCTGCGTCAACGTGAGTGTTGCCAAGTTCTTTATCGATAACGTGGGCATGAACGGCTTCTCCTTCGTGGTGCCTTGGGCCACCCCCGCCCCCATCGGCATCTTCATCACCACGAACTTCCAGCTTATTGCCCTGGTATTTGTCGCGATCATCATCTTGCTGGACGCCATCATCTACCTGCCGTTCTTGAAGGCATACGATAAGCTGCTCTGCGACCAGGAAGCCGAGCGCGCCGCCGAGCTGGGTCTCGAGTCCGATGGTGCCGCTGCCATCGCCGCCAACGCCTCTGTGCCCGCTGTCGAACAGACCACCGCTTCCGTCGAGACAACCGTTGCCGCCACCGACAGCAAGCGTGTCGCCGATCAGCCCGAACCCGCCGCCGAAGCATCCGCCAAGAAGGATGTCGATGGCCTGAAGGTCCTCGTCCTGTGCGCCGGCGCCGGTACCTCTGCCATGCTTGCCAACGCCATCAAGGAAGGTGCCGCACTGACCGGAGAGAACATCGCTTCCTCTGCCGGCGCCTATGGCCAGCACACTGCCATCATGGATCAGTACGACGTTATCGTGCTTGCCCCGCAGGTTCGTAGCTACTACAACGACATGAAGGCCGACACTGATCGCCTGGGCATTAAGCTGCTCGCCCCGCGCGGCAAGGAATATATCGACCTTACTCGCGACCCCGCTGGCGCCATCAAGTGGCTCCGCGAGAACCTTGACTAGTTCCTCCCTCTGTTGGTGCCCGGATCCCCAGTTCGGGCACCTCTCCCTATTCGTATCCCACAGAAAGGATGACTCATGACCAACCCCATGCAGTTCCCCGACGGTTTTGTGTTTGGCGGCGCCACCGCCGCTTACCAAGTTGAGGGCGAGACCCGCACGCACGGCAAGGGCAAAGTGCCCTGGGACGATTTCCTGGCAGCTCAGGGTCGCTTCTCCCCCGACCCCGCAAGCGATTTCTACAACAAGTACCCGGTCGATATCGACCTGTGCCAGCGCTTCGGCATTAACGGCATTCGTGTCTCCATCGCTTGGAGCCGTATCTTCCCCAACGGCACCGGCGAGATTAACCCCGAGGGCGTCGCTTTCTATCACGAGCTTTTCGCCACCTGCAACAATGCCGGCGTTATCCCCTATGTCACGCTCGATCACTTCGATACGCCCGAGGCCTTCTACCAGGACGACGGCGAGGGCTTCCTGACGCGCACGACGATCGACGCTTTTGTCGAGTACGCCAAGTTCTGCTTTGCCGAGTTCACCGAGGTCAAGCACTGGTTCACGTTTAACGAGATTCCCGCAACCGCCGAGGGCAGCTTTATCGTCGGCAACTGGCCGCACGGCGAGAAGTACCGCCTGGACAAGGCCTTCCAGCTCATGCACAACATGATGGTGGCCCACGCCAAGGCTGTCGTCGCCTTCCATGAGGGCGGCTTTGAGGGCGAGATCGGCATTGTCCAGAACCTGGAGCCCAAGTATCCCCTCGACCCCAACAGCGCTGCCGACTGCGAGGCCGCCCGCATGGCCGACGTCATCAACAACCGCTGGGTACTCGACGCCACCTTCCGCGGCCACTATGCAGCCGACACCATGGAGGCTGCGACCAAGCTGGCCCATATCGCCGGCGGCGAGCTCGACGTTCGCGACGAGGACATCGCCGCGTTGACCGCCGCGCTCCCCTACAACGATTGCCTGGGCGTCAACACCTACAAGTGCCAGTTTCTGCGTGCCGCCGAGGGCGAAAACGACATCAACCACAATGGCACCGGCGACAAGGGCTCCTCGCGCTGGTTCCTCAAGGGCGTGGGCGAGGCATGCGTGCGCGAAGGCGTTCCCACGACCGATTGGGACTGGATCATCTATCCCGAGGGCCTGTACGACCTGTTGCTCCGCATTAAGAACGATTACCCCAACTACAAAAAGATCTACATCACCGAGAACGGCATGGGCTATAAGGACGACTTCGAGGACGGCTTTATCGACGACGCCCCTCGCATCGACTATATGCGTCAGCATCTCGCATGGATCCTCAAGGCGATTGACGGCGGCGTAAACGTCGACGGCTACTTTGTGTGGTCGCTGCAGGATCAGTTCTCCTGGACCAACGGCTACAACAAGCGCTACGGCCTGTTCTACATCGACTTTGAGACCCAGAAACGTTATCCCAAGGCAAGCGCATACTGGTACAAGAACGTCGCGGAGACCGGCCTGCTCATGGCCTAGTTTCCGCTGCATACCCCCCTGTCGGCCGCATGAGAATCCCTCCACGGGTTCGCATGCGGCTTTTTTGTTTTGGTGGGCCCGAGTGGATCATTCGTCTCGATCTGTAACATCTAGTCGAGTATTTCGGCCCTAGCTGTTACAGATTTAGACGAACGGGTGGCCCGGGCCGAACAATCTCGATCTGTAACATGTAGACCACTTTTGACCGTCTAGATGTTACAGATCAAGACAATAAGATAGTCAAATCCAAACTTTCCAAGCAGTTATGAAGCATGGTTTCTAGTTTTCGGTATCACGAACATACTTTCGGTATCATTTAATGGTATTATGATATCGAAAGTATGTTCGTGATACCGAAAGGAGCCGCATGCGCCAGTTCGATTACACCACAGTCCCAGCGGAACTCGAAGCAACTCCAATCACCAACCTCCTCCTCTCGATACGCGAGCATAAAGGCCGACAGCTTGCTCTGAGTCAAGTCAAACCCGAACTTCTATCGTCCCTTATGGAGGAAGCTAAGATCCAAAGCACCCAATCCTCCAACGGACTTGAAGGAATTGTTACCACCCAAAAAAGACTCAAAGCAATCATGGCGTATTCCGCCAAGCCAAGCTCCCGCGCAGAGGAAGAAATCGCTGGATACCGAGATGTGCTGTCGCTTATTCACGAGCAACACGATTCCATTCCCGTAACGCCATCGGTCATTTTGCAGTTGCATCGTGACCTCATGGCGCACACGGCAATCTCGTATGGGGGCCATTGGAAAGATAGCGATAACGAAATCATCTCCATCGACAATCAAGGCAATCGATTTGTGCGCTTTAGGCCGCCTTCGGCCCTAGCAACCCCCGGACTTATCGAAGAAGCCTGTCGGTCCCTCAACGACGCCTTATCTCGTCAAGTTTGCGACCCCCTCCTTATATCATTCCGCTTCATCTTCGATTTTGTCAGCATTCATCCCTTCAACGATGGCAATGGCAGGATGAGCCGGCTCCTTACAACGCTGCTACTCGAAAAGACTGGATACGACGTTGCGCGTTACATCAGCATCGAACGACTTATTGAAGACAACAAGGCGCTCTACTACAACGCCCTCGCTGCAAGCTCCACTGGATGGAATGAAAATCAAAACACCGAAGTACCCTTTATCCGTTTCATGCTCGGAACAACCCTGGCCGCCTACCGACAGCTCGAGCAGCGTACCTTAATTGAATCAAGCACTCGTCCCATGTCGAAGCAAGCGCGCATCGCTGTTCTATTTCAACAGAGACCCGGCGTCATTAAGAAATCCGACATCCGATCCAACTGCCCCGATATCAGCGAGGTTACCGTTAAACGAACCCTCGGTCAGCTTGTTAGTTGCAGCGCAATCGAAAAAACAGGAGCGGGTCGTTCGACGGGCTACATACTCAAAGACGTCCATGCTCTAGAACTATTCTTGCAATCCACAATACCCGATAGCGAGGCCGCAATAACAAAAGAGGCTCCAAAGGATAAGCTCCTTGAACGTGTAAACCACGCCGAGGATGAAAGCAGAGAGGGGCTCTATGAAGACTACGATTCATTCTCAAGGGACATAAAGACGAAATACGGAGTCTAGTCATATCCCAGAATAGCCTCATCCTTGTTGCCCAAAGTTATTTACGCGTCATTGTGAAGCGATAACCCCTGCGCCGGCAGGGGCAGAAGTATCGTCTGTAGCATTAGCTAGCAAATGACCTGCGTATGCTCCTCGATGGCGGCGCGATCCTCGGCGGCAATACCCGGCTCGCACACCACGGCGTCCAAATTGTCCAGGCGGCAGAAGGTGTAGAAGTCGCGCTTGCCGATCTTGCTGGAGTCGGCGATCAGATAGCGCGAGTCGGCCTTGCTAAAGGCGAGCTGCTGGATACGGCCCTCGTCCATGTTGGACGTAGATACGTCACCGTCCAAGATGCCGTTGGCACCGATAAACGCCGCGTCGATGCCCAGCGCACGCAGGGTATCCTCGGCCGTTGGCCCCACAAAAGCGGCAGTGCGGCGACGGTACATACCGCCCACGAGGCACAGGTCGCAGTCCTCGCGCGCCTCGAGCAGGTTAAACACCGAAAGCGAATTGGTCACAATGCGCAGACGAAACGCCGGCAACATCGAGGCCATCTGCTCAACCGTGGTGCCTGTCCCCAAAAAGATGGTCGAGCCTTCCTCGATAAGCTCCACAGAACGGCGCGCAATCTGCAACTTTTCCTCGGCATGCTTCGTGCGCTTTTCGCTGTGCGAATACTCATGGCGCAGCATAGCATGTGGACGGCCCTGCGCACTGCGGGCTCCGCCGTGCACGCGCTCGATCTCGCCCAGGCTCGCAAGCTCCTCAAGGTCACGGCGGATCGTCATATCCGAGACACCTAACGCATCCGAAATCTCCTTGACCGAGACCGTGCCCTGCTCTTCGAGCAGCTGCCGAACCTTATCCTGTCGCTCCGCTTTAATCACGATGAGTCCTCGCTGTTCCACGCTCACGTCAATTCAAACAGTAACGAACAAATTGTATCAGACCCGTGCGTGTCAAAAATGAACGCCCGTACAGCTCAATCATCACTTTTTTGAGAAAAATACCCCCTGCTTTAGTGGGGTGTAGTGATAATCTCGCCTGTTCGCGCTACAGTTTGTCGGAAATACCTCGATGTTAGGAACCAAATGATCACTTCCGAGCTTTTCGGCACCGCGCCGTGCGGTACCCCCGTTCATCGTTACACCCTCAACGGGCCCGAGATCTGCGTTCGCATTATGGACTTTGGCGCCACCGTGCTGGGCATCGACGTGCCCGACATCCCCGGCAACGTGCGCGATGTGGTGCTGGGCTTCGATAAGCTCGAGGATTACTTTGACAACCCCGCCTGCTTTGGCGCGACCATCGGCCCCGTGGCCAACCGCACTGCGGGTGCCACGATCACCATCGCCGGCACGGACTGGCATATGCCGGCCAACGAGGGCGTCAACAACCTGCACAGCGACCTTGAGCACGGCCTGCACAAGCGCGTGTGGGACGTTGAGCTCGACGAGGTCCACAATGCCGTGCGCATGACCACCTCGCTTGAGGACGGTGAGCTAGGCCTTCCCGGCAACCGCACCTTTACGGCCGTGTTTACCGTGACGCGCACCGGCTGCTTCCGTATCGAATATGGCTGTGAGAGCGACCGCGCCACGTACGTGTCCATGACCAACCACACGTACTTTAACCTTGCCGGTCACAACGCCGGCATGGACTGTGAGCACTTCTTTGTTGCTAACGCTGCCCACTACCTGCCCATCAACGAGCAGAATATCCCCACCGGAGAGATCGCTCCGGTCGAGGGCACGCCGTTTGACTTCCGTGAGCTGCGCCCCGTCGCGCCCGGCATGGAAGCCGACGACCCGCAGATTAAGCAGGCCCGTGGCTACGACCACTGCCTGTGCATCGATGGCTATCAGTACGGCCGTAATCTGCGCCGCGCGATGCACGTCGAGGAGATGTGGACCGGCCGTGAGCTGGACTATTACACCACTGCCCCGGGCGTGCAGCTCTACACCGGCAACTGGCTGGGCGACGAACACGCCAAAGACGATGCCAACTACGGTTGGGGCGCCGGCTTTGCCCTCGAGGCCGAAATGTATCCTGACACGCCGCACCATGCGCTGTTCCCCCAGGGCATCGTGGGCCCCGGTCATCCCTACAGCAATGTGATCGAATACCACTTTATGAGGCACTAGGCCCACAACGCGACATATCGCACAGCAACGCCCGCCGGCACACCGCCGACGGGCGTTTTTCATCTTTTGGGCTCTTTTTCGCTGTGACTGTATGAGTGACATATCAAAACTATGCCCATTTACTACGCTTAGCCCGGGATGCTCGACCATGCACCGGTTTTTGTTAAATGCGCGATCCGTCTACCTGCGGTTTTGTTTTTCTCAAATTCGACATGCTCGGCGATAACCGATCAAACGTAGTAAATGGGCATAGTTTTTGACAGGCGGCATCGCACGCGTCCCTCGCAAGGGCAAAATGATCCGTTTTCCTCCGTCCCCAAGGGATCAGTTGAACAGATTGTCGATGGGATCGGGGGCGGAACTGGGGAGATAGCGGATTTCTAGCTCTATGCCGAGTTCTTGCAGCTCTTTGAGGGCGGCAACGTCGGCATCGTCTATGGCGACCGCGGGCGTTACAGAGCGTTTGCCCTCCCCTGTCTGCATATGGCCAATGCTGATCTTGGTTATTGGCACACCGCCCTTAACCAGCGCGAACGCATGGGCAGGTGAGGCCACCATGATCAGAATCAACTGGCGCGGCGTTGCGGTATGAATGATGTCGACGGTTCTTTGCACCGAGAAAAACCGTGTCCAAACGCCTTCTGGCGCCGCCACCCTCATGGGTGCCCATTGGCGCGAATCCGCCGCGATCTCATCGTTGACGATTAGGACAAGGTTGGAACCCACGGCCTCGTTCCACAGCGCAACATCTTGCCCGTAAATGAAACGGTCATCGATACGCGTGAGAAGAATATTGGGTTGAGCCATCGCTGCCCCATTCTGCTTGAGAACCGTAAGAGCAAGACATCACGCCTCTAATATTAGTGCATTTAAAGTGAGAAAAGCCCTCAGAACACTTGCGCGGATGTGCGATGTCCCGTATCATAGACAGCCGTTGACGCCTCAGTTGCGTCACCACATGGCCGCCAGCGTAGCTCAGTTGGTAGAGCACCGCTCTCGTAAAGCGGGGGTCACCGGTTCGAGCCCGGTCGCTGGCTCCATTGCACAAGATAGCCGCCTTCGGGCGGCTTTTTTGTTGCCGATTTGAGTGCGTGTGCGCCAACCCAAGCATCGCCACGTCGATCGCTTCCTGCTCATTTATTTGCGAAGAACATCGGCTAGCCGCAGGATTGAAATCATCGACCGATAAGTGAGTTCCACTTTTTCGCCCGCAAGCAGTCGTTTCGAGCCAATCTCATCTAGCCCCACAAGCCGAGAAAACAGCGGGCCGCTCATCGTGCCCTCGTCAATTGATTCCCTTATGGTCTTCAAAACGTCCGTATCATGAAGCGATGCCGAGCTGTAGGGGGCAACACGAGCGGAACTCTCAATTAACGACGAGACAAAAGGATGGAGATGCTTTGGACATAGTCCATCAAACACCACATCCCCATTGTCATCCGAGCCGACCAGGCGCCAAGTATAATGATCGACCCAGTCATCTCCGTCATATATGGCGTCCATGAGCAACTTCCCGTCTAGAGAGAGAAACCTATTTGGACATCGGGACGCAAGACCGCAAGCCATATCGGGCCCGCAGCAGCTCCAACCCAACGCACCACATAGGTTCCCTTTCGTACATGTGTATCAAT
>OGQV01002731.1_pt1 | contig 10089 bp, 6 predicted proteins | sample 1553311 | NCBI WGS metagenome assembly OGQV01 (sample SAMEA2579976, study PRJEB22360) | human gut metagenome
GCTGGGCCACGGTCAGGCCGAACAGGCCCGCGCCCACGACCACCAGATCGGGATATTCCACCGCTTCAGTCATAAGAACAACCTTCCGAACTTAAAACAAACACACAATATTCGTGTGCGATTCCTCATCAAGCATACCCGTCCGCCCTCCTTAACGCGGGATGCTCATGGGGAAGCGGCATTTTGACGTTTGATTTCCCTGTGTCGCTGGTCGTGGGGCTGGCTGCTTCACGGATCATGGCATGGTCTGTGTGGTTCGTGCGCGGCCTGTGGCGCGGGTTGCGCTGCGGTTCGTGCGGCTTGCGGCGCGGTTCGGTCCGGGCATGGTGTACACTGGTCTTTGCCTCCGCGTGGCGGTACGTCACCCAACTCCCCCAGGGCAGGAATGCAGCAAGGGTAAGTGGCCTCTTCCGGGTGCGTGGAGGTTTTCTTATATCTTCATGCCATTCGCGCATACCGTAGAGCCAATGCCGTATTCTCGATGATTATGACCGACGAATTCAAGCCAATCATCCGAGACCCGCACAAGTCCGCGAATATGCTGGAACAGCCGGTCGCGTCCGTTCCCGTGCCGCAGCCGCCGTCTGATCCGATCGAACAGGTGCTTTCCCCACGTGAAGTGAGCGAAGGGCTTGCCAAAGCCGATCCGCTGACCCGTCATCCGCGCGTGTCGAGCATTATGCTCAGCGTGGTGTTCGGTCTGCTGCTGCTTGCCGCCGCGGTGGGCGTCTGGTGGTTGGGCGTGCGCACGATGGAAGGCCAAAGCTATGAAGACATGGTCTGGTCGAAATTCGATGCGGCCCTGCCGGGATGGCTGGAACCGGTCGTGCATGTTTTCACCATTTCCACCGTTGTAATCGCAACAAGCGCGATTATGTCGATAATCGCCCTCGCCGTACTTATCGTAAGAAAACGATGGCTGTTGATTGCTCAACTGGCGGTATTCGGCGGAATCTGCTTTGCCGCAGCAGAGTTGCTGAAGCCGCTGCTGCCACGTCCGTACTTAATCAATCTGGAATCAAATCCCAATAATTCCGCGCCTTCCGGGCATGTCATACTCGCCGCCGCGGCAGGAATGATCCTACTATGCGCCGTGCCTCGCGTATGCCGTGCGCTCGTTGCCGTGATCGGCTGGCTGTATGCGGTACTCGTCGGATTGTCGGTGATTGCGGGACAGTGGCACCGGCCGACCGACGTGATCATGGCGTTGCTGATCGTCGGCGGAGTGGCAATGATCACGCTTGCCGCGACGTTTGCGAACGGCATGGATGAGCCCGGTTCGCGTGCGTCGTCGCCTTCCGTGCAGATCGTCGGCAGCGTGCTGTTGACGTTCGGCGTGCTCGGCACCCTGTATGGCGCATACATTATTTGGCAGATTCAGCCGGGACTTGCGATGAGTGCGGAATGGACGAATTCCGGTGCGCACCTTTCCACGGTGATTCTGACGGCTTCCGTTGCGTCGTTGGTGTTCGGGCTGGTGTTGACCATGCGTCAGCTGACCGCCTCGCCATTGACGAAACTTGGGCTTGTCGGCGCACCTCCGGCCCCTCCGAAACGCTGACGGCAAAACGTACGATCACGCCGAAAATTTCCGGCACCGGTCGCTCGCGCCACACGGACGGTTTGCCAACTGCATACGGTCAGTGAGTATTATTGCGTTGCAAACGCTAGTAATAAGGAGTGGCTATGGCTACCGGCAGCAAGCTCGTGATTGTGGAGTCTCCCACCAAGGCCAAGAAAATCGGTGGGTATTTGGGCTCCGAATATACGGTGATGGCCTCGGTCGGCCATATTCGAGATCTTGCGCAGCCGAGCCAGGTGCCGGCCGCCGACAAAACCAAATTCGGCAAGTTCGGCGTTGACGTGGAAGACGGATTCAAGCCGTACTACATCGTCGACGGCAACAAGAAGAAAACCGTGTCCGAGCTGAAAAGCGCGTTGAAAAAAGCCGACACCCTGTACCTCGCAACCGATGAGGATCGCGAGGGAGAGGCCATCGCCTGGCATCTGGTACAGACGCTCAAGCCGAAAGTGCCGGTTAAGCGCATGGTGTTCCACGAAATCACGAAGGAAGCCATCAAAGCGTCGCTTGACAATACTCGCGACGTTGACGACGACATGGTCGACGCCCAGGAAACCCGCCGTATTCTGGACCGCCTGTACGGCTATGAGCTTTCTCCGGTGCTGTGGCGCAAGGTTGGGCCGGGTCTTTCCGCGGGCCGTGTGCAGTCCGTCGCCACGCGTTTGATCGTGGAGCGCGAGCGCGAGCGTATGGCGTTCGTGCGTGCCCCGTATTGGGATGTCACCGCAACGTTGGAGGCGCCGGATGCCGATGGCAATAATGTTGCGTTCGAGTCTCGTATGGTGTCGTTGGGGGGCCGTCGTTTGGCTGGTTCCAAGGATTTCGGCGCCGATGGCAAGCTGACTGCGGCCGGTGCGAAGGATCAGGTCGTGCAGTTGGACGAGGCGCAGGCTTCCGCGATTGCGCAGGCATTGGAATTTGCAACGTTTACTGTCGCGTCGATGGAAACCAAGCCGTACCGTCGCCGTCCGGTTCCACCGTTTACCACGTCCACCTTGCAGCAGACCGCCGGCAATCGTCTCGGCATGAGCTCGCGTCAGACCATGCGTGCTGCGCAAGGATTGTACGAAAACGGCTATATCACCTACATGCGTACCGATTCGGTGACGCTGTCGCAAGAGGCGATCGCAGCCGCACGCGAAGCGGTCGTCAAGCATTTCGGCGAAAACTATCTGTCGGACGCGCCGAAACAATATGCCACAAAGACGGCAGGCGCGCAGGAAGCCCACGAATGCATCAGGCCGGCGGGCGCGAAATTCCGTGACCCTGCGGAAATCGCAAGCAAAGTGCCGGCCGACCAGCTCAAGCTGTACACGCTGATCTGGCAGCGCACGCTTGCCTGCCAGATGGCAGACGCAACCGGTTCCACGGCGACCGTGCGACTGTCCGCGTCGACCGAATCGAATGGGGAAGCCATGTTCCAGGCTTCCGGCACTGTTATCGAGTTCCCCGGCTTTATGAAGGCGACCGGTGAGGGCCGCCGAGCGTCCGCCGAATCGAAGAAGGGTGATGTTGCTGGAAGCGTTGAACAGGCCGCGCAATCCGGCAAATCCAGCAAAGCGGATAAGAAGTCGGATGACAATGTGTCGCTGCCGCCGATGAATCCGGGCGATGCGCTCGCTGCGGTGGCGGTTGGTGCCGACGGACACGAAACTCAGCCTCCGGCGCGTTACACTGAAGCGTCGCTTGTGAAAACGTTGGAACAGAAGGAAATCGGCCGCCCGTCCACGTATGCGAGCATTATTTCCACGATTATCGATCGCGGGTACGTGTATGAGCGCGGTCGTGCGTTGATTCCGTCGTGGCTCGCGTTCTCCGTGGTCAAATTGCTGGAAACGAAGTTCCCGCGGTATGTGGATTACGAGTTCACTGCCGATATGGAAAGCGGTCTTGACCAGATCGCGAGCGGTCAGGAGACCGGCAGGAATTGGCTGACCCGCTTCTATTTCGGTTCCGGTGAGGGTGCCGCGCAGTCTGCAGACGAGGCACATGCCGGCTTGCAGCAGCAGGTCGCGCAGTTGGGTGAAATCGACGCTCGCGAGATCAATACGATCGAGATCGGCGACGGTTTGCATGTGCGCGTCGGTCGATATGGCCCGTATTTGGAGGATATGAACCATCTGGATGATGAGGGCAATCCGAAGCGTGCCTCGCTGCCGGATACGCTCGCTCCGGATGAGCTGACGGTGGAAGTCGGTCATGATTTGATCGAGAACCATTCCGGCGGTCCGCGCGCTCTTGGCGTCGATCCGGTTTCCGGAGGCACCGTTGAAGTGCGTAATGGTCGTTTCGGGCCGTATGTTGCGCTGGTGATGCCTTCTTCGGATGCTGGTGCTGACGGTGACGTGGCTGGTGATGGCAAGTCGAAGAAGGGCAAGAGCGCTAAGAAGGCTGCCGATCGCCCGAAGATGGCGTCGTTGTTCAAGACGATGAGCCCGGAATCGTTGACGTTGGATGATGCGTTGCGTCTGCTGAGCTTGCCGCGTGAAGTCGGTTCGTATGAAGAGGTGGATGCGCAGACCGGTGAAGTGCAGACGGTTACCGTGCAGGCCAATAATGGTCGTTACGGTCCGTATTTGACGAAGACCGGTGCCGATGGCAAGTCGGATACGCGTTCGCTTGCTTCGGAAGATGAGATTTTCACGGTTGATTTGGATAAGGCGAAGGAACTGTTCGCCCAGCCGAAGTATGGCCGTGGGCGCGGTCGTGGCGCTGCCAAGCCGCCGCTGCGTGAATTGGGTGTCGATCCGGAGACGCAGAAGCAGGTGACCATCAAGGAAGGCTTCTACGGCGCGTATATCACCGATGGTGAGACGAATCGTACGTTGCCGAAGCAGTATGCTCCTGAGTCGATCGAACCGGCCGAGGCGTTCCGTTTGCTGGCTGAGAAGCGTGCGCAGGGCCCGTCGAAAAGACGTGGACGTAAGGCTGCCGCCGGCAAGGGCGGGGCTAAGAAGGCTGGTGCTGCCAAGGCTTCTAAGACTTCCAAGGCGGCTTCCGTCGATAAGGCTCGTGCCGATCGCCGTGCCAAGGTGCGCGAGTTGGCCGATAAGGGTTGGGCCAACACCCGCATCGCCAAGGAAATCGGCTCCACTGCGACTACGGTGAAGGCCGATGTGGAATGGCTTGCCGCCAACGAAGGCTACACCCGTCCTGCCGTAGTTCCCGCCCGGTGATGAACAGTCCGGTGGACTGTTCGTAGCAGTGAGCAGCGGTAGCGTTGCGAACGCCGCAATGTAGAGTGATGAATATGCAAGGCATATTCATCTCCTTTGAAGGTGTAGACGGCGTCGGCAAAACCACGCAGGTTGAACGGTTGCGTGCGTACGTTGAGGCGCAGGGGCGCGAATGCGTGGTCACGCGCGAGCCAGGCGGTACTGTGCTTGGCGTGGCGATTCGCGAGTTGCTGCTTGGCGGCGTGGAAGGTTCCGATGCGGATATCGCTCCGCGTGCGGAGGCGCTGCTGTTCGCCGCTGACCGTGCCCAGCATGTTGCCGAGGTGATTCGCCCTGCACTGGAACGCGGTGCCGTGGTAATTACCGATCGGTACCTTGATTCTTCTCTTGCATACCAGGCTGGCGGCCGCGAATTGACGGCAGGTGAAATCCGCGACTTAAGTATGTGGGCAACGTGTGAGCTATTGCCGAATCGCACGTATCTGCTGGATCTTGACCCTGTGCAATCGCATGCACGACTGCAGCATGATGAAGATCGCATGGAGTCTGCAGGAAACGATTTCCAACGTCGTACACGACAGGCGTTTCTTGACTTGGCAAAGGCGGAATCGCAACGCTTCCGCGTGATTGATGCCAGCCAATCCATCGATGAAGTATGGGCGCATATTCAGAACGATTTTGCGCAAATCAGTCAAATGAAAACTTTCCAATCGGAGGCCGCCCAGTGAGCGTGTGGGATTCGATTGTCGGCCAGCAGCAGGTTGTCGAACAACTCAAAGCCATCGCAAGTGGCGATCCGAAAGCCATTGCGCAATCCTGGCTGATTTGCGGTCCTCCGGGATCGGGTCGTTCCAATGTGGCGCGCGCGTTCGCGGCGGCGTTGGAGAGCCCCGATCATGGTCTTGGCGACGAGCCGACCAAAGCCGCGCAGCAGGTGCTTGCCGGCACTCACCCCGACGTGACCGTGCTGGCCACCAACAAAGTGACCATCGGCATCGACGAGGTGCGAAACATCATCACTACGTCCGAGCAGATGCCAAGCACTGCGCCGTGGCGCATCATCATTATCGAAGATGTCGATCGCATGCTGGAACGCACCACCAACGTGTTGCTCAAGGAGATTGAGGAGCCGAGTGAGCATACGATTTGGCTCTTGTGTGCGCCGAGTGCGCAGGACGTGTTGCCGACGATTCGCTCGCGCACTCGCATCGTCAATCTTGCCGTGCCCTCCACGCAGGCGGTGGCTGCATTTCTGGAGCAAAATGGCGGATTCGAGCCGAAAATCGCGGTGCGTGCCGCACGTCTTGCGGAAGGGCATATCGGCATCGCGCGCTTGTATGCGAAGAATGAGCAGGTGATGTCTGACCGCGACGAGCTGATTGTGGGCGTGCTTGGATTGCGTCGCGCGTCGGATGCGGTGCTGCTTGCCGGCAATCTTATCGACAATGCGAAGGCGCAGGCCGAAGCGGAGGTGAAGGTCAAAGCGGCAGAGGCGGAAGCTGATTTTCGCAGAGTCAATGGGCTTGGGGCGAAGGATCGTATTCCTCCGAAGCTGCGTGGCGCATACAATGCGATTGCCAAAAAAGACGAGCTGAAGCGACAGACCACGCGCCTTACGCGTGACGTGCTCGACCGTGCGTTGAACTCGATTGCCAGTATTTACCGTGATGTGGCTGTGTTGCAGAACAATGCCGAAGATTCGGTTGGCTTGATTAATTTGGAGAATCGTTCGTCGATCACCGATCTGTCGGTGCGGCTTACGCGTGGGGGAGCGGTGCGGCGGCTGGAGGATATTGCCGTTGCGCGTCGCCGTCTGGCCGGCAATGGCAATCCTGTGCTGGTCTTTGAAGCTCTCTTCTGCTCCCTCATCGCCAGCTAGGGCTAGCGGCGTTGGCACATACTGTTTTCCGAGGGCAGATTCTTCCAGCGGGTGGGGAAATGGTTGTTTGGCTGTATGATTCTGGCTTGCTATCGTGCGATAACTGCCGGCAAAATTGCAAAAAATGCGATTTAGCGCTGGCAGTTGGTGGATTCGCGGACGATGAGTTGCGGCGCGAGTGAGATGTGCGCGGGGCTGCCGGGGGCGTCGTTGAGTAGGCGTAGCGCTTCGGAGACGATTTGTTTGAACGGCGGGCGCACGCTGGTCAGCGCCGGCATGGTGGTGCGTGCAATCGGCGAATCGTTGTAGCCAACCACCAGCACATCTTGAGGCACGTGAAGCCCGAGCGAATGCAACGCCACCATCACACCGAATGCGATCGCATCGTCGGCGCACACCACTGCCTCCGGCTGCACGAGCGGCTCGGAAAACAGTCGCATGGCGCAGTCGAATCCGCGCTGCACGCTACGGTCTCCGAACTTGTTCCATTCGGTTTCGGTGGCAAGATGGTGCGCTCGCATCTGCGTGTGGAACATGGCGAACAGTTCCGCCGATTCGAAGGAGATTTCCTTGCCGGCCATGTATGCCACGGATGCGATGCCACGTTCGGCCAAATGCCTGATCACGATTTCCATGGCGGCGTTTTCGTCGATGCTCACCATGGATGTGCGGGATGAGCATCGACGGCCGCCCACCTGCACAATCGGCAATGTGGAGGCGTAATGTTCAAGTTCCTCGGAAAGGTAGGCTCCCCAGGCGGGCAGTACGATCAGCCCGTCAACATGGCGGTCCACCAACGATTCGATGCGTTGGATCTGCGTGGCCTGATCGCCGCCGATGCCGAGCAGCAGTTGCTGCGAATCCACGTCGATGACGGGTTCGATTTCGTCAAGCAGTTGCGCGCAGAACGGGTCGGTGGCGGTTGGAATCACCAGTCCGATGGTGTTGGTGACGGTGCTGCGCAATGCGCTCGCCGCATAATTGACCGAATAGTTGAGGTGTGCCGCGGCGGCTCTCACACGTCGTGCGATGTCGTCGTCTTTGGTGCGTTTTCCGGAAAGCACGCGGGAGACGGTGGCGATGGAGACGTTGGCCAGCGCGGCGACGTTCGTGATTGAACTGTTCGTCGAAGTAGCCGAAGCCGAGGCGTTGTCGGTTGTGCGTGCCATGCTCTCCTCCCAAAATCATTCGAAGTATTGGATTATTCGAATTGCTGCCGTGTCTCAATCGCGTATTCAGGAATAAAACAGCCACCCGTCGAATGCGGCAGGTGGCTGAAGCAAGTATCGCAATCATGCATATGGAATTGCGATCGCATTGCGATTTCATAACTGAAGATTGTTGAATATCTTGCGAAATCCTCGAAAATCTTCAGAAAAGAAGATCACTCGGCGTTGACGAGGATGTTCAGCAGGTTGTCTGCCACGGTTTCGTCGTCGGCACCCTGCACATCGATGACCACGGAATCGCCCTGCTTGATGCCCAGGCCCATGATGGACAGGATGGAGCCTGCCGGAACCGGGTTGCCGCCTTCCTTGGCGATGGTGACGGTGCAGCCGGAAGCGGTGACGGCCTGGGAGAACTGTGCGGCCGGACGAGCGTGGATACCGACGGGATCGTTGATGACGGTGGTGCGGGTTGCCATGATGGACACTCCTTTGAGTCGTTATTGTTGATTGTTTTCTGTTGTGTTATTTGAAAGTCGTGCTGCTTGCCGAGCGAAATGCATCGGTGCGCCGCTGGTGATTACTATAGCACTTTTCCACGAAACGCAGAAAACGTTTACTGGTTGTGTGTTGCGGTTTAAAGCGTGTATACTGTGGGCAGGCTGAAAATGATTTACCGGCAAAGACGGTGGAAATCATTGCGGTAACTCAACGCGCAAGGCAGGCGCGGAAATCACAAGAACACGTTCGGCTCGCGTTCCTTTCGCGAGCAAACAACAAACGCAAACGACAAAACAAGGAAACAGGTCAAAGGAGTTCACATGATCATAAAGGGTGTTGGCATTGGTCGCGGCGTTGCAGTCGGCCCGGTCATCCGTATGGCGCAGCCGCTGCCGGAACCGTCGGACGCCCCGCGTGCGGAAGGCATTGCCGCCGAAAGCGAAATCGCCCGCGTGGAAAAGTCCCTCGCACTGGTGAACGCCGACCTGAACCGTCGCGCCGAAGAGGCCGCCAATGGTGACGAAGGCGCCAAGCAGGCCGCTCCGATTCTGCAGGCCATCGCCATGTTCGCTTCCGATCCGTCGCTGGCCGAATCCATCAAGGGGCTGATCCAGCAGGGCAAGACCGCCGAACGCGCGGTGCTCGAAGGCTTCGCCGCGGTGGAAGACATGTTCCGCGCCATCGGTGGATATCAGGCCGAGCGCGCCGCCGATCTGCATGATGTCGGCCAGCGCGTGATCGCCGACCTTATGGGCGCTCCCGCACCGGGCCTGCCGCAGAGCGAAACCCCGTTCGTGCTCGTTGCCGAAGATCTTTCCCCCGCCGACACCGCGGCGCTCGACATGAGCAAGACCCTCGCCATCGTCACCTCGCAGGGCGGCCCGACCTCGCACACCGCCATCCTGGCCCGTGCCCGCGGCATCGTGGCGGTTGTTTCCGCAGCCGAAGCCGAGAATCTGACCGACGGCACCACCGTGGTCGTCAATGCGGCCAAGGGCGAACTGGTCGTCGACCCGACCGAAGAGGAGATCGCCGCAGCCGAAGCCGCCAAGTCCCGCGCGGCCGCAGCCAAGGAACTGCGCGGCAATCCGGGCTCCACCAAGGACGGCCACCTCATTCCGCTGCTCGCCAACGTGGGCAAGCCGGCCGACGCAGCTAAGGCGCTGGAATATGGCGCTGAAGGCGTTGGTCTGTTCCGTACTGAATTCCTGTTCATTGGCAACTCCGAGCCGCCGACCGTCGAAGAGCAGACCCGCGCTTACATCGAGCTGTTGAGCCAGTTCCCGGGCAAGAAGGTCGTGATTCGTATGCTCGATGCCGGCGCTGACAAGCCGCTGCCGTTCCTCACTCCGGAAGACGAGCCGAATCCGGCTCTCGGCCTGCGCGGTCTGCGCACCCTGCGCGCCCACATGGACGTGCTCGAAGGCCAGCTCAAGGCGCTCGCCGCAGCCGATGCCGCCACCGACGCGAACCTGTGGGTCATGGCCCCGATGGTTGCCGACCAGCATGAGGCTGACTATTTCGTGAAGCTTGGCAAGAGCTTCGGTCTGAAGTTCGTGGGTGCGATGGCTGAGGTGCCGTCGATCGCGCTTATGGCTGATAAGGTGGCCGACGTGGCCGACTTCGTGTCGATCGGCACCAACGATCTGACCCAGTACACGCTGGCCGCCGACCGTACGCTCGGTTCCGTTGCCAACTATCAGACCGCCTGGCATCCGGCGGTGCTGCGTGCCATCAAGATGATCTGCGACGCGGGCAACGCCAAGGGCATGCCGGTGGGCGTGT
>OGQV01002734.1_pt1 | contig 10085 bp, 8 predicted proteins | sample 1553311 | NCBI WGS metagenome assembly OGQV01 (sample SAMEA2579976, study PRJEB22360) | human gut metagenome
GCTCCTGCCGTGCCAGCTCCGGCGACAGGCAGGCCGCCGTCAGAAATGCCGGGGCTGCCGGAAGAAGCGCAGATGCTGCCGCCGTACCGGGTGAAATGCGCGGTGTTTCCTCCTCCGCCGTGACAAATGCCATGCAGCCCGCCCCCAGACACAGGCAGAACGCCAGCGCGGCATCCGCCGGAACGCCCTGCGGGCGGCTCCAATCCGCCTGCACGTGCCGCAGGGACGCTGCGGCAATGACCGCATACAGTCCCGCGAGGCACAACGCAAGCACTGCACAGACACGTCCGGCTGCCAGCCGTCCCTTTTGTCCGGCCAGCGCCGCCAGCAAAAGCGGGATCGCGGGCAGGAAAGGGCCAAGGTCGTCTTCAAACGCGATCTGACTGGCCGCAGCAGCGCCCGAGGCCGCAAACAGCAGCCACAAAAGCTCCGCCGCTGCCATGATCCGTCCGCCAACAGCTCCGAACGCGCGGGCAAACGCCTGCCGCATACACAGGCCGGAGTGCCGCTGCATCGCCTGCTGGCAGGCGGCAAGCGCGCAGGCGAGGATACTCCCGCCCAGCACCCACAGCCAGCCGCAGCCCGGCAGCGCCATCGCCGCCGGAACGCTCAGCGCGCACAGGCTCCACGCGCGCACCTGTCTCGGCGTCAGCTTATCCTGCAAGAATGATCCCTCCGTTTTCCCCCGGCAGCAGAATTGCCGGGTCGAGTGCTTCGCCGCGCAGAAGCGCGGCGTGCGCGTCCGCAAGCGTCACCGCACCGGGGTGCGCCTGCAAAAATTCCACGCAGCCGTCTGCATCCAATGCATCCATCCGCGCCAGATACAGCTTTGCCGCCGGGCGGAACTGCCGCTGCCGCACCGCTGCGGGCAGAAGCGATTGTGTGCTTTGCAGGAGAATAATATGCTCCGCCGTGTCCAGAAAGAGCGTGCCCTCCGCCCCTTCCCGCATGGCGGCAAGCGCGTCCGGGAGCGTCGTGCCGGAGCCGGATGCGCCGTTGTCGCTTTCCACGGTGATCCGCCCGTCCTCCTGCGCGATCACGAGCACCTGCGCAGGCAGGAGCTTCGCCGCGTCCGTCCCCGTGCGCGGCAGCATACAAAGGCTGACCACCGACGCGGCCGCCAGCAGCGCGATACTGATTTTATTGAGCATGACCGTCCCCCTGATTTTTCAGATCCTGCGGGTGCAGCGCCGTGTCGCGCCATTTCTGCCGCACCAGAAGCGGGCGCAGCACGGCGCGTCTTGCCCGCGCGTCGGAAAACGGCGCGAGATAGGACACATCCAAACTCGTCAGCCCCGACAGGTGGATCAGCAGCGCAATGCCGCCTGCCGTCAGGGCGAACAGCCCGCCCGCTCCCGCCAGAATCGCCAGTGCGAAGCGCCAGATGCGAACGGCGTCGGACAGATCCCGGCTCGGAAGCGTAAAGCCGCAGATCCCGGCGGAGGCCGTGACGATCAGCGCGGCGGGCGAGACGAGCCGCGCATCGACCGCCGTTGTGCCCACGACGAGGCCGCCGATGATGGAAACCGCCGTGCCGATGGCCTGCGGCAGATGAAGCCCCGCCTCCTGCAAAAGCTCAAACGCGGCAAGCAGGCCCACCACCTCGAAAACCGTATCGAACGGCACCTCGCGCTTGGATTCGATGATCGCCAGCAGCAGCTTTGTCGGGATCATCTCCTGATGGTATGTCGCCATGGCGACATACAGCCCCGGCAGCAGCAGCGCGGCCAGCAGCGCCAGATACCGCAGCACGCGCAGGCAGGACGCCGAGAGATAGTCGACCGCGCGGTCCTCCGTCGATTTCATGAGAGTGCCGAGATCGACCGGGGCCAGATACCCCAGCGGCAGCCCGTCGACCAGCAATCCGACCTGTCCGTTCAGAAGGCCCTGGCAGAAGGTATCCGGGCGCTCGGTGTATTGTAATAACGGAAAGGCTGTCCGGCGGGAACCGGTCACGTATTCCTCGACGCTTGCGGGCGTGAGCATCCCGTCAATGTCGATATTTTCCAGCCGCTTTTCCATGCGCCGGACAAGCTCCGGCGCGGTCAGGTCGGCGAGATAGCAGACCGTGACGGCGGTTTTCGTGCGCAGGCCGACGGTCTTCTGTGAAAAACGCAGCTGCGCCGTGCGCAGATGGCGGCGCAGGAGGCTGGTGTTGATGCGCATCGTCTCTGTAAACGCGTCCTTCGCGCCCTTGACAGTGTTTTCCGACTCCGGCGCGGAGGGGGCGCGCCGGGCGCTCGTTTTCGTTTCGAAGCAGAGCGCCGTGTCCGTGCCCGGAAAAATGACAGCGCAATAGCCGTGCAGCAGCTTGTCTGCCGTCTGCGCGGGGTCTTGCGTGCGCTCGGCGACGGCGCAGTAGACTCTCGCCCGCTCCGCCTGCGTCAGAACCTCCTGTATGCTCCCCGGCGTGACCGTCTCCATCAGCGGCTTCAGCACCTGCTCGGCGATATCCCCGCCGGAGGTCAGCCCGTCCAGAAACAGCAGTCCCAGCCTCTGCCCGCCGACCGTGATCTGCCGGGTATTGAGATCCGCCGTATCCCCAAAGCACGCCTGCACGTCCTCCATGCCCCAATGCGCCATGGTTTCGCCTCCTGTTTGGATGATTCTTCTGTCATTTTTCCGCAAACGCAGAAAAGTATACCTGTTTTCCGCGTCACAGGTTTGCATATCCCGGCTGTTTGTGGTAGACTATAGCGAAAGCGATTTGAAATCACACATATATAATATGTATCTGGAGATGTACCGCCATGTATGAATTGATTACCGACAAGACGCTTGCGGAATATGAAGCGTTTGTGCAGAGCCACCCGAAGGGCAATTTTGCGCAGAGCAGTCTCTGGGCCAAACAGAAGCCCATGTGGACATGGGACGCCGTCGCCGTGCGCGGCGAGGACGGGAAAATCAAAGGTTCTCTGGCCCTCATGACCCGCAAGGTTCCCGGCATCGGCCGGACACTGATGTACGGCTGCCGCGGCCCGGTCTGCGATCTGGACGACCGCGAGACGTTTGCCCAGCTGCTGGAGGGCGCGAAGGCGCTGGCGAAAAAATATAAATCATATGTTATCAAGCTCGACCCGGACGTGCCGTCGAGCAACACGGCATTCGCCGCGCTCATGCAGTCGTTCGGCTTCCGGTGCAAGGAGGGCGGGAAGAATTTTGAGGCCATCCAGCCGCGCTATGTCTTCCGTCTGAACGTCGAGGGCAAGACCGAGGACGAGCTCATGGCCGCCTTCCATCAGAAATGGCGCTACAACATCCGTCTGGCCGAGCGCAAGGGCGTAAGCGTGAAGATCTGCGGCAAGGAAATGGTTCCGGCGTTCGCCGATCTCATGCTGACGACCGGCGTGCGCGACGGCTTTGTCACGCGCAAGCCGGAGTATTTCGCGAATATGCTCGACAATCTCGGCGAGCACGCGCGGCTCTACATGGCCTTTGACCCCGAGGGCGCGCCCATCGCGGGCACGCTTGCCATCCACTACGGCGACAAGGTCTGGTATCTCTACGGCGCGTCCAGCAACGAGCACCGCAATCTGATGCCCAACTATTTATTGCAGTGGCGCATGATCCAGTGGGCCGTCGAGACCGGCTGCCGGGTCTACGATTTCCGCGGCGTATCCGGAAACGTCTCCGAGGATAACCCGCTCTACGGCCTGTTCCGCTTCAAGCAGGGCTTCGGCGGAGACTTCACCGAGTTTGTCGGCGAAGAGGATCTGGTGCTCTCGCCGGTCATTTACTGGGCCGTGGAGCACGGCACGTCGGTCTTCAAGGATGTGCGCAAGGCCGTCTATCTCATCAAAAACCGCGATAAGAAATAACGCAGGAGGCGCAGCATGAAAGCGTATGTCGTCGACTCCGCCGCCGTGCGGAGCAATCTGCAAATTTTAAAGGAGCGTTCAGGCAGCGCGGTTCTCTGGGCCGTTTTAAAGGGTGACGGCTACGGCCTCGGCCTTGTCCAGATGGCAGCGATCTGCCGGGAAGCCGGCGTCACGCACTTTGCCGTGACGGAGGTTTCCGAGGTCAGCCGCCTGCGCGCAGGCGGGTTTCAGGATTGTGACATTCTGATGCTCCGCCCGACCGCCGACGCGCAGGAGCTGACGCAGCTTCTGAACCTTGGCGCGATTCTGACCGTTTCGAGCCAGAACGACGCAGCCGTCCTGAACGGCGTGGCGGAAACGCTCGGTGTCCAGGCGCAGGTACACGTCAAGATCGATACCGGCATGGGCCGGTACGGCTTTTTGCCGGACGAATTGGATCAGCTGCTGCCCATTTTCAAGTATATGCCCGGCCTGCACGTGACCGGCATTTATACGCATCTGCATTCCGCGTTCTGCAATCAGAAAGCGACGATTGCGCAGGCCGAGGCGTTTCAGGGCGTTCTGGACAAGCTGCACGCCGAGGGCTGCAACACCGGCATGGCGCATATGCTGAACTCCGCCGGGCTTCTGAAATACCCCGAATACGCGATGGACGGCGTGCGCGTAGGCTCGGCCATCCTGGGGCGTGTGTCTGTGCGCGGAAATTGGGGTCTTGCCCGCATCGGCGAGTGTCAGGCAACGGTGGAAGAACTCCGTTGGCTTCCGAAGGGCCACAGCTGCGGCTACGGCGCGGGCTGGACAGCGAAAAAACCCACTCGCGTGGCCGTGTTCTCCGTGGGCTGGTACCACGGGTTCGGCGTGGAGATGGGAAACGACCTGTTCCGTTTCCGCGACTGTCTGCGCGGCATTCTGCGGAATCTGAAGCAGATGATTTTTAAGAAGCATCTTTATGTAACGGTAAACGGGAAAAAGTGCCGCGTGCTGGGCCATATCGGGATGCTGCACACGTGCGTGGACGTGACGAATCTTCAATGCGCGGTCGGCGACACGGCGGTTTTTGACATCAAGCCGCTGCTGCTCAAGGGCATCGAGGTCGTCTACCGGTGAGGAGGGGCCATGTCTGATAAAATTGCCGCCATTGCCACGGGCCGTGCCCGCACGGGCATCGGCATTCTGCGCCTGTCCGGCGACGGGTGCATTGAGGCCGCAGGGCAGGTCTTCCGGCTGAACTCCGGCAGGCCGCTGACCTCCCTCCCCGACCGGAAGCTTGCGCTCGGCACGCTCTTTGACGCACAGGGACGCCCCATCGACCACTGCATGGCGTTCATCTCCCGCGCCCCGCATTCCTACACCGGCGAGGATACCGCCGAAATTCAATGCCACGGCTCCCCCGCCGCACTGACCGCTGGACTTGAAGCGCTGTTCGCCGCAGGCTTCCGGCAGGCGCGGCCCGGCGAATTCACACGCCGCGCATTTCTAAACGGCCAGATGGATCTGACACAGGCCGAGGCCGTGATTGATCTTATCGACGCCGAGACAGCCGACGCGGCGGCAAACGCCGCCGGACAGGTCGCGGGCGCGATCCGAAAAAGGATCGACCCGATCTACGACGGCTGGGTCGACCTGTGCGCGCATTTCCATGCCGTGCTCGATTACCCCGACGAGGATATCGACCCCTTTGCGCTCTCCGGCTACGAAGCGTCGCTGACGGCAAGCAGCCGGCAGCTTACCGCGCTGCTTGCCTCCTGCCATCGGGGCCGGATGGTGCAGTCCGGCATCAGGGCCGTCATTCTGGGAAGTCCAAACGCCGGAAAATCCAGTCTTCTGAACCGCCTGTCCGGCTTTGACCGCGTCATCGTCACCGACATTCCCGGCACGACGCGTGACACCGTCGAGCAGACCGTCACATTCGGGCGGCACCTTGTCCGTCTGGTTGATACCGCAGGCATCCGCGACACGCAGGATGTGATCGAAAAAATCGGCGTTGACCGCTCGATGGAGGCCGCGAAGGACTGCGATGTAGCGCTGTATGTCCTTGATGATTCCAAGCCTATGACGGAAGAGGACCGCCGCGCGATGGACGCGGCGCTCGAAGCGCCGGAGGCCATTGCAATTTTAAATAAGCAGGATCTTGCAGCGGTCATTGAGCCGTCCGATCTGCCGTTTTCGTACATCATCCCCGTCTCCTGCAAGGACGGCACAGGCTTTGACCTGCTGGAGCAGGCGTTTGACATGCTCTTCCCGGACGATACCCCGTGCGACGGCTCGCTTCTGACGAACGCACGGCAGGCGGATGCCATTCTGCGCGCAAAAAAATCCGTCGATTCCGCCGTGCAGAGCCTGCGCGCGGGTATGACGCCCGACGCGGTGCTGGTCGATCTGGAAGCGGCCATGGATGCGCTCGGCGAGGTCACGGGCCGGACGATGCGCGAGGATATCACGAACCGCATTTTTGAGCGGTTCTGCGTTGGAAAATAAACCACAGAAATCAGGTTTTACTATGATCTATCTCGACAATTCCGCCACCACGCAGCCCTGCCCCGCCTGCGTGCGGGCCATGACAGAGGCGCTCACGGACTGCTGGGGCAATCCGTCGTCCGTCTACGCGCTCGGCATTGACGCCGCCCACCGTCTGCGGCAGGCGCGGCAGGCGGTCGCCGCCGCCCTCGGCGCAGAGTCCGACCGGGTGTTTTTCACCTCCGGCGGCACGGAGGCCGACAACTGGGCCATCCTTTCCGCCGCCGAGCGTCTCGGCAAGCGCGGCCGCCACATCATCACGACCGCCGTGGAGCACCACGCTGTCCTGCACCCCATGCAGAAGCTGGAAGCGAAGGGCTTCGAGGTCACATATTTGCAGCCTGACCACGACGGCAATATTACAGTCGAAGAACTGAAAAAGGCCCTTCGGCCCGACACCATCCTCGTCTCCGTCATGATGGTCAACAACGAGACAGGCGCGGTCATGCCGATTGCCGACATGGTCAAGGCCGTGCGCCGCGCTTCCCCGCTGGCGCTGTTCCATACCGACGCCGTGCAGGGCTTTTTGAAGGTTCCATTCCGCGCCAAAGCGCTCGGCGCGGACATGATCTCCGTCTCCGCGCACAAGATCCATGCCGCCAAAGGCACGGGCGCGCTTTATATCCGTCCCGGCCTGCCCCTCCCCGCGTTTATAAACGGCGGCGGGCAGGAGAGCAACTACCGCTCCGGCACGGAAAATATGCCCGGCATCTGCGGCTTCGGCGCAGCCTGCGCCGATACGGATGCGAAAGCAGACATCGCGCGCATGGCGCAGCTGCGCGATCTGGCCCGGGAAAAGCTGGCTCAAATTGACGGACTTGTCCTCATCGGCAGTCAGACCGCGCCGCACATCGTCAATCTGTCCCTGCCGGGCCTCCGTTCACAGGGCATTATCAACTGTCTGCAGTCAGACGGCATCTATGTCTCGGCAGGCTCCGCCTGCTCCAAGGGCCACCGCAGCCACGTGCTTGAGGCCATGCACCTGTCCCCCGCCGTCATCGACGGCTCCATCCGCGTCTCGTTCTCCCGCGACAACACGGAAGCCGACGTTGACGCGCTCTGTCAGGCGCTCCTGCACGCAAAGCAGACGCTGAAGGGCTGAAAACGACACGAATCCCCGCTTGCTTCGCTGAAAACCCCAGTGAAGCAAGCGGGGATTTATTAAGTGCTGCCCCTGTAGGGGTCGATGCCCACATCGACCCATTGGGAAGTTACGAATTCGCCAAAGACTCCCGTAAAAACAGCACATTCTGCCGGGCCGATGCGATGCCCGCAGGCTAGTTTCGAGGCGCAGCCGCGCATAGCGCAGCTCTTAGCGCCGAAGTGGGCATCGGCCCCTACTCACAAAACAGAGCGCCTTCCGCAAAACAGCCGCCTCCGCTCAGTTTTTCAGGCTCTGCATCGGGGCCGGAATCCTCCCGCCGCGGGCGATAAAGTCTGCGGCGGACTCCGGATGCACCGGCATGATAGGCGCTGCGCCGAGCAGGCCGCCGAAGGAGACTTCATCGCCGACCGTCTTGCCCGGAGCCGGGATGAGGCGCACGGCGGTCGTCTTGGAATTGACCATACCGACGGCGGCCTCGTCCGCGATGATGGCGGAGATCGTCTCCGCGCTCGTGTCGCCGGGGACGGCGATCATATCAAGGCCCACCGAGCACACGCACGTCATGGCTTCGAGCTTATCCAGCGTCAGAACGCCGCTTCGCGCGGCGGCGATCATGCCCTCGTCCTCGGACACCGGGATAAACGCGCCGGACAGTCCGCCGACAGAGCTGGACGCCATCAGCCCGCCCTTCTTGACCGCGTCATTGAGAAGCGCCAGTGCCGCCGTCGTTCCATGCGTCCCGCAGGTCTCAAGGCCCATTTCCTCCAGAATGCGCGCCACGCTGTCGCCCACGGCGGGTGTCGGGGCGAGGGACAGGTCGACCACGCCGAACGGCACGCCCAGCCGCCGGGACGCTTCCCGCGCCACCAGCTGGCCCATACGCGTGATGCGGAAGGCCGTTTTCTTGACGCACTCGGCCACCTCGTCAAAGGGGCGGCCCTTGACGGCCTGCAGCGCGTGATGCACGACGCCGGGGCCGGAAACGCCGACGTTCACCGCGCACTCCGGCTCGCCCACGCCGTGAAACGCTCCGGCCATGAAGGGGTTGTCCTCCACGGCGTTGGCAAAGATGACGAGCTTGGCGCAGGCCATGCCGCCCTGATCGGCTGTAAGCGCGGCGGCGCGCTTGACGGTGCGGCCCATCTCGGCCACGGCGTCCATGTTGATGCCGGCGCGCGTGGAGCCGACGTTCACGCTCGCGCAGACGCGCTCGGTGCGCGCGAGCGCCTCGGGAATGGAGGCGATGAGACTGCGGTCGCCGGTCGTGAAGCCCTTCTGCACAAGGGCGGAAAAGCCGCCGATGTAGTTCACGCCGACCTCGCGCGCAGCGCGGTCCATTGCCTCCGCGATGGGGACAAGGTCATCCCCGCACCCGCCCGCGATAAGCGCCGCGGGCGTAACGGACACGCGCTTATTCACGATGGGGATGCCGAATTCGCGCTCGATGGCCTCGCCCACGGGGACAAGGTCGTGCGCTTCGCGGCAGATCTTTTCGTAGACCTTATCCGCGGTTCTCTTGATATCGCCGGTGGCGCAGTCGAGAAGGCTCAGCCCCAGCGTGATCGTGCGCACGTCAAGATGCTCCTGCTCAATCATCCGGATGGTCTGGACGATCTCGTCGGTATTGAGGAAATAGCTCATGGTGTCCTCCTCAGATCCGGTGCATGGCGTCGAAAATGTCCTGCCGCTGCACGTGCACCGCGAGCCCGCGCGCCTCGCCGACGGAGCGAAGATGCTGCGAGAGCATATCGAACGGCATTTCGCACTCGGCAAGATCGACGAGCATGATCATTGTGAAGTAGCCCTGCATGAGTGTCTGGCTGATGTCGAGAATGTTGATGTTCTGCTCGGCGAGCGCGGCGGTGATGTACGCGGTGATGCCTTTGGCGTCGCGCGCAAATACGGATACGATGGCTTTCATGGGCGTTCCCCTTCTCTTTCAATGAATAAAAGTATTATACACGGTTTTTGCAATTTTTCAATGTCCGTCCTGCGCGGAAATTGCACTTGCATTTTCCCGCCGCGGATGATATGATTTGCACGCCGAAAACAAATGCTTTTCACGGAGGGACACATATGGCGAACCGAAATCTCCCCACCTACTATCTGGTGGAGGCGGACATGCTGCCGGAGATCTTTCTCAAGGTCATGGAAGCGAAGGAGCTTCTGCAGACCGGCGAGTGCAGCACGGTCGGCGACGCGGTCAACCGCGTCGGCATCAGCCGGAGCGCATTTTATAAGTATAAGGACTCGATCACGGCGTTTCAGGATCTGCGCCACGGCCACATTCTGACGTTCCAGGTGATGCTGCGCGACCAGACGGGACTGCTCTCGGCGGTGCTGAGCGTGTTCGCCCAGTGCGGCGCGAATATCCTCACGATCAATCAGAGCATTCCGGTGAGCGGCTGCGCCACGATCACCATCAGCGCCGAGACCGCCGGAATGAGCGAGAGCATGGAAACGCTCATGAACCGCCTCGTCGCCGCCGACGGTGTCATCCGCGCCGAGATTTTAGCGGGATAAGACCTAATTAAAGCCTCCCTTGTGCAAAGGGAGGTGGATTTTGCCGAAGGCAAAAGACGGAAGGATTGCCGTTTTCCAGAGGTTAAAATACCCCACTCCGCTTTCCCGCTCACGCTCGACCC
>OGQV01002736.1_pt1 | contig 10067 bp, 11 predicted proteins | sample 1553311 | NCBI WGS metagenome assembly OGQV01 (sample SAMEA2579976, study PRJEB22360) | human gut metagenome
CCGCGGCCTACAACGGCTACAAGGGCTACGGCTCCGACGGCTGCCAGATGACGCCCGAGGCCGCCAAGCGCGTGGTCGCGCTGCTGGAGCACATGGACTATTTCACCAGCGCGAAGACCACGGACTTTGACGCGGCGCTGGCCGCCGGAAGCATCCGGTACATCCCCGACGAGGTGTTGGACGCGTTTGTCGACGCCGTCTATGCGCAGCGCGTGGGCAGCGGCGAGGGAATTGAAAACCTGAAGCTCGTCTACACGCCGCTCAACGGCGCGGGACTTGAATGCGTCAAAAAGCTGACGCAGAAGCTCGGCATCCGGAACATGACCATCGTAAAGGAGCAGGAGCAGCCGGACGGCCATTTCCCGACCTGCCCGTATCCGAATCCGGAGATCCGGCAGGCCATGGAGCTGGGCCTTCAGTACTGCGACCGCGTCCACCCCGATATTCTCATCGGTACCGACCCCGACTGCGACCGCTGCGGCACCGCCGTGCCGGACGGAAAGGGCGGCTACCGGCTCATTTCCGGCAACGAAATGGGCGTCATTCTACTGGACTTCATCTGCCGCAGCCGCATCGCGAATGGCACGATGCCGGAAAATCCCGTCGCTGTCACCACCATTGTCTCGACCGATATGGTCACAGCCGTTGCGAAGAAATACGGCGTCGAGCTGCGCCGCGTGCTTACGGGCTTCAAATATATCGGCGAGCAGATCGCGCTGCTGGAGCAGGGCGGCCATCCGGAACGCTATATCTTCGGCTTTGAGGAGAGCTACGGGTACCTGTCCGGTACGCACGCACGCGACAAGGACGCGGTCAACGCTGTGCTCCTCATCTGCGAGGCTGCCGCGTGGTACGCTAAAAAGGGCATGACGCTCGGCGACGCCATCGACGCGCTCTATGCCGAGTTCGGCTGCTACTGCAACGCCCAGAAGAGCTTTGCCTTTGCGGGCGAGACGGGCATGGAGAAGATGGCCAGTCTCATGCAGGGCCTGCGCACGCAGCCGCTGCGCGAGATCGCCGGACTTCCGGTCGAGGGCTATACGGATTACGAGGCCGAGGGCACCGGCCTGCCGAAAGCGAACGTGCTGGAATACCGCCTGCCCGGCGGCAGCAAGGTCATCATCCGCCCGTCCGGCACCGAGCCGAAGATCAAGGCCTACCTGTCCGCCGTCAAGCCGACCGTGGAGCAGGCAAACGCCCAACTCGCCCGCCTGGCCGAAGCCGCCGCAAAGCTGCTGGCGTAAAAAATAAAAATACCTCTTGCAAAACCCACCCGGATATGCTATGATACATAAGCTAATTCAATAGCTATCCGGGTGTGGCGAAGTTTGGTATCGCGCTTGAATGGGGTTCAAGAGGCCGCTGGTTCGAATCCAGTCACTCGGACCATGATTGCCGAACACTATAGATGAAATGGCAAAAAAGCCAGTCATCTCAATGGGTTCGGCAATTTTTTATTCTCAAAATTCTTTGGTAGCTCCATAGATGAAATCGTAGCTTGCAGAGGTTCAAACAGGATTTGAACCTCTGCTTTTCCATTTTCAAGGGGATTTCTGCAGCCAGCGCCCTTTTTCGGCGGCTGGTCAGAGCTGAGATCAGAAGAAATCGAAGAAAAATCTTTCACAAAGTTATGGGCGCTGGATTGTTGGTTTTGACGGACCAATGACCAGCGCCTTTTTTGCGTTCAAAAAGGGCGCTAAGAATGGAGGTGTATTGTATGAGCGAAGAAAACACATCGCAGAAGGAACGATTCCTGCAAGAGGTAGAACAGAAGCTCCTGCGCAGAGATCTGGATGCAAAGCTGCTGGAAAACGGTCTGCTCCACGTCAGTTGGAACGAGAAGCCGCTCTGCTCGGTTGACAGAGATGGCATCGTCCGGTTCAGACCGGCAGATATCACAGGGCCGGAAGTAGATCGGCAGCTTCGGACGGTAATACAGGCGGCTGGACAGGTCAAGGAGTATATGCGGATCTTTGAACGCGCGCCTGCGCTGAAAGCTGTTGGCCTTGAAGATATCTACAAGGTACTTGCGGATTTTGGTGACGCGGTGCTGGCTGGGCAGCTCGGCAAAAAGGGCGGTCTGTTCGTGACGTGGGAATGGGACTTTGACCGGCAGGGCGTCCACGCCGGTCACTACTTCATGGAGAATTACGAAGCCGCGAAGCTGGATTTTGCTGCCCGTGCAGGCTTGATAAACGAACAGCGCCTTTTTTCAGATGAGCAGCTTGCTGTGATCCGGAATGCGTGTGCGTTTGCGCTGGAGGATGACGCAACGCTCTCGTATGCCGAAGAAAAGCAGCTCCAAAGTGTGCAGGAGCAGATCGAGCTGCTTCTGCCGCAGCAGGAACAGGAACAGCGCCCCGCAATAGAACAGACAATGTAATATTCGCAGGAAGCCGGGATTTCTTTTTAGAAGTCCCGGCTTTTTTGCGTTCAGGGAGGGATTTTATGAAACACAAGCAAGAAGAATATTGGCGACCGCGTTTTCACGCGCCGCCGCTGCGGTCGCATCCGGACCCGCCGCCAACCATTCAGTGCAGTTGGTATCCGCACGAGGGTCAGTGTCCGTATATGCGGTTGGCTCTGATTTGCTGGCGCAGCAATGGCGAGTGTACCTTCACGGATATGCAGAAAATTGAAAAGCGAGGTGAAAAACGTGTTTGAAGCAAAACTGAAAAGCCGCAGTCAGCCGAAGTTAGGGGCGCTGGCAGTCACGTTTCCAATCCCAGAGGAACGCTATGAAAATGTGATCCTCGCTTTGCAGAATCTCCAAATTGGTGACGTAAGAAAGCAGGACTGCTACATCGAAAGCATTCGCGCCCCTGACTGCCCTGCTCTGGTCAGAATGACCGGTACGATGGCGAATGTGGACGAACTGGATTGGCTCGGAAAGCAGTTGGAGAGCTTCAACCGATATGAACTGCTGCAATTTAATGCAGCGGTGGAGCGATTCGGATTATCCGCAGCGGACGAGCTGATCGATCTTTCCTTCTGCGCCAGAGAGGTGACGGTCATTTCAGACTTCACCGACTTGGAGAAGGCCGGTAAACGCCACTATCTGACCGTCCACGGCGCCTGTGATTCGGAAGAACTGGAAAATCTGGATGGAAAGGAGACGGCTTTGGCGCTGATCTCCGGCCAGCCCGGCTATGTAACGAGATACGGTGTTGTGTATGACAACGGCATCAAGCTGGAGCAGGCGTATGACCGCAAGCATCTGCCTCCGATCTGGATGCCAGAAAGCTGTATCATGGAGCTGAAGATCCGAGTCACAGGTGAAGATGATACAAAGAAACAGGAGTGGGTGCAGCTCCCGGCAAGCCGGATGAAGCTGGAACGCGCGATGCTTCGTGCCGGGATTCCATCCTGCGGCGAGATGCAGATGCTGGTTTCAGACAGCCGATTCCCGGACGAGGTCGACTGCACATTGGATGTTGAACACGGGTCGCTCTTTGAACTGAACCGGCTATGTCAGATATGTTCCAATTTCAAGGAACAGGATTTCGTGAAGCTCGGCGCGGTCTGCCAGATGGCGAAACCGACGTGCGCAGCCAATATCCGCCAGCTGGCAGAAAACCTCGATCAATTTGATTTCGCACCAAATGTCCACACGCCGGAGGAACTTGGAAAATACATGATCCAACAGTCCGGTCATTACGAATATGACGAGAACCTTGAAGATTTCTATAACTACGGCGACTACGGCATAAGCCGAATGCTTCAGGAAAACGGTGTATTTGTGGATCGCGGCTATGTTTCCTACCACGGCACACTGACGCTGGACGAGCTGATGCAGGACGATCCGGCAGAAAGCTATCAGCAGGAGCAGGAAGCAAACATGGAGGGAATGGCATGGTAACGCTGATTTTACGGCAGGGTGAGACCGGGAGGCAGGTGCTTCTCTCGTTTCCTACGACAACTCCCGCAGAAATAGCGGACGTGACTGCAACGATGGAACAGCTGAAATCCATGTCCAAAACGGTCACGATTCAGGGTGCGGCAAGCGAGGTCATGAATTTAGGTCTGTATCTGAGCGGCGTAGATCTTGCCACAGAGGGCGAAGTTGAGCGCATCAATCAGCTTGCCGAACGGCTGGAACATATGTCGGAGGTGGACTGCGACAAATTCGCGGGGATGCTGGATGCAAACAGCATCTCCGGCACAAAGGACATTTTGCAGTTGACGGAGCATCTGGACGATTACGTCATTCTGCCCGGATGCAGCAGCGCACGTTCTGTTGGGCGGTATCTGGTGGTGTGCGGCGCGTTCCCTGTTCCGGAAAAGCTGATTGGGTACATCAATTATGAAGCCGTCGGGACCGAATTTCAGGATGCACATGGCGGTGCGCCATGCGCTCGAGGATATGTCGTTCAGAAAGGAAACCTGCCGAGAGCGATCCTCGAAGACCTGAACATCGATCTGCAGCAGAGAACACGACCGAAACTCCTGACACTTTACCTTCGCGCAGCAGATGGAAAAGAACGTGAACTGACGCTGCCTGTGAACAACGCGAAATTGGAAGCGCTTCAGCAGCTCGGCACAGCGCAGATCGACCATGTGCAATACTTCGCGCCATATCTCAGCGATCTGATCCCGACAGCCGGGAATCCCGACATCCAGGACTATAACGAATTGGCAAAAATGCTTGGGCGGATGGATGCGGAGAACGGCGAACTTCTGAAATATACTTCTGTGCTTTCTGCGGAAAAGCCAGAAACGATGCAGGATGCGCTGCACCTGGCGCAGAATCTGGACTGCTACGAGCGCATTTCCGGCAGCCTGTACGATTACGGCATCAAATTGCTTCAAGAGCAGTTTGATCTGGATGACGAGTGCATTTCTGAGCTGGAGGAATATACGGATTTTGCACGATACGGTCAGGCGTGCGCAGAAAGTAACGGTTTTGTGCAGACGGAGTTCGGACAAGTGCGCAGAATTGCCCAGTCGCTTGAGCAGGCGCATTCAAATGAAATGACGTTATAGAATGGAGGTCAAAATGAACGAAGAAATGAAATCGCAGAAAGAAGAATTTCTGCTGGAAGTGCAGAAACAGATCCTGCATAAAGGACTGAAATCGGAGATGCAGGAAAATGGCAGACTCCACGTCAAATGGAACGACCAGCCGCTTTGTGAAGTCGATGAATACGGCCGTGCATGGTGTCGCCCGGTGAGCGTTACATGCCCGGAAATGAAAAAAAGCCTTCGTGCAGTGTCGAAAACCGCTTCGCAGGTATGGGAATACATGCAGATCTTTGCACGCGCACCTGCCCTGAAAGCAAACGGTGCGGACGGCAGCTATAAAATTCTTGCAGATTTTGGCGAGGCAGTTCTGGCTGGCCGACTTGAGGAAACAGGAGCTAAGTTTGCAACGTGGCAATGGGAATTTGATCGGAACAGTGTCCGTGTCGGACACTATTTTATGGAAGATTACAAATCAGCAAAGCGTGACTTCGCTGCCCGTTCCAAACTGGTGGAAAGTCAGCGCATTCTTTCAGATGCGGAACTTGCCGCGGTTCGGAATGCGTGCGAATTTATGCTGAAAACTGATAAAGCCCTTACATTTGGGGAGCAAGATATGCTTCTCCACATACAAGAGGAAAGTGAATTCCTGTTGTCACGGCAGCGGGAGCCGGAGCAGGAGGCAGGTGAAGAACCGCGGCAGCTTCCAACAATGGAGCAGATACCATCAGACGAGATGACATTATAATCGGGAGGTTTACCATGAAAAAAGCAATCGTAATTACACTTGGCGTGATCATTGGCGTGACCGGTGTTCTTGCTATCTGCGCACATCTGGCGGATGCCGCGCGGCTGGCACTGTATGTGCCGGAGGATGACGATGACGAAGATATCTACTAATCCGTCCGCATTCCGTGTCCGGCCAGCGCAGCCGGAGGAAGCGGGCGCTTTCTTTGCGCAGACACCGGAGCAGGATTCGCAGATGGGCGCAATTGGCCACGTCCGCATGGATTTCGGAGGAAGCGGCACGGAGTTCTGGCACACCTGGCATCCGCGCGGACGTGAGGAATTGAACTCGCCGGAGTTCAAAGCGGAACTCCAACAGGTCGTGGACAAGCTGCGGGAAACGGTCCTGAAAGACTTTTCCTCCATGCGTCGCTTTTGCTATGAAAACGGCGGAAAAATACCGGGTGGCTGGTCGCAGAATTATGGCTACGTTGTAGAAACGGAGCATTACGAATACTGTCTGCGCTGCAATCCCGTGCAGGGAGATTATCAGGCATATCTAAGCTGCTATGATCTGAACGAGCAGAAGATCAACCATGCCTATCAGCCGCTGGTCGGTCGGGTACATTTTATCAATGGCGATGCAGAACAGTTTACAGATGCCAACGAATATCTGGACTGTATCCGCGAGGAACTGCCGCATGAGGCGACAACCGGTTTCCGGTTCCGCACGATCACGCAGGACCCGGCGATCCGCAAGGCAGTGGATGATATCGTGTATGACTTCTATGGCGAGGAAAACCCGTGCAATGAAGAAGATTATAATTTAGCCCCATCTGATGAAATACAGATGGGCGGAATGTAAAAGGAGGTTCATATGGAATTCAAGGTTATCAAACGAAACGCCAACGCCGTCGTTCCGGACGGGATGTTCAAACTCTGTGGGATGGAAAACGCGAAGCTCATCTCCATGGTGCAGCTGAACGGCGGCATTTTGCTCATGCCGGAGAGCGTGAGCACCTATCAGCTTCTCATGCTTGTCGATGCGCTGAATGAGCTGGCGTGCGACTTTCTGGAGGCGGTCGCCATAGAATGCGGTCCGGCAGAGGAAGAACACAGGGATATGACACTGGACGAGGTGCTTTCTGAATTTGCTGTTGCTGTGCCGGACTGGGCGCGAGAGAGCGCGGGAATTGCGAAAAATGCCAAGCTGGAGTGTTACACGGAGGATGGCAGCGGCGCAGTGCTGGTTCAAAAGGCAAGCCACCGGCATGATCTGACGGATATCCCCCGTTCGATCCTGCAATGTTTTCTGGCATCCGGGCGCAGCCTGTACGCACTAAACGAAATTCTGACTGCAGAGAGTGAGGACGGCGATGCAGAGTAAGGTCCCGCTTTATCCGTATTCGGCAAAAGACGCAATGAAGCACGGCGAGAGCGAAAAATGGCGCGAGAGCTTCCGGGAAAACTGCGCCTGCGCGGGTGGGATCGATATTCTCATCCGGGAAAACTTCGACGGGATGCATCTGAAAAAGGGTACGGTAGAAAAGATCGTCGAGCTTTACGGCTACAAGCGCGTGGAACACGTTTTAGCGAACACCGTGCAGGAGCGGCGCGGCGATGGACGTTTCCGTCCGGACAACCGAGTTTGGGCGGAAAGCCATTACATTCCGGAGGATGAAATGCATAATTACTGCTTCGCAGCCCGAAGCCATTCTGCCATTCTGGATGGCTTCATTTCAAACTACAGAAAGCTCGTCATGGATCTTGGAATGTTCGACCAGAAGCAGTGCGAACCGGATTCGAGCGAACTGGATTACACCGGCAAGGTGCTTGTTCTCTCGCCAAATACCCTGAAAGAAGAATACTGGTCACCTGAGAATCAGCTCAGGCTGGCGGAAAGCGGCTTTGGGTGCAGCCCGACCGCACGCGGACGTTCCATTCTTTGCGTCTGCCTCGGTGATGGAGAGCAGACGCGCTGGAACCGGAATGATTTTATTGGCGTTCTGAAAGACGAATATCTGCCGGATTGGGCGAAAGAGAGACTCAAGCAGTATCAGCGGTCGGAGAACGAAGAAACTCAGGAAATGCAGATGGGAGGGATGTAAATTTGGACAGAAAAATGGTAAAATTCATTCAGGAGCAGTATCCGCCCGGTACACGCATCCGGCTCAATTCCATGAATGACACATATGCGCCGGTTACCCCCGGTACGGAGGGCGTTGTGGATGTGGTGGATGACGACGGACAGCTTCACATGAAGTGGGACAACGGCAGAACGCTGGCACTGATCCCTGGCGAGGACAGCTTTACGGTGCTTCCGCCCAAACTGGAAACGCTGAAACTCTATGCACCGCTGACCGCCGATCTCTATGAGCGTAACCGCTACGGCGATCTCGAAAATGAGAGTGTCGTGCTGGATGGCCGGTCGCTGCAGACATATCAGGAAAAAATCGCGGCGGCGCTTCTCAAAAGCCGGATGCCGGAGGAAACCGAGCGCGGCGTTATGCACTGGTATGACGAAACGGACAGCGTCAATCGTAAGGTTCATTCGGCTGTTTTCGCAGTGGAAGAACGGAACGGTCAGCTCTGGGGCGTGGCAGAATGCCGCGTTGCGGGCAAATTGGATGCAGAAGAACTGGAAACGCTGAAAGAATACCTTTCCGGGCAAATGTCTGACGGCTGGGGCGAGAGCTTCGAGCAGCAGGAGATTCGCGTGAACGACGGCGATGAGCTGTATGTCCACCTCTGGAGCTGTGATAATTGGAGCATCCAGACCGAACAGGAACGATTCAGCCAGAAGTACGCGGAAGGTCTGCCGAAACTCTGCTTTTCCACGCTGCCCAGCACCGGCACGCTGATTTGTATCAAACGCGGCGAGAGCGGTTACTATCCAAGTGACTGGAACACGCCGGATCGGGCGCAGAACCGTCAGATCGCGGATGAACAGAACCAGCGCCTCGGTGTGACACCGGCGCAGGAGGAAGCTATGGTTTGCGGGAGTATGCACGGATGGACAGTGCCCGGCGCGGACCCGGCTTTCGTGGAAGAAATGCAGAAGAAGCAGGAGCAGACAGGAGGTATGACCCTTGCGCAAAGTATGTGAGGTCTATCTGGTAAGCAGCAGTGCATCAGACGAACGCGGCGTGGAGCTGACGTTTCCTGTCAGCCAGTACGAGATGATGGACGCTTTCGAGCAGATTCACACGAAGTCACCGGGGGACGTGTATTGGCAGGTGGATGAATTCTACTGCTTTGACTACCTTGCGCCCCATCTGGACGAGAGTATGTCGATCTTCGAGTTCAACTCCCTGACCGAGCAGCTTTCCAAACTGGATGAGCGTCAGGAAATTGCAATGGAGGGGCTTCTCAATATGGCAGTGCAAAAGCATATGCAGGAGCACAGCGGCATCATTACCGTACCGGAGCTGATGATGCTGGCTTCCAATGTGGATCGCTGCCATGTGCTTGCAGACGTTCATTCGAATGAAGATCTCGGAAAATTCTATGTAGAAAACGGCTTTCGAGAGGATCTGGATGCTCTGCCGGACAGCGCCTATGCCCTCTTGGATTACGCCAAAATTGGCAAACAGATGTGTGAAAGCGAGGCGGGCACATTCACCCCGCACGGCTATGTTGTCCGCACGGAGGAATTGGAGCCACTGCCGGACTACGAACCGCAGCGGGAAATCAATTACATGATCCGCCTGACGCTTATGAATCACGAGAATGAGCAGAAAACAGCCGTTCTGGACTTGCCTGCAACAGAACAGCGGATGCAGGAAGTCCAAAAAGAACTCGATGCACCGGAATGGTATGACGCGCAGTTCACCGGCTGTGATGCCATCGTGCCGCAGCTGAACACCCTGCTGACCGATGTAGCAGATCTTCCACGGATCAACGAACTGGCGCAGGCTCTTCAGGAACTGAAAGCCAGCGGGCAGCTCACAAAAGTCAAAGCCGTAGTCGGTGCGACGCAGTGTGAGACACTGGACGATGTCTTCGACCGACTTGAAAAGCTGCCGCAGTATTGCTTTGAAGCGAAAATCCGTGACAAGGACGCGCTGGTGCGTGATGAGCTGGAATTCGTTCTCGGCGGCAAGGATGCAGACTTGATCTACAAGCATCTGAACTGCGAAGCTTACGCGGAAGATGTCCTCAAGCAGTACGGCGCGGAACTTACCCCATATGGCATGGTCAACCGTGCGGATTTCGGCCCGCTGAACGAGCCGATTCCGGAACAGCAGCAGGAGCAGGAACCGTCGCAGGAACCGCAGATGGGGATGTAAAAAGCGCCTGCCGCTCAAAACTGGCAGACGCTTTCGTTATTTCCGTATTTCCATCAGCCGTTCCACCGGAACGCCGAGAACCTCCGACACATC
>OGQV01002741.1_pt1 | contig 10052 bp, 8 predicted proteins | sample 1553311 | NCBI WGS metagenome assembly OGQV01 (sample SAMEA2579976, study PRJEB22360) | human gut metagenome
TCCTTCGGGATATGATAGAGTCCGACATTGAAGACTATGTACGCTGGTTCACCGTGGAGCGCGAATGGGAAAACTGGGATGCTCCTTGGGAAAAGGAAGATACTGACGAAGATAGCGAACGCAGAAGATGGACAGAATCCTACGAATCCAGAAAAGATCGTCCGGATGATGTCCGTCGTTACAGGCTTGAGATCGAATGGAACGGCAGGCATATCGGCTCGGTAAACGCCTATCACATTGACGAAAACTACGAATGGATCGGAGCAGCCGAGAGTGGACAGACGGTCCATCTGGCTGTCGGAATTTGTCTTTACGAACCCAATTTGTGGGGCAATGGGATCGGCACAAACGCTCTGTGTGCCTTTATAAATTATCAGTTAAAAATCGGCGCGGACGAAATTTACACGCAGACCTGGTCAGGCAACGTTCGTATGATTCGTTGTGCTGAAAAGCTCGGCTTTGTTGAATGCAATCGCAACGTAGGCACACGAGAGGTCAACGGGCAACAATATGATGGCCTGAGCTTTAGATTGAAGAAATAATATGTCTGAACCCGATTACAAGTTGCAGGGGCCGATGTGGGCATCAGCCCCTGCAAACTGCTTTTTCGCATAGAACAAAAGCGGCCCTCGCATTTCGCGGGGGCCGCTTCAATGTTATTCCGCTGTTTTTTCCGCAGCCGTCTTTGTTTCCGGCGCAGGCTCCGGCTGGCGGGGCTTGATCTCAGCCAGCGCCTGACGGAGCGCTTCGTTCTGCGTACGCAGCTCTTCAAGCTCAGCACGCATGGGTTCGAGCTGCTTCTTAACCTTACGGTCTGCAATGGCCTGATGGAGCTTGTAGTGGCTGTACACATTCAGCGCCGTGAGCACAACGAATGCGCTGCCTGCGATCAGGCCAACCTTTTTCATATCCGATTTCCGAAGAACATGATGGGATCTGTTCTTTCCGCCGCGTGTGATCTCCACGATGGCAGGATCGCGCTCGGCAAGCTTCCGCGCTGCCAGCGCTGCGCAGCACTGTTTGACCTTGCAGTTCATATTCTGACCTCCTGTTTGCAAAAATCATCCATGTCTTTGCCTGTATTATAGCCAATTCCAAGGATTTTTGCAAGGGGACAGTCGGTATGATTTGCCCAAAACTTATACGGCTTCGCGTGCGGCCTTTTTGTTCTGCATGACCTGGAGCGCAATGATCCCGGCAACGATCACAAGACCGATTAAATCCGAAACAGTGCCCGGGATCAGCAGCGTCAGTCCGCCGATCACCGCGAGCACGCGCAGCGGCCAGTGCATGGGCCGGAGGATATAGCCCTCCAGACCGGCAGCAACTGCAAAAATGCCGAGAAGCGCTGTAATGACGATCTGAATGATTTGGAACACGCTCGTGACATTCTCAAACAGCATCTGCGGGTTATACGCGAAGATGAACGGGACGATGAAGGCTGCGATGGCGAGTTTGGTTGCATTGATGCCAGTCTTCATGGGGTTCGATTTCGCAATCGCGGAGCCTGCGTAGGCGGCCAGCGCGACAGGCGGCGTGATATCGGCGACGATGCCGAAGTAGAACACGAAGAAATGCGCGGCGACGAGCGGGTAGCCCATCTTGATCAGGATCGGCGCGCATGTGGAGGCCATAATGCAGTAGTTCGCGGTCGTGGGAACGCCCATGCCGAGGATGATGCAGCAGATCATGGTCAGAATCAGGCCGATAAACGTTGCATTGCCAGCCAGCTGCACAACGGCATTGATGAGAATGGAGGCAAGACCGGTGACAGTGATGCAGCCTGCGATGATACCGGCCATCGCACAGGCGACCGCGACGGTAATGGCGCCCTTCGCGCCTGCCTCCAGAGATTCAAAGACGGATTTTGCGGAGTCCCCGGCCGCGCTGAACGCAGCCTTGCCGACGGTGCGGAGCGTGTGCGTCTGCGTGTCGCGCAGACGGAGCGTGAAAAAGTTGATAAGCCCGACCGCAATGGCCGCGAGGATGGAATACGCGGCGGAGTGCGACATCGTCTTCGCGCCGGAGGACACGAGCCAGACCAACAGTACCAGCGGCAAAATCAGATAGCAGTCACGAACCAGAAGCCGCCACTTGGGAAGCTGATCTCTCGGGATGCCGTTCAGACCGAGTTTTTTTGCCTCCAGATGCACAGAGATGAAGATGCCGGTGAAATACAAAATCGCGGGCAGAATCGCTTTGACCGCGACCTGCGCATACGGAATGCCGATATACTCTGCCATCAGGAATGCTGCTGCACCCATGATAGGCGGCATGATCTGGCCGCCGGTTGAGGCAGCAGCTTCAACTGCTCCTGCAAACTCCGGCTTATAACCGGTTTTTTTCATCATCGGGATGGTAAATGAGCCGGTCGTGACCGTGTTGCCGACCGAGGAGCCGGACACCATGCCGCACAGCGCGGAAGAAATGACTGCAACCTTCGCCGGGCCGCCAGAAGACCAACCTGCAAGCCGGTTTGCGAATGAGATGAAAAAGTTCGCAATGCCGGTACGCTCCAAAAACGCGCCGAAGATGATAAACAGAACGATGTAGGTATAGCAGACGCTGACTGGCGTACCGATCACGCCGCTGGTCGTGTAAAACAGCTTGTAGATGATATTCTGCAGCGCCTTATAAAAGCTTGCACCGTAGCTGAGCTGATTATAGAACGCGTAGACGACCAGAAGCCCGGCTACCACAAGGATCGGCAGACCCACGCAGCGGCGGCAAAGCTCGACCAGCACCAGAATGCCGATGCAGCCGATGACCACATGAATGGGCTGGATGCGGGTGGCAAGCCGGATCATCGTCATGGCGTTGCGTGCAAAGTAGAAAAAGCAGGCCGCGCCGACGAGCATCAGGAGAATGTCGTACCACGGCAGATAGTTGGGCCGCACGTGATGCTTGCTGGCCGGGAAGTTCAGAAAGCCCGCAAGGATGATAAAGCCCATGAACAGCGGCAGCCGGATCTCCGGCATGGCCGTGGAAAACAGCGTCATGCAGATGCAGTACACGGCGAAGCAGGCCATGAAGACTTTAATGACAATGGCACGCCAGCCGGACCAGATGCGGGTGTTGGATTCGCGGTCATATTTGCGCATGACCTCATCAACGTCGGCGGCGATATTCTGCTCTGTACCGGCGTTTGCGGTCGCGGGGGTGGTCTTGTCAGGATTCTTGGACAAGGTGCATCTCTCCTTCTTCTTTTTGTACGACAACTACGGCAGGGAAGCCCTGCCGTAGCTGCTGCTATGCGTAAAGTACGCGTTAAGCTTACTTGGTGGGAACGTCAAAGCCCTTTTCCGCGAAATACTTGGCCGCGCCCGGATGATAGGGGACGGAGGTAACGGAAGCGCCGAACTCGGTGTTGACCTCCGCGTACTTGGCGTGGGTGTCGGTGAGACTGGCGGCGTTGTCGAAGATATCGGCGACCAGCTTGTAGATGGCGTCCTCGGAAACGTCGTCGCGGGCGAGGACGACCGCGCTGACGGCGACGGTGATGGTGTCAGAATCAAGACCGTAAACATCCTTGCTGATGGTGACCTTGGTGTAGTACGGGGAAGAGGCAAGCAGCTTGTCGACGTGCTCATCATCGAGCGAGACAAGATAGACGTCCTTGGTCGTCGCAAGGTCAGTGACTGCCGTTGTCGGAGCGCCCGCAACGATGAAGGCCGCGTCGATCTGACCGTTTTTCAGAGAATCTGCGCTGTCGCCGAAGGACTGATACGTCGGGTTGATGTCGGCCTCCGTCAGACCGTAAGCACCGAGCACATCCATGGCGTTAAAATACACGCCGGAACCGGCCGCGCCGATGGAGACGTTTTTGCCCTTGAGATCGTCAACAGACTTGATCTCAGGATCGGTCGTGACGATCTGCACCTGCTCGGTGTAGAGCGCGGCGACCGTGGAGAAGCAGCTGACAGCGCCGGTGTCGGCAAACAGGTTCGTGCCGTCGTAGGCGTAGGCCATCACGTCGGACTGGCAGAAGGCCAGCTCCGCGTTGCCGTCTTCCAGCTCAAAAATATTCGACTGGGAGCCGTTGCCGACCAGACCGACAATGTCAACGCCCGCGTTGTTCGTCGCGTGCTGGGCAATGACGGAGCCGAAGGCGTAGTACGTGCCGGATTCGCCGCCGGTGACGAAGCGCAGCTTGGCACCGGAGGATGCTGCAGGCGTTTCAGCGTTGGAAGCAGGTGTATCGGATGCGTCAGAAGCCGTATCGGACGTCGTCTGCGTGGGAGCCGCGGGAGAAGCGGCACACGCGGCCATGCCCAGAACGAGGACAGCCGCGAGAAGCAATGCAAGAATCTTTTTCATATCTATTCCCTCCTGAATTGATTTGCTGTGTGAAAGTATAATACATCAAAGTGCATTTTTCAAGATGCAATTTGTCATTTCGAGAAAAATATTTTTCAAGAAATTCGTATTTTCAACGGAAATCCTTCAAAAACTAGTATAAACCTGAAATATATGAACAATCAAGAAAGATTTGATTCATTTTGATGAAAGACAGCAAACTGGATTCCTGCATATTAAGGCGAAAAATCAGGCAGCCCACACGGGCTGCCTGATGCATGATAAATGATCTAATCTGAATTTTTATTCAGATATTCTTTCAAAAACAGAATGGCCTGCCGGTAGCCCTCAAAGCCGAGGCCCATGTAGGTCTTTACGCAGGCCAGGCGGGCATAGGAGATCTGCCGGAACTTCTCGCGCTTCGTCACGTCGGACAGATGCACCTCGACCGCCGGAAGCGCGACAGCCTTCAGCGCGTCCAGAATCGCAACGCTCGTGTGCGTATAGGCCGCCGGGTTGATGACAATGCCGTCAAACACGCCGTAGGCCGCCTGAATCTCATCGACCAGCGCGCCCTCGTGGTTGGACTGGAAGACCTTGCAGGAGATATCCGCTTCGCGGCACGTATCCTCGCAGAAGCGCACCAGCGCGGCGTAATTCTGCCGCCCGTAAATATCCGGCTCCCGCAGGCCGAGCAGGTTGAGGTTCGGCCCGTTCAATATCAGCAGCTTCATCCAAGCACCTCCAAAATCTGCCGCACAGCATCCTCTACTGTGCGGTCGTTGTCGATCATAGCGTCCGCAAATTTTTCATACAGCGGCTTTCTGCGCCGGTAAAGCTCCTCCGCGCCGAGCGCCTGCGAGACGGGCCGCCCGCTGATGGGAAGGCGGCTCAAATCGCGCGTCAGGCAGAAGATCGTTCCGTTCTGGTGCAGCAGCGGGTAATTTTCCGGCCTTGTCACGCAGCCGCCGCCCGTAGCGATGACCAGCCCGGAGCGCTTGCCCAGCTCCGCCAGCACCGCCGTCTCCCGCTGCCGGAAGCCATCCTCGCCCTCAAGCCGGAAAATCTCTGGAATGGGGATCCCGGCCTTCTGCTCGAGTACGGTGTCTGCGTCCAGGAACGTGCGGCCCAGCTGCGCGGCCAGCCGCGTGCCGATCGTCGTCTTGCCGCTGCCCGGCATACCGATGAGAACCACGTTCTGCATCTGCGCGGCCAGCGATTTTGTGATCGCGGCAATGCGTTCGTCTGCGATCGGTGCGCCGAGGAACGCCTCGCAGCTTTTCTTTGCCTGCGCGGTAAGCATCAGAAGCCCGTTTGCCCGCTTGAGGCCGAGCTGCTCCGCCTGCAGCAGAAATCCCGTGCGCGCCGGATTGTAGACCACGTCGAGAGCGGCTTCCAGCGCTGGGAAGCGGCTTAAATCGACAGGTGACAAGCCGGTGTTCGGATACATGCCGACAGGCGTTGTGTTTACGGCGATTTCCGCGTCTGTGTGCCGGTCGAGATTTTCGTAATTGTCTTCCCCGTGCCGGGAGATCACGACGACCTCCCGCGCGCCCATCTGCCGCAGGACATACTGCGCCGTCGCCGACGCGCCGCCGCTGCCGAAGACGAGCGCCTTTTTGCCGCGCACCTCCGCGCCGCTGGACTGTACCAGCATGGAAAAGCCGTAAGCGTCCGTGTTGCCGCCCCAGAGCGTTCCGTCCGGCCTGCGGACGATGGTGTTGACTGCACCGATGGCGCGGGCCGTGTCAGACAGCTCCGCGCAGTAGGGGATGACCGTTTTTTTATAAGGGATCGTCACATTCAGACCGTCAAATTCCCCGGAGCGCAGAAAGCCCTCCAGCTCCTCCGGCTCCTTTTCATATAAAAGATAGGAATAGTCCGCCAGCTGTGCGTGGATCGCGGGGGAATAGCTGTGGCCGAGCGTCCGGCCCAGCAGTCCGCAGCGCAGTGTTTCAGAATGCATATCCAAGCTCCTTCTTTCTTCCCATCCACGCGTCCAGTACGGCGATCGCTGCCGCGGCCTCCACGCACGGGACGGCCCGCGGCACGATGCACGGGTCATGCCGCCCGTGGATCACAAGCGTCGTGTTTTCCATCCGCGAAAGACTGACGGAGTCCTGCTGGCGGGAAATGGACGGCGTCGGCTTGAACGCGGCGCGGAACACGACCGGCATCCCGGTCGAAATCCCGCCCAGAATGCCGCCGCAGTTGTTCGTTTCTGTAACGATGCGCCCATCCTGTACGCGGAACGCGTCGTTATGTTCGCTGCCCCGCAGCCGCGCAGCGGCAAAGCCTGCGCCGAACTCCACGCCCTTGATTGCCGGAATGGCAAATACGGCGCGCGCGATCAGGTTTTCCAGCCCGCCGAACATCGGCTCCCCCCCGCCCCCCGGGGCCCCCCGCCGCAACAGCGACTGCCCCGATTTTCGCAGCTTCCGCAGACACTAGATCTCCTGGTACACGCCGGCCAGCTGCTCGCCAAGGCACTTGCCCTGCACGAGGCAGCGCCCGTGGCTGTTGCCCTGGATGTTGATCGGGTAGTCCACGGCGTAGATGTCGCCGGCGCAGTTGCCGATGGCGTACAGCCCGGGGATGGGCTCGTCGTTCTCGTTCAGCACCTCGAAGTTGTCCGAGATGTGGATGCCGCCGCACACGGCGAGCAGACCCGGCGCCACCATGCACGCGGTGAAGGGGCCTTCCTCCACGGGGAACAGGAAGTGGTTCTCCTTGTAGAAGTCCTTGTCCTCGCCTTCCTTGCACAGCTTGTTGTAGCGCTCCACGGTCGCCTTCAGCTCGGCCGGATCCACCTCGATCATCTCGGCCAGCTCCTCCAGGGTGTCGGCCTGGTACACGCCGGTGCCGCTCTTGGCGATGGCGTCCAGCACGTTGGGGTCGATGCCGATGAAGCAGGGCATCAGCCTATCCTCGGTGGAGGAGATCTCCCACGTGAAGGCGCCGTTGGGCATGGAGGCCGCCGAGACCACCTGCTGCACCTGGTTCACGGGGAACAGCGCCTCGTTCATGTAGCGCATGCCGGCCTGGTCCACCTCTAAGTTCGGACAACCGATATGGCCGCCGGCGTGTACCGGCCGAGAAAGCCGTGCGGGCCACCCTCCATCTCGGCGCCGGCCCAGCACATCATGCGGTGTCCGATGCCGTCGTCCATAGGTTCGGGGCTGGAGAGATCATCGCTTTCCATGTACATGGTGTACACGTTGCCCTCCTCCAGCAGCTTGGCGACCTTCTCCTGCTGGAACTTCTTCACCATGGCGGCGTTGCCGGCATAGCTGCCGGTGCACACGATGACGCCCTTCGCAGCATTGAACAGCGTGCGGGAGCCGTCCTCTGCCGTAGCAATAACGCCGGTCACGCGGCCGGCCTCGTCCTGCACGAGCACCTCAGCCTTGGTGTTGTAGCGAATGTCGGCGCCGTTATCGGCCAGATAGGAATGCATGCCGGAGAGGAACTCCTTGTAGTTGTCCTTCGTGGGATCGCCCAGCACCACGTTGATATCGAACACGCGGTTCAACCACAGCTCGGGCTCATCAGGCGCCGGAGAGCAGGTGAAGGGGATGTTTGCCGGGGCGAGCACTTTCTCGATAAGGGTGTCCACCAGCTCGCCAGAACGATCGGCCCACACGCGCCACTGGCGAATGTCGCAGCGATTGGCGGTGTTGCCCACGATATGGTAGACGATCTCCTTCGGATCGTAAGTGGGCTTGCCAGACTGCTTCTGGAACTCAGAGTTCAGGAAGGAACCCTGGTTGCCGCCGTAATGGAAGATCTTGTTGCGCTCAAGCATGACGACTTTCGCGCCGTTCTCCAAGGCACCGAACGCGGAAAGCGAGCCGGCCACCGCAGAGCCGATGACCACCACGTCGGCATCGACCACGTTGTCGCAGTCGGCCTCGGTCAGCACCGGTGCCTCGCCGAGCCAATCCTCTTCAGTTGCCGAGCCGGTCTCGGCCATCGACGTATCCTTCGGCGCCGGACTGCAACCTGCTAGGCCAGCTAAAGCCGCGGCTCCACCGAGCACAGCAGATCCAGTCAAAAAACTGCGACGCGAAATGCCTTTCATATCAGTCATTGCCTCTCTCCTTACATAGATGCTTTTTCGGAAGCCGAAGGCCCCATCCTTCCACCTGCCGCGGTCCACGGCTCTCAGGTGATGCCGTTATCATGAATGAAACACCTGGTGAAAGCATCATCTAAACTAGTCGATACCCATCCTCTGAAGCAGTGGAAACCGGCTCTACTATCCCCTGGCACAGCCGCGACGAATGCAACAGCCTGTGGTAAGCTGAGCCTAGACGTTTGGGAGAGGACACCATGGGAGCAATAAAATCGGAGGCGCAATCACGGCAGCGACGGCTCGGGATCACGCTCGATCTAGGTATCTACTGGGGCTGGATGAGCCTCGTCTTTTTCTCGACAGCCCTCGCGGGCATCGGCGGCGTCGCCTCGGTAGAGCTGGCAAACTTCGTAGCGTTGACCGTAAGTACAGTCGTGGTAGGCATTTTGGCATTTCTTTCGCCCGCTCTGGCGCAGAAGATGGCCGAAAATCATCTGCTGCGAGCGACGACAACCTTGGCCGCATCGACTGGCACGTTGCTGGTGCTCTGGGGGTCGAACGGCGATGCGTTGCTTATTATCGGAGCTTGCTTGGTAGGCCTGCCCGAAGGATTTCTTCTCTATCTTTTCGTCAACCGAGCTATTCGTCAGTGTCACTCGGCGGAGGACGTCGTCGTGCTGTTCTCGTGGGCCCTCCTCATAGCAGCTGCTCTATATCTAACGGTGGCCTTTCTCGGAACCGCGGCAGGCTATATCTGCGCTGCGCTACCGCTGCTGTCGCTCGCGGGCCTCGCGACGGATGCTCATAAGAGGTCCCCGCAGAACACCGAGGGATCGGATGCTGAAACGGCCAGAACGCGGCTTTCTTTTTGGGGTGCCGGCCGAAAGCTCCCCTGGAAGCTGCTGCTGGGCCTCGCCGTCTTCGGCATCGCCTTCGGCCTAATGCGCATTTCCGCCAGCAGCGAGTCTGTCGAGGTGTTCCAAGAGAGTTACCTGGCCCACACTCTCGCTCGAGCCGGCACGACCGTGGTCGCGCTGGTGCTTATCGGCAAGCTGAAGAAGGCCTATTGGGTGCTGAGCACCTTGCAGCTACTGGCCTTTACACTGGGTATTTGCAGCTACTGGCTACCCTTTGAGTCTACCGCCGCCCTCACGGTGGCTGCCACTACCGCAGGGTACACCTGCCTTGAACTCATGCTCTGGGCCGTACTCTTCGAGCTGTTCCTGGAAACAAACGTCGCCTTCAACACGCTGTATGGCATTGTGCGCGGGCTTGTCAGCTTGGCCACGCTGGTTGCCACCGGCTTCTCTCTTTTCGTCATGGCCTCCATGCCAGAAGAAATCGTGCATATGGTGTTGCTCTTCTTCTTGCTGGCCATGATCCTCGTTTCGTCGCTTCTGTTCGGAAGCCGCAATGTAGCGTCGCTTTGGGGACTCGAGCGCTCAGCCATGGCGCCTGAGACTGTCAACAGTGAGCAGGTCACGCAAGCCCTCTCCAAGCGCCACGGTCTTACCACTCGCGAAACTGAGGTGATGGGGCTGCTCATGAAGGGGCGCAATGAGCCGTTCATTTCCGAGGCGCTGGTTATCTCCCCCAGTACCACCCACAGTCACGTCAGCCACATCTACGCCAAAATCGGCGTTCACTCCCGCCAAGAACTTCTTAGCGTTATCGACAAGGA
>OGQV01002747.1_pt1 | contig 10036 bp, 7 predicted proteins | sample 1553311 | NCBI WGS metagenome assembly OGQV01 (sample SAMEA2579976, study PRJEB22360) | human gut metagenome
TGGCAGAAGGACGGTATCGACGACCGCGTTCAGACCGCCGATGTGGGTGATCATGGCAGCGGGGTTGATCTTGCCGGAGGTCATCATCTCGATGGCTTCCTTCATGTCGCTGGTGTTGCCGCCGGAGGTGCCGACCACATGGGTGTAGAGATAATGAACGTTGTACCAGTTGAATTCTGCCTTGAACTGGCTGTTGGTCGGGCCTGCGAAGAAGTTCAGGCAGCCGTCGAAGCCGAGGATATCGCCGGCCTGCTCGACAACGGGACGAACCGGTGCGAAGCAGATGACATCGTCATAGCCGGTGCCGCCGGACAGCTCACGCAGGTAGTTGGTGTCGCAGCCGGGCTTGGCGGTGTTGACATAGTGCAGCTCAACGCCCATTTCCTTTGCGTGCTCAACAGTATAGATGCTCTGGGCGCGTTCGAGTCTGGCGTCGTCAATGTCGGTGATGACGAGCAGGCTCGGGCGGCGGTCGCAGTGCAGCGCGTAGTCGATCGCGCCGAGGCCCATGGGGCCGACGGAGGCGAGCATGGCCATCTTGCCGCCCTCGACGATGCCCATCTGATGCTCATAGGAGCCGGGCTTGGTATGGTACATGGCATGGAACGTGCCGATGATGCAGCTCATGGGTTCTGCCAGAGAGCCGTAGAAATACGTGTCGGAGTTGTACGGCAGCAGGTTGTCGGTCAGCAGCGTCTCGATGGGGATGTTGGAATACTGGCTGTCGCCGCCGCAGTACTGGTAGGAGTAGCCGGGAGCCAGCTGGGAGCCCTTGTAGAAATGCGCGGGCTGGATGGCGAAGCCCTGGCCGGGCTTATACTTGTTCTTCCAGTTTTCACCGACCTCGGTGATCACGCCGCAGAATTCATGGCCGACGATTGTGGGATGCTCCGCAACGTCGTTCGGGACGCGCTTGTGATCCTCACCCTCGACTGCGGCCTTGTAGGTCGACATACAGATCGAGTCGGAAATGACCTTGACCTGAACGTCATCCGGGCCGACCTGCGGCAGCTCGATCTCCTCCAGGCGGAGGTCCATTTTGCCATGGATACGGACAGCTTTCGTTTTCATACGTTCCATTCCTTTCTTGCATTTACCTTGCATAAATCATCCAACCAAAAATGGGATTGTGTTGGTTTGTATTGATTTCACCTTATTGTAGCGCAAGAATCCCAAAGTGTCAACGACAAATCCCGCATTCCGGTGCGGGATTGCGTTGTTTTTTGTGGGAGCACTTTGCATCCCCCTCCCCTGCCGGACACGGCGGGCAGAAAATGGCTCCCCTGAAAGGGGAGCCGGGGTGCTGGCGCGCCAGTGCTGATATTGTTACCCCTGCACCCTGCGCAGCGTGAGGGTATAGCTGTACTGCGTCCGTGTGGAATCGATTATGGTGTCGGTATAGACGTAATCGACCGCGACGCCGTCCACGACGGTATGATATTCGGAAAATACGCTGTCGCACAGCTCGGACGCAGCCGTCTGCAGGGGCTTATCGAGCAGGATGTGCCCCTTTTCTGCTCCGGCAAATGCAAACAGGGCGTACTGCATCACATCACCGGACGGGACGCTGATCCAGCCGTCCTCCTCGCCGCCCGCAGCGTGGTAGACAATGCCCGTCATGACGCCGTTTTCTGTCTGGTATTCCAGCTGCGGCAGGCGGTCGTTGAACATGACGGTCGTTGTCCCACCGTTCGATTGAAAGCTCGATTCTTCCTTCCAACGGCCGTTTTCGTCCAGTTCGATGCCCGCATCTCCGAGCTGGCGCTGGATCCTGTTGTAATTCTCCGCAAACTGCGCAACAGTCAGCTCCCCGCGGTAAACCGGGCCGACCGGCAGCAGTACGCGCAGCACGCCGCCCGCGAGCAGCAGCGCCGCAAGCACAGCTGCCGCCGCAAAGCGCCATCCGGCGTGATCGCGGATGGTCTGCTCGGAGCCGTCCTCCCACGGAAGCGCCTTCCCCTGCTGCTCGTCGGTATAGCTGACATACAGGCGGTACAGGCGGAAAAACGGCAGATTCAGCCGGATTCCGTACCAGAACAGGTACGCGGTGCGCTCCCGCCCCTCCGCATAGGTCAGCTTTCTGCCGTCCGGGCTTGTCACGCGCAGGCCGAAGAGCCATTTGCCGGGCGTCGTGCCAAACCGGGACAGCAGCAGCGGCTCCAGCAGGAACATCGTGCCGAGCGTCAGAAGCTCCAGAAACAGCATGCCGCCCCGGCTGTTTTTCAGCATGTTGAAGCCAAGAGCCGGCAGGAGCAGCATCCACAGCGTCCGGTAGATCTGGCCGTCGAGCAGGCGCGCGAAGAAGCGCTGCCACGGAAAATGCTCCTTCGGAAGCGTATCACGTTCGAGCACGCGCTCGGTCTGCATTTCATCGAGATACGGCCTTGCGTCGAGCGTCCGGAACTGCGCATGCGCCTGCCGGAGCCGTCCGGCGATCTCCCCCGCCCGGTCAAGCGCTGCCTTTTCCTTCTGTATGGCCGTAATACGCGCGGAAAGCGCCGCATCCAGCTCTGTTTCGCCGCGCACGATCGCCTCGATCTCCTCGACCGAATAGGATGAGCCGCAATAGTCGCATTCGAGCTTCCCGGACGCGCCGACAAAGTGCAGCGAGCCGGTACACGCGGGACATTTGTAATTCGTGATCTGGTCTGCCATGCAGATACTTCGCCTCCTTTGATGGCTCTGCCCGCGCCAAAGGCGCGGGCAGAAAACTCAATTAAAGAACGATATCGCCCTCGTCAAACGGGTCGCCGCATTCGGGGCAGAACTTGGGCGGGTGGGTCGGATCCTCCGGCTCCCAGCCGCACTTGTCGCACTTGTACTTGGGTGTTCCGGCGGGCTTGGGCTTGCCGCACTCGGAGCAGAACTTGCCCTTGTTCACCGCGCCGCAGGAGCAGGTCCAGCCTGCCGCGGCAGCGGGTCTGGGCTTGCCGCATTCGGGGCAGAATTTGCCGGTGATGCCGCGCTGGCCGCAGGCGCACGTCCAGCCTGCGGCAGCGGGCGCTGCCGGTGCGGGAGCGCTCTGCGCGGCCTGCTGCTGTGCGCCCATCTGATAGAGATTCTGCGCGTTCATGCCACCCGCCTGACCTGCCATGTTCATGCCCATAAACGCCATTGCAGGGCCTGCACTCTGATTCGACGCCGCAGATTGCATCGCGGAAGCCTGTGCACCGACAAGATAGGCTGCCGCTCTCGTCGGATCCATAAACGCCGCATTACGCTGCAGCTCCTTAATCATCTGCTCATCCTCTTCGCTCGCCTTGACCGACGAAACGCCAAAGGAAACGATCTCAAGTCCACGCAGGCAGCGCCATTTTCCGGATAAAACTTCATTCAATGCCTCGGCCAGTTCCATTGTATGACCGGGTAGCGCGGAATAGCGGATTCCCATGTCGGAAATCTTCGCAAACGCGGGCTGAAGTGCCGTCAAAAGCTCGGTTTTCAGTTGACCGTCCAGACGGTCGCGGGTATAGTCTTCACTGACGTTGCCGCATACGTTCGTGTAGAACAGAATCGGGTCACTGATTCGGTAACTGTACTCGCCGAAGCAACGAATGGCGATGTCAATGTCAATGCCCGCGCGCTGGTCGACAACGCGGAACGGCACCGGAGAGGGCGTGCCGTACTTATTGCCAATGAGCTCTTTCGTGTTAAAATAGTAGACACGCTGATCTTTGGGCGGCTCGCCGCCGAAAGTAAAGCGTTTGCCGATATTCTTGAACGTGTTTAAGATGCTGGTTCCCAACTCACCGGAGAAGATCGTCGGCTCCGTCGAGCTGTCATAGACAAACTCACCCGGCACGGCGCAAAGCTCCGCAACCTTGCCCTGATCAACAATGATCATACACTGTCCGTCCGCCACCGCAACGACGGAACCGTTCGAGATGATGTTTTCGCTTCCCTTTGTGTTGCTGCTGCGTCCGGAAACGCGCCGCTGTCCCTTGACCGCCATAACGTTTTCCGGAATTGATTCACAGTAAAAATACTCTTTCCATTGGTCGGCCATTACGCCGCCGGCCGCACCCAATGCTGCTTTAATGAGTCCCATTTTCTATACTCCCTTTCTTTACTTACTATGCCCACGGATCTTCCGCCGCGGGAATACGGATGCCGCTGAGAATACTGGAATATTCCCAGAGGAACCATTCGCCGGTCGAAGCCTTCTGCCGCAATTTCATGGGACGCGGTGAATCCGCGCCGGACGTTTTAAGAAACGCGCGCATATAGCCCGGCTCTATATCCTGAGGCCTGGGGTCTGCCAGCACGTTCAGCGTGTATGGCACGCACGGCTGATACCCATTTTCCGGCGTTGCGCCTTCAAAATATGCAAGCGGCAGATAGACCTTGCCGCGCAGTCGGTCGCGCAGAAACTGACAGTCATACTGTGTCATGGGCTTAGGACCGCGCAGAAGGTTCATCGCAGCAACGCCTGCATCTTTGTCCCTGTCAAACAGCGCCAATGCACACAGAAACAGTGCGCAGATATGTTCCGGCTGCCGCCCTTTAGCGGCAAGAATTTCAAATTCCTGCAAGTTTTCCGGAATTTTCTGAATTACAACCTGCAACATAACCACTCCTTTCTAAATGTATATCAATCACACCTGTGAAATAGATCTGTGATCCCAGCGTGTAATAGAATTATCAATCTGCCAATCTTTCATGAACGGTCGCTCATTGGCGGGACGCGCTGTACGATGAGCTAACCTCTTCACTATCCGGAAAGAACGTCCGTTAAACCTGTCTTTTTTTCTTTCTCCAAACGAGTAGAAAAACGACGACAGCAACAATCAAAAGCGTTGGCACAAGTGTGCATACAAGGATTGTTCCCACGGAGAAGCTGCGTTCTGCCGCCTGCACATTGTTCTTTTCGTTCTTTTGAGGAACATCTTTACCGACAGCGTTCTCACCAAATCCGCTCTTTTCGCCCCTATCTCCATTCTTTCCGTCGCTATCCTCTGTCCCCGAAATTGATGCGCCGGGTGAAGCCGTGGGCGAAATACCCGGCGAGGCCGAGGCAGCTGCATTAGGCGATGCCGTGGGCGAGGCTGTGGCGGATGTGTGTGGTGAAGCCGTGGGCGTAACCTTCGGTGTAGGCGTAACCTTCGGCGTAGCTGTGGCGGATGTGCGTGGTGAAGCCGTGGGCGCCGGAGTCGGTGTTGCGCGCGGAGCCGCAGTCGTTCCCGGCTTGAGCTTGGGAATTGGCTTTGTGCGTATCGCGCTGCACATATTGCATATCCATTGCATAACGCCCTCTTGGCTTGTTGTCGGTTGTGCGACCACTTTCCCGGCGTCCCAATTGTGATCCGTTTTGGCGGCTTCTCGACGCTCCGTCACACCGCAGTACGTACATTCGCGCGTTTGAATGCCCTTTTCCATACAGGTGGGCTGCGTCGTAGTAAACCATGCGCCGAATTTGTGATCCGTCTTGGCAATCGGTTTTGTCTCCGTCACACCGCATTGCGTACACTCCCGCTTTTGGATGCCGGTCTCCATGCAGGTGGGCTGCGTCGTAGTAAACCATGCACCGAATTTGTGATCCGTCTTGGCAATCGATTTTGTCTCCGTCACACTGCATTGTGCACACTCCCGCTTTTGGATGCCGTTTGCCATGCAGGTGGGCTGCGTCGTAGTAAACCATGCGCCGAATTTGTGATCCGTCTTGGCAATCGATTTTGTCTCCGTCGCACCGCAGCGCGTGCACTCACGTTTTTGGATGCCGTTCGCCATGCAGGTAGGCTGTGTCGTAGTAAACCATGCGCCGAATTTGTGACCCAGCGCAGACATTGTGACGGTGTCTCCTTCCGTACCGCAGTCATCACAGATAAAACGGGTGTATCCTGAAGTAGTACAGGTCGCGAATACGCGGTTATCAATAACCCAATAATGATCCGTTGGCGGCGCGGGCATTTCATACCACTTGTTGCATGTACTGCAATACGCTCGCTTCGTGCCGGATTGTGTACAGGTAGGTTCTTTACCCTGAACAACTTCCCACGGTCCAAAGCTGTGAGGCATGGCAGGGTCAGTTTGATAAGTGCATCTCATCCCACAGACGGTACATTCCAGTACATAGTATCCGCCCCTCAGGCAGGTTGGCTTTTCCTCATCGGTCTGTATAATGTTTTCATGATGTTCCGGATTACTGTCTTCCGGCGAGCACGCAAGCGCGGTAATCGCGGACAGCGCCGCCATGAGCGCAAATACCAGAAATATTAGAATCAATCGCAGTAGCTTTTTCATTTCTCACCCATCCTTTCAAAGCGTGTCAATTACGCCCGCGAGGTAAGTCGGCGATACCGATGCATAAATAAAATTATCAACCAACTGATCCTTTACCGCCTGCCGTACTTCAGAGGCAAGCAGTTTATCCGCGTCCTCATCCACCAAAAGCAGAACCTTACACGTCCAACCGAGTTGCTTTACGGCATTGCAGATCTTGAGTCTCTCACTCAGCTTCCAGATTCCCTGTCGGATGACCTCCATCACCAACACATTGGCACGGCAGGTCCGGCACAACGCCAGCGTTTCTTCCGGCTTTGAAGAACGGTAGATAAGAAAATCCGGGTCGCATCCCGAAAGTGATTGCATGACCGCCTCCGACAGAAGTCCGCCCTTCATATCCAATACAATTCTTCGCATCTGTGCTTTTCCACCGCCTTTCTCTTCCTTTGAATCCTTCATCTATATTTTAGCCGTTATCTTCCATTTCCGCCCCCGCCAATTGGATAGGATTTGTAATTATTTTCCGTTGCAAAGCCAAATTTTGTCACAGTTCTCTGTATAAAGAGGACAAAACGTGTTGCCATTTGTCTATCCGCATGATATACTATCCATATAAATATACTGATTTTTTGGGGGCATGCGGCATGAGCAAAACGACGAAAAGAAGCCTTTTGTACGCCTTGGGCTTGCTGGTGCTCATTGCGTTTGCCATGTGGCTCCGATATGCAAGCCGGAATTATTTTCATTCTCCGGCTGTCAACTACTTGCGAAGCGCAATCTATTTGCTTTTGTTCAGCGTGTGGTGCTACTCTCTTTGGGCGCGCATCGTACAGGTGCAGGTGCGGCACTACATGCTGGCGATTTCGGCGCTGATGGTGCTGTGGATTCTGCTGCGCTCAATCAAGTTTTCCATTGATAACACGGATGCAGAACGCCTGCTGTGGTATTTCTATTATTTTCCGATGCTGTTTATCCCCATGCTGTCGGTCTTCGTTTCCCAGTCGCTGGGCAAAGGAGAGGACTTCCGTCTGCCGCGATGGACAAAGCTTCTGTATCTTCCGACATTGCTGCTGCTTTTGCTCGTTCTGACCAATGATCTGCATCAGCAGGTATTTTCCTTCCCATCCGGCATTTTATCGGACCGGGAGTATCGGTATGAGGTCGGTTTTTTCTTCGTGCTGGGCTGGGAAGTTCTGTGCGCAGGGTTTGCGTTTCTTTCGATGGTGAAAAACTGTCGTATCCCACATAGCAGGAAAATTCGCTGGTTGCCGTTGGTTCCGTTTGCGCTTTCGCTGGCATATGTTTATACGTATGCCCAAAATGTCTATTGGGTCTGGGTGCTCGCGGGCGATATGACCGTGTCACAGTGCCTGATTTTTGCAAGCATCCTTGAATGCTGCATTCAAAGCGGACTGGTTCATTCCAATCTCGGATACGATGAGCTCTTTGAAGCGACGAGCCTGCCTGTTCAGATTACCGATCAAGCGTTCTGCTCCAAATATGTATCTGCCGCCATGCAGGGGACTTTGCCGCAAAGTAGGCTAAGGCATATACAGCAGGATACCGTCTATCTGGATGACGATACACTTTTGAAACGGCACAAGTTGCGCCGCGGCTGGGTCTTCTGGAAGGAGGACATCTCAGCGCTGAGTCAGGTTCAAAAGAAACTGGAATTGACACGGGATGAGTTGCATGACACCGGCGACGTTTTGGCGGCGGAGAATGCACAGCATGCAAGATGGTTGAAGCTGACGGAGCAAAACCGCTTGTATGATATGATGGAGGCACAGATTGATCGGCAGATCGCGATGCTGTGGGATCTGCTGGCTGAATTGCAGAAAACGGAGGACCAAAACCGAGCCAGGCGGTTGCTCGGGCAGGTCATCATTATCGGAACCTACATCAAACGCAGAAGCAACCTGATTTTTGTCGGCGCACAGCGTGGTGCGATCAGTGTGCAGGAGCTTCGATTGTGCCTCAATGAATCTTCCGAGAATATCTGTGTCTATGGCGCCGACTGTAAGGCAATTGTCAAGGGGGATGACCAGCTTACCCTCGAACAGGCGACGCAGATCTACGACCTGTTCGAGGCCGTCGTGGAAACGGAACTGGAATCCCTTCGTGCAATGCTGATCTCCATAGATGTCGGTGCGCAGGTAGAAGTATCTTTTTGTGTTTCAGCGGCAGAGCCGCTCTGCGGGCTGCGCGCGCATTTTCAAGGTTTGGAATGGGAGCAGGATGAGGACGGGCTGCAATATGTGACGCGGAAGCTGGAAAGATCGAGGAGGTAAAGGCGCATGGATAGGATCAAGGAAAGTTTTGACAGTCTCCCCATCGCGGCCTGCTTTTTCGATAAAAACGGCGTGGTGCGGCTCATCAACCGCCGGATGCTTGCCATTACGAACTGGCTGCAAAAAGGCGGTATACAATCGCTGGCAGAGATGCAAAGCGCCCTGCAGGCGCCGCCGGCAAGTGTGTGCTGTCTGGATCCGCACCTTCGGATTTACCGCTTTCCGGACGGAACAGCGCTGCGCTTTGCGCAGGAGCAGATCACAACAAAAGCAGGTGCCCGATATACACAAATCACTGCCGCAGACGTTACGGAGCTGATTCAGAAACAGAACCAGCTAAAAGCGGAAAATGCGAAGCTGGAGAAAACAAACAAGCGGCTTAGGCGGCTGCTTGCGCAGATGCCGGAGATCATCCGGGAAGAAGAAACGCTGGCCATGAAGTTGCGTGTGCACGATGACATTGGACACAGCATCCTCGCGACGCGGCGCGTGCTGCTCCAAAACACAGACCAGAAGGAAATTCGTGCAACCGCAGCGTTGTGGGAGCAGTCCATTTCAGTGCTTTACCGCTCCAGTCAGATGAGAGCGCAATCCGAACCGTTGGAAGCCGCGAAAGAACGAGCGGAAAAGCTTGGCGTCAGAGTTCTGCTGGCAGGAGACGAGCCGCGAACGCAGCGTATGCGCGCACTGATTGCACTGGCAATCAGCGAATGTGCATCGAACTGTGTCCGTCACGCTGACGGAACAGAGCTGTATGTGTGCTTTTGGCAAAAGCCGGACTGCATAGCGGTCTCCCTAACCAACAACGGTGCGGCACCAAAGGGAAAAATCACAGAGGGCGGAGGTCTTTCTATGCTGCGTCAACGCATAGAAGAATCCGGCGGCAAAATGGAGATTCAGAGCGTCCCTCGCTTTAAGCTGATGCTCAGTTTGCAGGAAAAGGAGGAAGCAGCACATGAAGGTGATGATCGTTGAAGACCAGACCATGATTCGCAGTCTGTTGGAAAGCTATTTTCGCGCCGAGGACGGATACCGGATTACGGCGTCCATTCCAGGCGCGAAACAAGCAGTCGAGATGTGCAGGACAAATTCTGTCGATCTGATTTTGATGGATGTGCAAACAGAGAACCGTGAGAACGGGTTGATTGCTGTTCGCCAGATTAAAGCCATACAGCCGAAGAGTAAAATTATTGTTGTGACTTCGCTGATCGACGGCGCCGTTCTGGAAGAGGCAAAGAAGGCCGGGGCCGACAGCCTGTGGTACAAGGACTCGACGCAGAAGCGCTTGATGGATGTCGTCCGGCAAACACTGGAGGGTGAACATATTTTTCCGGATTCACCTCCGACAGTTGAGATCGGCATGGCAAAAAGCACGGAATTTACAAAGACAGAACTGAAGGTTCTGCGGCATCTGCTGCGGGGACTGTCCTACACGCGCATTGCGGCAGAGATGGGCTGCGAGATGTCAACGGTCAAATTCCATGTGGCAAATATGCTGCAAAAAACCGGGCTGGAAAACAAGC